>Ga0206946_1018_pt1 | contig 72996 bp, 63 predicted proteins | sample Alteio_BWOrgHeat_2_FD_152965 | JGI IMG/M metagenome (GOLD analysis project Ga0206946, IMG submission 152965) | Enriched cells from forest soil in Barre Woods Harvard Forest LTER site, Petersham, Massachusetts, United States -... | ecosystem: Environmental > Terrestrial > Soil > Temperate forest > O... | reverse complement strand
TCTGCGTTGAACTCTGGCGCCTCCACGTCAACCGTTTCGGAGAAGAAGGTTCCTCCGGCACTTTTCGCATTTTGTGCTGCGGTGATGATGACGCGGGATGGGTCTAATGCGTCACCAAGAAATGTTGTACGCGGACGATTGGCCGTGACGATGACGCGTTCTGAGTACGTGCCGGGAGCGATGTGTACATACAGACGATCAGACGGACCAGGTTGCGGAGCATGATCCATTGCACGCTGGATAGTCGCGAACTCTGTGACGCTATTACTCGATGGATCATTCGATGGTGAAACATGCACATGAATGTCCTGCGCATGGCAGAGAGCGGAGAAGAGCAAGATCGACATAAACTGTCTCATATTTGACTGCTTGTTATTCTCCCAGTTGGTCGAGAAGGATTGTAGTTATATTGCGCTAGGTTGGCCCGTGCGACTGAATAAGTTTGGAGGAGTGATGTGGCGACAACTGCGGGTTCAGGTTGGAGTGGCCTTGTGGGTGGGCGGCGTGTGTTTTTTTGCCGGAGCGCAGGATACGCGACAGGTTGAGGAGCCGAAGATTCCGGCAGCTTGTCTGCATTTGGAGGCGAAGCTCAAGGCCGTGGATGACAAGATCGCACCGGCTGACGAGTCGAAGCTTGATACAGAGAGGATCCAGAAGGCTCTCGATGGGTGCGAGGCAGGAAAGGCGGTGGAGTTGAATGCCGCTGGCGATAACAATGCTTTTTTGACTGGACCGCTCGAGATGAGGACTGGGGTGACGCTGCTGATAGACAAGGGCGTGACGCTATTCGGCTCGCGGGATGCCGCGTTGTATGAAATGACGGGCGAAGGTGTGACGCCGGGATTGTGCGGGACGATCGCTTCGAGCGCGTCTCCGGCGGTGTTTCCGGCTTCGCAGCAGCCGGCTCCCTTACGCGGGGGGTGCAGACCGCTGATTTCAGTAATCAATGCAAAAAATGTGGGGATCATGGGAGACGGCGTGATCGACGGGCGGGGTTACGCGAAGATTCTGGGCAAGGACTATAGCTGGTGGGAGATGGCGCGGAAGGCCGAGCCAAAGAATGAGCGCTACTTTACAACCCGGATGATTGTAGCCAGCCATGCAGATGGATTGGTGCTGTACCGAATTACGCTGCATAACTCGACGAACTTCCATGTCAGCGTGAATCAGACGAATGGGTTCACCGCCTGGGGGGTGCATCTGTTGACGCCTACGACGCGGGGCATGGATGCGCGGAACACCGATGGTATCGATCCGGGCAGTTCGAAGAATGTGACAATTGCGCATAGCTGGATCGACAACGGCGACGACAATATTGCAGTCAAGACGGGTGTGTCCCATATGAGCGTGCTGGATAATCATTTTTTTAGCGGGCACGGCATGTCGATCGGAAGCGAGACGTTTACAGGTCAGAGCTTTCTTCTGGTGGACGGGCTGACATTGGATCATACGACCAGTGGGATTCGAATCAAGAGCAATGTGACGCGGGGTGGACCGGTGCACGATCTGCTGTATCAGAACATCTGCATGCGCGGAGTGAAAAACCCTATCGCGATCAGCCCGTATTACACAAACCAAACGACGGAGCCGTATGAAGATCCGAAGTATACGGGTGACCGGATTCCGGACTACAAGGCGATTACGATTCGCAATCTGACGAGCACAACCCCGGGGGATGTGCTGATTGCAGGCTTGAATGACGAACATCGGACCGAGATAGCTCTGGATAATGTGCACATAGCTGACATTGCGAAGGCGCAGGTACACGGTCACTTTGCAACGGTGACGATCGGGCCAGGCGGGACGAACATCGACTTCGGTGGCACCGATATCACAGTTGTTCCTGCGACCCACGGGAAGGATGGTGCGGCATATAGCTGTGAGGGAAGGTTTGTGCCGATGCAGTAGGGCAGTTATTTAACTGAATGATTTATGTGGTAGAGCTCTCGCAATCGAGACAGGGTCTTTGATGCCTTCTCACTCTCTACCGTTACGAATTCCGAAGAAAGTGTTGCGCTTACGCATGAACCCGAGCTCCTCGGGAAGTCAGGATATTCTCCGCATTTGTGCGATATACCTTTTGCAGTATTTCGTCCGGCAGTCCGAAACCATTCATGCTCCAGTGATAGCTAAACGTGTCGGTTTCGTAGAAGTGCTCGTCTAATGTCTCGAGAGCTCTGAAGGTGATTCGATACATTGATTTATCGAATCCCATGTCCGTGCCGTAGAGCAAACGGTCTCCGTACTTCGCATAAAACTGCGATACAAAGCGAGGAATAGTGGCTGTTTCCGCATATCGCGCGGAGATATCAGCAAACAAATTAGGGTGCCTTTCCAGTACTTCTCCCAGGCGCGTGAGGTCATAATCGAGGTTGGCAAAGTGGCAGGCAATAAAAGTCGTACTCGCGTGCTTCTTCACTGTCTGCTCGAGGATGTCGATCATTCCGGAATGCCCGACGATATCCGGCTGATTGTCTAGCCGCCAATAGAAGGCATTCATCAGACCGTCATTCGTATTGTCCATGGCTTCGTACATCCAGATAGGATCCGCAACGTGAATACTCACCGGCATGCCCAGTTGACCGCATCGCTCAAACAAGGAGTCCATGCGCGCGTCGTTCGGGTGCATTCCCAAAGCAATTATTGTGTCCGAATAAAGCCCTTTCCCCTTATCGTGAAGTTCGCCGACCCCACGTGCACCTGCCTCATGGCACTTCTCCAGAGCTCCTATTGCTCGCTGGCCGAATCCAGGTTGGTCATAGCCCGTGTAATCAAAGCCGCACCAGAGTTCAAAACGATCGGGATAGACAGCATACTTCCGATAGATATCGTCAAACTCCTTTCCTGTCGCTCCCGTAAGAATGATCGTCTTCGCAATTCCAACCTCATCTATATTTTTGACCCACTCAGCGATTTCCTCGGGAGTCTTGGCGTATGCGTGGGAATGCATATCAACGATTGGGAATTTTGCCCTGGGGACTTCTGTAACAGGAATTTTGTAAAGGGATATGGGCCGGTAATCTTTCAGCAGTATCTTTTCAGGTGAGGTTTGCCCGGGGGCTTTGTCTGGGAGTGAAGAGCCTGGCTCCGTACCCTGTCGATCTGCCACATAGCTCATGCTCCACGCGGGTGTAGCACCGACCGCCAGGCCGGCCGCGCCAACCGTCTTCAAAAAGGAACGACGTTTCATACGCTCTCTCCTCACTTTTCGCTGCGGCAAAAGCGGCAGACCATACATTTGCACCGGCGCTCAGGGGCGGCACGGAGAATGCTTCCATGAATCTGCCCGCGCGGGCATTAATTATTAGAACGACGTGGCAGACCGCAAAGAATCCGACTGAGGGTTGGGTGTGGGTCGCTGCGACCGCAAGCGGACACACCATAGAACCATTCACCGTGAAGAAACATCACCAGCGGGCAGTGAGGCTCAGTGGCGTGCGACCCTTACCGTAATGGGCGCCGAGGTTGCGCGGGGGTAGACCGGAATTGGCGTTTGTGTTTCTCCGGGCGGTTCTGTTGGGCTGCAGCACGACGCGATCGAGTTTCCCGAGTACACGGCCGTTATCGTGTTGGCGCCTCGCACCAGCTGCGACGCACTGATCGGCATACTTGCCTCAGACGTCGTGGCGCTGGTCGGCAGCAGGGTCTGCGTTGCCAGCAGGGTCGACCCAAGCATGTAGTTCACCGTACCGCTCGGCACACCGGCCCCGCCGGGAATGGCAGAAACGGTGGTAGTCAGAGTGGTCGATTGGCCCGACTGGAGAGTATCCGACGTCGCAGTCAAATCCACTCTCAACTTGTTGTTCATGCTAGTCCCGGTGTTTTGGTAGGCACCCACGTCAATACTCGAGTGCTTCATCCGAGGATTGCCAAGGAAGTCGGTGCGGCCATAGATGGAGTTGGGGGAGGTGCCATGGGGATCACACCAGCCAACGCTGCACGACAGGCTGGTGCTGCCCGCGCCGATGGCCGGTGAAGTAGGGTGGGTGGCAAAATTTGGAGGCGTGTCTCCCAGATCGACGAACTGCGGATTCGCGTTCACGGAGTTTGCATCTTCCCCGCTGATACTCTGCCAGTTTTCAAAACTCGTGTAGGTGCTCACGTCAGCCCACAGGATTGACGTTCCTTCCACGTATCCCGCTTCCGAGTTGTACAGGTTCCAATTGAGAGTGGCGGGCGGAGCAGGATACGCCGTCGAAGCTGGATTGTAGCTGTTGATCCAGATATTGGCTGGGCCGGAGTAGACAACATTGTTTTCGAAGTAATTCCCTTGAGCGCTGCCTACCTGGTTCTGAATCTGGTAGTCGCCGCTTGGAGTGCCTTCATCTGAGTTGCCTGGTTGGGTACCGTTGTCATAAAGAGTGTTGTTGACGAAGACGTCGTGGAAGCTGCTGCCTCCTCCATTGCTCCCGCCGCCCTTGCGGGTCGCGGTCGCATAACCGCCTATGGACATACCGCAGGAATTTGCTTTGTAGAACAGATTGTTGCGTACTGTAGCATACATGCCGTAGCACGGAAGCTTGCCTTTGGCAGCGGTTCCAGTGTTGTTTGGGCCAGACCATTCAGTGCCAGTAGCCTGGCAGACTTGATTCTCGCTGGTTGTCTCGATGCCGTAGTCGACCTGAAAAATCACGTTTCGCTCGAACGTGACATACCCGCACCCGTCACAATAGAGGCCGTCAGCGTCATATTCGTTACCCTCGCTTGGATTTGCTATTCCGCTGATGTTATAGACCGTGTTCCCGCTGACCACTCCATAACTAGCCTGATCGTAGCCGACAGGACCCGTACCTTCGTATCCAATGATGTCGATGCCGATATTGTTATTGTCGTGGACGAGGTTGTTGGTGACTTTAAAATTGGTCACGTTCCCGTTTAAGGTCATAGATTCGCTATTCCCGGTCTGCAGGTTGTAGAGCTCGTTGCCGCTGACGACCAAATGGGAGATGGGAGTCTTCGATGTGCCGTAAGCAAACAACCCGCAAGCGTTGCCGCGCTTTGTAGTGGTCACGATGTTGTGGATCAAATTGTTCAGAATATGGATCCCCGTGCCCGAGCCCGTGATCCAGACGCCACACGGAACCCCATCGCCGCTGGTAGACAAATTGCGGATTTCAAACCCGCTGATGGTGATGTGGCTCCGGTCTCCCGAGATCGTGACGAGACCTTGCGTGCCCGATACGGTTAAGCCGGTCCCGTCGATGATCGCCGTCTGTCCGGGATAGCTCTGGAATGTAATTGGTTCCTTTGCCGTTCCAGAATTCGGAAAGCTGACAATCTCGTTGTAAACTCCCCCGAAGACGTATACGGTGGCGCCTGCCGTGGCTATATTTGCCGCATTCTGGATGGTCAGCCAAGGGGCGGCAAGCGTTCCCGGATTGCTGTCATTTCCGCTCGTGGATACATAGTAGGTGGCCCCGGTTTGTGCGCTGAGCGAGATCGAAGCGAACAGAACCAGGATCAGAGAAGAGAAGATCCAAAATGCCGAGTGCTGCTGCGATCGGGAAGCTGCGCGGAATGTCATTTTAAGTCTCCTTTTTCTCTACTCTTTGCCCCAGGGCGTACTTTTTCCTGGGCGCATCCTACACCCTACTTACGAATAGTTGTCAATGATGTTTTTTTCTTTCATATAGAAGCCACACTCATTGCGAGTTATTTCGTTTCGTTCGATTATCGGCTGTTAAAAAACGCTCAATATCGAACAAATGTGAACTTAAACGATTGACATGCTGGCTGACCGCCCGCTAATCTCATTTGAAAATACAGGCCTACCAGCGGGAGTACCGGCTTTTGAGCGATTTTGGTAAGAAGATCCGACTAAACAGAATCTTTAATGAGGAAGGGTGCGGCACCCTGATGGCGGCTTTCGATCATGCCTTCGTCCTGGGACCGATTCCCGGTACTGAAGACGCAATCGGACAGATCTCACGGTTCATTGAAGGCGGTGTGGACGCTATCCTTTTGAATTTGGGACTGATGCAGAGATGCAGTTGCTGTTTCACCCGGGCGCGCACTCCAGGCCTCATTGCCAGACTTGATTGGACGACGGTCTGGAATTCGTTAGGCCAGGGAGACAATGGCGTCATGCGTGCGTGCATGCTGGGAAGCGCCGAAGATGCCATGCGTCATGGTGCGGATGCGGTTCTCACCTACATGGTGGTGGGAACCGGGGATGTGGATTTTGAAATGAAGGAAATCGCCCGCAATGCGCAACTTGCGCGCGAATGTGAGCGATTGGGCATTCCCTTAATTATCGAGACGCTCGCTCGTGGCAAGTCAGTCCAGAACCCGGCGGATCCTCAATGGATCAAACTGCATACGCGGATGGCCACGGAATTGGGCGCCGATGCCGTCAAGACCGACTATGCGGGCAGCGTGGAGTCTATGCGCGAAGTGGTCGAAAGTTGCCAGCTGCCTATCCTGGTTCTCGGAGGCAGCCGGAACGATTCCGCTATGAGCGTTGTGCGCGGCGCAATGGAGGCAGGAGCCGCCGGAGTATTTTTTGGGCGCAATGTGTTCCAGGCGAAAGATATGCAGGGATTTCTGCGCGAGGCACGCGCCATACTGGACGGGGCCCAAGGGTGAAGTTCACGCCGGTACAACAAGTGGGGGACATTCTCGACCAGCGTGCCGGCGTTTGTCTGGAGTCCGAGTGGGGACAGGCATCGATTCTGCTGGGCGGAGGACATATCTGCCGCCTTACCACCCGGCACCGTCCCGATTTCAATCCGCTCTGGCGGCCGCCCTGGGAAACGATTGATCCGCAGCGATACTCGCCGGCAGAGTATGGGGAGGAATTCGGGTCTCCGCCGGACGGGCGTCTGCTGGCAGGTATAGCAGGGCATAGTCTGAGCTTCGATTACTTTGGGCCGCCTTCGCCGGAGGAAACTGCTGCCGGACTCAGCACCCATGGAGAAGCGCCAGCAACCATGTGGCAGGTTTTTCGAGAGTTTCAGCAGGAACAGCCGGGCATCGAGTACGGCGTTTCTTTGCCGACCGCGCAGATCGATTTCCGACGAACCCTGCGCCTCGATGCGAAACATCCCATTCTCTATTGTGAGGAAAGGGCGCGAAATCTAAGCCGGGCAGATCGCCCAATCTGTTGGAACGAGCATGTAACGATCGGCCCACCTTTTCTGGAGTGCGGAAAGACCGTGGTAGACATGCCTGCTATCCGGGGAAAGGTAGTTCCTGCCAGTTACAGCACCGCCATGAAGCTGGCTCCGGATGCCGAATTCCAATGGCCACACGCTCCGCTCGAAGGCGGCGGTACTCACGATCTAAGAACGACTCCGGACGGCTCTTATGGACGGTATACGGCGCAGTTGCTCGATCGCAGTCATGAAATCAGCTATGTGGCGATCAGTAATGCTAGCGCCGGTCTTATGCTGGTCTATCTCTTCCGGCGTTCGGATTTTCCGTGGGTGGGGAATTGGGAAGAGCGCTTCTACCGGCAGACCAGGCCCTGGGGAGGAAAGACTTTCTGCCGTGGACTTGAGTTCAGCACGACTCCGTTCGCGGTTCCAAGGCGCCAGACTATCTTCGAAGGTCCACTCTTTCATGAGTCCACTTTCCGGTGGCTTAGTGCTCTTGCGGAGATCACAGTCCGTTATATGACGCTCATGGTGGACATTCCTTCGGACTTCTCCGGAGTTGAGGAGATATCTGTCGACGATGCTGAAGTGACCATCCGTGAACGGGACAGTGGGCGTATTGTGCGTGTCCCAGCAAACGGTCGCTTCGTGAAGGGAACGGCTGTCGACCAGCAATGAGTTTGCTCGCCATTGACGTGGGATCAAGCCGATGCAAGGCAGCCCTCTTCTCTTCTTCGGGAGAGATGCTCGGGATGCGTTCAGCCGTATTTGTTCCGGATTTTCCAAGACCTGGCTATGCCGAACTGAACGCAAACAATTTCCTAACCGTCGTCATGGCCCTTGCGCGGCAACTGACTGCTCTGCCGCAGACCGAGCCTGTGCAGGCGGTTTGCTTGAGTTCGCACGGGGAAACCCTGATACCTGCTACCGCAGACGGACAGGCTCTTGGCCCCGCCATCCTGAACATGGATGGACGAGCCACTCGGGAAGCGAGCTGGATCGAAGAACAGACAGGACGCAGGCAGCTCTTCATGTTGACGGGGCATACGAGTCACCCCATGTACACGACTCCCAAGCTGCTATGGTTGCGCCAAAATGATCGAGAAGTTTTTAACGGAGCTGGCCGCTTTCTGAATGTAACGAGTTTTCTGCTGATGCAGCTGGGCCTTCCTCCGCTGGTTGACTACTCGCACGCCGCGCGGTTCATGGCTCTCGATGTACGCCGCCTCGCTTGGTCCGCGGAGATTCTGAATATTGTCGAAATCTCGCCGGATGCTCTACCCATTCCTGTGCAGGCAGGTACTTTGGCGGGAATGTTGGACAGCACCGCGGCTGCCATGCTGGGTGTGGCGGTTGGTACCCCGGTAGTGGTCGGAGGCCACGATCAGGTGATTGGAGCCATCGGGCTCGGCGTAATTGCGAAGGGAAGAGCTGCGGGGTCGCTGGGAACCTATGAATGCATCACAGTCGCCTCCGATGAATTGCTTTTGAATGATGCTGCTCTGCAAGCCAGCCTCAACTGCTATCCGCATGCTGTTCCCGGGCAGTATGTCACGATCGCTTACTTTCCCGGTGGCATCATGATGCAGTGGCTCGAAGAGATATTGTACGGAGCGAAGAGGGAAACCGAACAAGACGACCACCTCTTCGCGGATCTGGAGCTTGGAGCTCCGGCAGGTCCCACGGAACTGGTGATTACTCCGCACCTGATTGGTACCTGCAATCCGGAATTCGACTCGCAGGCACGCGGAGCCATCACCGGGCTAAGTTTCGACACCACGCGTGCACATCTGTACAAGGGCATTCAGGAAGGGATTGCGTCGGAGCTGTCGATTTTGACCAGGTGCCTGGAAGACGCCGGTTGCAGCTTCGGCGATGTCAATGTCTTCGGCGGCGGCGTACGCTCCCCACTCGGCATGCTCCTGCGTGCGTCATTAACGAAAAAACGGCTACACATTATGAGCTGCCAGGAAGCGGTCTGTCTCGGGGGAGCCATGCTGGCCAGCGTTGCCGTGGGAACATATTCCGACCTCGGAGAAGCCGCGCGGGCTATGGTTCGCGAGCAGGATTGCGTGCACCCCGATCTTCTTCTCGCCGCACAGTATCGGTCACAGGTTGAGAGATATCGCCAGCTACGATCTATGCTGGTCCACCCATACCATCAGAAACATCAACATAGAGGAGAACAAGCGTGATTCAAGCGACTGTCGGATTCATCGTCTACGGAGTGCACAAGGATGGATTGCTTGACCCCATGGGCAGCCCGTTTATCGATGAGGCTCTGATCATCGAGGCCAAGGCAGAGCTCCGCAAGGCGGGGTTGCAACTGGTCGAACACGATACGGTGATTGCCAGCAAGCAGGAAGCTGCGGAAGCTCTTAAAAAGATGAAGCAGGATGATCGTGTAGACGCAGTAGTGCTCTTCTCCGGCACCTGGGTGTGGGCAGCCCACATCGTGGGAGCGGTGCGCGATTTTGCCAGCAGCGGGAAAGGCATTGTGCTCTGGACACACCCGCGATCGCAGGGCTGGAGGCCGGTGGGCGGACTGGTATTGCACGGCGGGCTGCTTGAGATTGGCGTAGCACACCGGTTTGTGTACGGAGATATCGGGGAGCCAGATACCGTCGGCCGCATCGTCAGCTATGCACGGGCGGCCCACCTGAAACACGCCCTGAATATGTCTACTGTGGGCGCCTTCGGCGGTCGAGGCATGGGCCAGACTTGTGGGGTGGCGGATCCCTCACAGTGGATGCGCATGTTTGGCGTGGATATCGATTCGCGGGATACAACCGAGATTATCCGGACAGCGGAACGTATTTCTGAGGCGCAATTGCAGGCGCTGCAACCCAGGATGGAAGAACTGTTTGGCGCAGTGCCAGCCGCAAATCCTGTCAACGAGCGGTCGATGCGGCTTTACCTGGCCATCAAGGAGATTGTCGACCGCGAAAAGTACCTCTTCTATACCATCCAATCGTTTCCGGGGCTCGCGGACGACTATGCGGCCACCTGTTTTGCGCAGAGCATGATGCTGGAAGATGGATATGGTGCATCCACGCTGGGAGATTTCAATACGGGGCTCACGGTTTTCCTTCTCATGCGACTCAGCAGAGAGCGGATTTACTATGGCGATCTGCAGCATATTGACCGCAAGACAAGAGAGATCAAGATTATCGGCGACGGAGCATGTCCGCCTTCGCTGGCCGGCGCGCTCGGTCCGGCGGGATTTGCAGAGCATGGAATTCCCACGGAAGGTGGTGCGGGCGGGCTGTCCGTCAGGCTCATCTGCAAGCCGGGCGAGGGCGTGCTGGCGCGGCTGGGTCGGGTAAATGGGGAATTTCAGATGATGATTACTCGCGCCTCCATCTTTGAACCTTCTGCTGATCAAGTGCAGCAGCGCCTTAACGAGTGCGGAATCCCGTTCTGGCCGCATGGATTTGTGACTGCACATTGCGATATCGAAGCACTGCTCCAGCACTGGACGAATGAGTATGCATGTCTCGGCTATGGAGAAGACCTCTATCCTGCGCTGGCAGATTTTTGTGAGCTCACAGGAATCAAGCCGATTCTGCTCTGATGGTTCCCTGGCGATCACTCATCTCTTTCGCCGAGTTCGCCTGAGGCCGTAGAGTGAGCATGAACAATCGGCGCCAACATTCCACGGGAGAGACACAAATGAATACCGAAACTGCAGATGTAAGACATCTTCAAGTTGGAACAATGAAGGTAGAAGTTCATCCCAGCCGCGCCGCCGCAGGTGAGGCGGCGGCGCGAGCAGCAGCGAATGCGATCATAGAGCTCGCGCAGAAGCGTGAATCCCTTGCCATCATTTTTGCCACTGGAGCGTCGCAGCTGGATATGCTTCGTGCACTTACCGGCATCGATAACCTGCCCTGGGATCGTATTCATGGCTTTCATATGGATGAATACATCGGTATATCTCCAGATCACCCAGCTTCGTTCCGACGTTATCTGCGAGATCGATTAACGAACAAGGTGAAGATGAAAGAATTTTTCGAGGTGAATGGATCTGCGCCTTATCCAGAGCAGACAAGCCGGGAGTATGCAGAGAAGCTGCGATCGGCGGATCCTCAACTATGTTTGCTAGGAATTGGTGAGAATGGGCACCTGGCCTTCAATGATCCGCCAGTCGCAGACTTTAACGATCCCGTGGACGTGAAAATCGTGCCTCTGGACGAGGCATGCCGGGCGCAACAGGTAGCAGAGGGATGGTTCCCAAGGGTTGAAGAGGTGCCAGAACAAGCGATTACGCTTACTATTCCGGCATTGATGCGCGTACCCAGCCTGATCGTATCGGTGCCGGGAAGCCGCAAGGCGGGAATCGTTCGGCGAGCTTTGGAAGAGCCGATTGATACACGGTGCCCCGCTACCATCCTTCGAACTCATCCAAACGTGACCGTCTATCTGGATGTTGATTCTGCGGCTGAATTGGACTGAGTTCAGTGCTGCTCGGATTAGCGGCCGGACTTGGAGGCGCAGCTTTCACTCTTTGCCGTCGGCCTTACGGTCGATCGGTTTGCGTATCACCCGACATTGCTGACGGCAGGGTTTATTTCCTTAGTGGCCGCAGCCTGCTTATTCCTATTGGCGTCTGCGGTTTACTCCCTTGCGCGGTCTGCATCCGTCTCAAATTACCCAGGTCCCCGTCGCGCGGATGGCCATGCCTCACTAAGTTCCGCACTGGCATCGGCGCTGCGGCTAGGACCGATGCGACTAGAGAAGAACGTATTGAAATCCCAAAACACCTCTGGTTTTACGACGATTTTCTTTGACAAGAGAACAATTGCGAAGTAAACGTTAGTAACAGATAAATAAGATAAGGAAACGAAATGTGGGCGTACTTTGACCAGATGGCGAGCAACAGATCGGTCATCTCGGCTATCGCCATTTTCTGAGAGGAGCCGATGAGAGAGACAGGCGGGACCGACCGCAGGACATTTCTTAAGGGTGCCGCGGGCCTCGTGATGGCTACCAGCATGGACGCGCGATCGTATGCCCGGATTCTCGGATCGAATGACCGTATCCGTCTCGGGCAACTGGGGTGCGGAGACCGGAGCGAAGGTCACGTGCACATGGCGCAACTTGCCTCGAAGCAAATTCCAGTGGAAACCGTTGCTGTGTGCGACCTCTGGAGCCTTGCAAGGGAGCGGCGCGCGGCACAGGTAAAAAAAGCTTTCGACCTTGAGCCGCAGAGCTACCAGTACTCAGAAGAGATGCTGGCGCGGAAGGACATCGATGGCGTGATGATCGCGACCGGAGACTTCCAGCATGCAAAGCTGTGCAGCGCTGTTGTGCAGGCAGGCAAGGATTGCTACGTCGAAAAGCCCTTTGCCAACGTGCTTGCGGAGGCCAAGGAAGCGCGTGACGCCGTGAAAGCCTCGAAGCAGATCGTACAGATGGGAACGCAGCACCGCAGCCAAGCTTACCCGCTTGCAGTTCGAGAGATCATTCGGTCGGGGAAAATCGGCAGCGTTGTCCAGATCGAGCAGGAGTGGAATGTCAACGAGGAGCGCTGGCGTTTTGTAGGTGTCGATACGGGTATCTCTCCAGAAATGCTGCAAGACGAAAAGATGGAGTGGAAGAGCTGGCTGTATGGGCGCAAATCGCAGCTTCGCGAGGAAGACACGGACTGGAAGCGCTGGCTCCTGGGTAAACCAGACCGACCCTTCGATCCGCACGTCTACCTTGAGTTCCGGCTCTATAAAGATTTCTCCTCCGGAATTTTTGACCAGTGGCTCAGTCACGGTAGTGACCTCATCCACCTGTGGACAGACGAGACGCAGCCGGTGAGTGTCGTAGCGAACGGGGGTATTTTTGTCTGGAAAGATGGTCGCGAAAATCCCGATACGTGTGTAGCGGCTGTCACTTATCCAAGTGGGTTCCTGTACATGTACAAGACGACTTTCGGGAACAGCTACAGGAGCTTTTCGCGCATTTTGGGCAGGAACGGAACGATCGAGAATTATGGCGGAGAGGGTGCATCGCTCTTTGTCACTACTGCAGAAGGCGGCAGAAGGGAATTCGATCCCTGGGAGTCAGGTCCCGTTTATAAGCAAGCGCCATTGGTGGTAGGGTCGCCCGCCGACCGGGCAGTAATGATGCAGGTTCCTGGGGCGGAACCGCCCAACTCTCTCGGGCCGGACGACGACCATGTGGGCCATTTGCTGAATTGGCTTGAGGCCATGCAGACGCGTAAACAACCCAATGCGACCGTCGACCACGGTTTTTCACACAGTATCGTGTGCATCATGGCCGCCCAGTCATATTGGAGCGGAAAGCGGCTTTATTGGGATCCCTCGAGGGAGGAGATTGCCGATCAACCGGTTTGACTGTTTGCGTCGTCAGAAGCAGTGAAGGAATGTCTCGGCAAAGACTTTGACAGAGGCAACAATGCGATCATAATACTTCAAATACGAACATAAACGAACATTTGCAGGGTCTCGTAAAAGGACTGAGCAGAAACGATAGCAAACTAATCAGCTCGTCATGCTTCAAGAAATATTTAGGGGGCGTATATGGTTCAGAAACAGCGGCTTACAAATGCAGGACGTCAGACTCTAAAGCAAGCGCACTATCGGCCAGCTCTCGTTGTTCTTTCGTTGGTCTTGGCCTTCATGTGCGCTACCACAGCACGCGCCCAGTTCACCACTGCGCGACTCTCCGGTATCGTGACAGACAACAGCAGTGCTGCTGTGCCCGGCGCAACGGTTACGGTAGAACAGTCAACCACCGGCTACAGGCAGACGGCCAAGACAGGAGCATCCGGCGAATATTTGTTTCCGAGCCTTCCTGTAGGCACGTACGACTTGACAATCGGAATGACCGGTTTCACCACCTACCTCCAAAAAGGTATTGTTTTGAACGTCGGCCAGTCCGCGACTCAAAACGTCTCACTACTCGTCGGGTCAGTAAGCGAACAGGTTACCGTGCAGGCGAATGCCTCCCTGGTGACCACCGATGATCCGACCGTCGGACAGCTGATCGGCCAAACGAGCATTGTGGGCCTGCCGCTGAACGGCCGGCAAGCGCAACAATTGGTGTTTCTGACTCCCGGCGCGGTCGATGTTTCTTCATTGAACTGCGGGGCCAACTGTGAAGGCGGCGTTCTTCCGGGCCAGCAGTACGCCAAGGTGAATGGCGGGGGAGCCAACGGCGTTTACTACCTGCTGGATGGGGTGGATTACAACGATACCTATATCAACACGAATCTGCCCTTTCCCAGTCCCGATGCTCTGCAGGAGTTTAACGTTCAGACTGGCAACATGAGCGCCACTTACGGCAACGCGACAGGCGGAATTGTAAATGCTGTTACAAAATCCGGAACGGATCAGATCCATGGCGATGTCTTTGAATTCTTAAGAAACTATGCCATGGATGCCAGGAACTACTTTGCCACGTCGCCGAACCCGCTAAAGCAGAATCAATTTGGCGGCACCATAGGTGGCCCTATTCTCAAAGGCAAGTTGTTTTACTTTGGCTCGTATCAGGGAACGCGGCAAAACACCGCTAGCTTTGGACAGATATCCTTTGTGCCAACTGCCGCGGAGCGCACAGGCGACTTCTCAGATCTTCTTCCCGACACTCAACTGGTAAACCCGTACACCGGGGTTCCATACGTCAATAATCAAGTTCCACTGTCAGCCTTAGATCCAACAGCGCAATTTCTCCTGCAACATATTCCCGTCCCGAATGGTCCTGGGCGCCAACTCACATACAACGGTGCCCCATCCGTTCAGAATACCAACGAGTACCTGGCGAAGGTTGACTACAACCTGGGCAGCAAGCATCACCTGAGTGGGCGTTACTTTCAACTGAACTACGACATCCCAATCATCTTGCCGCCTGCCAGCAACATCCTGGAAGGTAATACGGAAGATCCGCAAGACCTCTCACTGAAGAATGTCAGCGTGGTCGATATCTTTACAGTTTCACCACACTTTCTACTCAATACCTATTTCGGCTACACCAGTATGACAGGGGAGACGCTTTCCCCAGCCCCCTTCACAATTCAGGACGCCGGCTCACTTATCGCCCAGACTACTAATCTGAAACCAACCCTCAATGTAGGTGTGTCGGGAAACTTCACCATAGGCGAGCAGCCCGCCACCGGCATCTGGGACAGGAGTGATTGGTCGATTCGTCAAGTTGCCACGCTCCTCAAGGGAGCGCATGACATAGAGTTCGGAGGCGAAGTCAGGCACGTTCACGTTCCCATGGGCAATTCCTACCAGGCAAACGGTGTTTACACCTTCTCGAATAGTCTTTCAGGGGACAATGTCGCCGATTTCGAATTAGGTGCAACGTCAAGTTTTACGCAGGCAGGTGGTCTCTATCTTGACTTCAGTGGGACCAACTGGAGTGCTTTTGTACAGGATAATTGGCACGCAACTCACCGTCTCACCGTAAGTGCCGGTTTGAGATGGGACCCTTTCATTCCGTATACGGATAGTAAGGGACGAGTTGGATGTTTCGTTCCCGGTGCCCAGTCTCAGCGGTACCCTAACTCGCCTGCTGGTTTGATCTTTGGGGGAAGCAACCACGATCCGGGTTGTCCAAATTCCTCGATCTATCGCACTCTCGGCGATTTTGGCCCCCGTTTTGGATTTGCCTATCAGGCCACGCAGGATGGAAAGACCAGCGTTCGTGGCGGGGCAGGCTACTATTATCAGTCGCCTAACCTCGTAGCTTTTGAAGATGTGGTGGGTATTCCTCCGTTCGCTCCGATCGTGAACCTTACGACTGTGAATTTTACCGACCCATACGGCAGTGCGGGAGTTCCTAATCCTTTTCCCGAACAGTTCGGCCCAAGCAATCCGGGCCCAAACGCCACGTTCCCGCAGGACATTTCCTTCACACAGATCTTTGATCGAAATTTTCGTCCCCCACAAATCCTGCTTTGGAACCTGACCGTGGAACGCGGTATCGGCAGCGACTGGCTACTTCGTGCAGCTTACATGGGTAATAAGGCTGATCACCTGGGAGGCACGGGAGACCAGGAAGCCGGGCTACTGCAGGTGAATCCAGCTATTTATATTCCCGGACAGTCCAATGAAAATAACACGCAGCAGCGACGTATCTATCCCGCGTTCGGCTTTGTCAATTCAATCAACTCGGGAGTGAATAGTAACTATCACGCCGTCCAGTTGTCGGTGGAGAAGCGGCTGACGCGAGGACTTTCGCTTCTTTCGAACTTTACCTGGGCGCGTGCTCTGAATGATTTTGGCCCCAATGGGCAACCGGGGGAGCTAAACACCAATACATGTAGCTGTGGCCGTTATTTCGATTACGGTCCAGACTCTGGGGATGTAAACAAGATATTCCGAGTCTCTGGAGACTATTCTTTTCCTCGTGCCCCGTTCAGAGGTTTCCTGGATAAAGTTATCAATGGATGGAACATCAGCGCGATCTTAAATTGGCAAACCGGGTTTCCCTTCACGGTTTTCAGCGATTATGACAACTCGTTTAGCGGGATTGGGGCAGACCGTGCCGATCTGACCGCCCCAAGCATAAAAAACGCCGTATTAAGTAGCAGCAGGTCGCACGCCGCGATGATCAACGAGTGGTTCGATACGAGCGTTTTCGCACCCAACGCAATTGGTACGTTCGGGAACACCGGAAAGAACGTACTTCGGGGACCACGGTCCTTCAATACAGACGCGGCGCTGTTGAAGAATGCAAAGCTAACCGAGCGCCTCGGGTTGGAGTTTCGGGCAGAGTTCTACAACGTCTTCAACAACGTCAACTTTGGAGCGCCCGATAATGGCCTGACAGATAGCAGCTTCGGGCAAATCACTTCTGCAGGCGACCCTCGAATTCTGCAGATGGCATTGAAGCTTTCCTTTTGAGGATGTCAACCAGAGTAAGCCTGAGAGAATCTGTGCCGTTATACAGGCCAGAGTAGCCCAGGCACTACTCTGCGTTATCTGCGCCGAAGCGGGTTCGCTGTATGCCCCGATGAAACAACCGGCATTGTTCTTTGAATCGATGGAAGAAAGGTGAGTAAGAGTTTGGTCAGGAAAAGCATGATGGGTCGGTTGGCTTTCGCTGCGTTTGCAGGTGGCACTACCTTCGCTGCTCTTGGCGCGTACTGTTTGGCACAGGGGCGCTCGTTGGATATTAAGATAGATCCGGCTGACGGCAAGTACGCGATCGCATTGCCCGGAGCCAACTCTGATGCTTTGCGGGCTGGAGCTGCCGTGGAAGTGGATGGACATTGGCTCCATGCGTCCGACTATCCTCGGCATACGGTAGAACAATCACAGGTTCAGGGATATCTTGGGGACGCAACCGACTGGAAGGTAACTTATTCGGGGAGCAGTGAACATCCAGATCTGATCTATCACCTACGTGCGTATGCCAACGAACCCTACGGCGACATCCAGGTGACGGTACGGAATACCACAGGGAAGCCGATCCATATCGAAGGTATTCGTTCGCTGGAAGCGACGGAAGGACAGATTCTCAATCTCGGAGGCGCGGCAGAGGACAATCGGGTGCTCTCCGACAGCTGGAGTGAAGACCGTCCAGGCATGACGATCCATGATCTTGCCGATGCGAAACAGCAAATGCATCGTGCAGTAGGAAGTCAGCTCATCTACAACCGGAGTAGTCATGAAAGCCTGTTTATTGGAGCGCTTACTTCAGAACGGTTCCTGACAGTTTTACGGCTCCATGTCGCCAACTCTTCAGGTAAGGCTACTGCTCTCGCAGGCTATGAGGTCGATTCAACAGGAACAACCGAACTACAGATGGAGAATTCCATCGAGGACTCTCCAGCGGAAGACCAGGTGAAGCTGAGTCTCTCTGTCGAACCTGGAGCGGAACTCTCTTCAGAGCAAGTGCTCTTCGGTTTGTCCAAGGATTACCATCAGCAGTTAGATACCTATGGCTCTCTCATACGCCAGATTCATCACGCGAGAACTTCAGCCCCCCCGTTGATGGGGTGGTGGAGTTGGACGGCTTATTACTTTGGCTTGAATCAGGACGCAGCCCTCACGAACGCTGAGTGGGAGGCACAGCATCTAAAATCGCTCGGCTACAATCTCTTTCACATTGACGAGGGCTATCAGTACGCGCGTGGAGAATACACGACCCCAAACGCAACCCTTTTTCCCACCGGCCTGGCGCCGGTTTATTTTAAGGTGAACGGATTGGGTTTGGTTCCTGGAATCTGGACTGCGCCTTTCGAAGTTTCGGAGCGCTCATGGGTTCATCAGAATCATCCAGAATGGTTAGTGAAAAATGCCAAGGGGGAGCCGATCCACGCGGGTACCGTCGAAGACAAGAAGGATCAGCTGTTCGTCCTGGACACAACGAATCCGGACGCTCAAGCGTACCTGCGGAAGACGTATTCCACAATGGTGAACGTTTGGGGCATCCGCTATTTCAAGCTGGACTTCATGGACGACAGCGCAATTGAAGGCTATTACTTCAAGCCGGGTACTACGGCGCTCGAAGCTCAGCGGATTGGTCTGCAGATCATTCGCGAAGCGGTCGGCGAACACGTCTTGATAGACAAGGACGGAAGCCCGATGTTGAATCCCGTGGGCATAGTAGATTACGGCCGAATTTCTCAGGATACCGGCCATACTTTCGGGGCCAGCAAAGAGGCGGCAACCGGGATCGCTGCCCGCTACTACATGAACCGCAATTTCTTTGTTGCCGATCCCGACGCTTTCACCGTCTCCACGCAAACAATCAGGGATCAGTCATGGCACGAAAGCAGCAAGCCAGCGACCTTGGACGAAGCCAGAGTCTCGATTTCGCTGGCTGCCGTTTCCGGTGGAATGTTTGAAATTGGAGACGACCTGCCATCGCTGACGAAGGATCCCGAACGGTTAGCGCTTATCGAAAACCCAGAGTTGATTCATATGATTCAGCTGGGCAAGGCATCTTTGCCCTTGGATTTGATGACTTACTCGGCCGAGGACAAGCAACCGAGTATTTTCCTACTGAAAGAGGATGGCAGACAGAGTATTCTAACTGTCTTCAACTGGACCGATACGACGAGGTCTCATTCGATCGATCTCGCGGCAGCGGGACTGCCAGCTACCGGAGGCTATGTAATCACAGATGTGCTGGACGCAAAGGAGACACCCAGCTTAAAAGCCGATATGCTTAAACTTGATCAGCCAGCACATTCGGTACGCGTCCTGAAAATAGTCAACTCAAAAATTCCTGCGGTTCACCCCGACGTTGCTGCGGACCATCCTTCTGCAGGAAATGCTGGAGAAACGCTCACCTTCTCCGTCAGGAACAAGGGAGAGGAGCCGGTACTGTCTTCTAAGTGGGATTTTGGAGATGGCGTGACTCTGGAAGGCGGCCAAGTGACGCACACTTACACCGAGCCGGGCGAATACGTTGTGCACTTTAAGGCGATTGGCCTCGACGGTCTAAGTTCCGAAGATCAGTTCACGGTCCGGATTTCCGGGCACATGCCAACAATCTTCGATCCACCGAATATTCATCGCCTTCAACCTACTGAGTGAAGTGGCCCTGCCCAGACTCAGGCTTAGAAATGCTGGCCGCAGGTCAGTTGGGCGCTGATGATTTCGTTGTGTCATCGAGATAGCGCTTCGGTACAGGGACGGCCATCGAACCACTGATGATCACGGGGTAATCCTTTTCGAAGGAGAGGCCGTCTACTCCTTCGACTCGAAGATGAGCCACAAAGCTGTCTGCATGGGTATAAGCATGCGTCAGGGTAGCGCCGTCCGCAATCACTCCGTCTCCAAAGTCCCAGTGATAAGCAATAGCCGGAACCGGACTGTCGGGTGCGGCTGCCGTGAAAAGAAGATCCTGGCTGACCTTTCCGTTAGTGGGAACCTGGGCGACCACTGAGGGGGGCTGTGCGGGAATGGAATCGTCCAGAATTTTGAATAGCTCTACAGAATGGACCGGCAACTTTTCAACCTGCAATCCGGTGGAGTTAAATCGAGATTGTTCCTTCGGCCTGAACACATTCAAGACGTGATAATGATGATCCGGCTGGAGTCCGAGGTCAGAGAAACTGAATGCATGCGAGTTTGACCGTTCGGTCCAGTTGAAAACTGCAAGCATTGCCTGCCGCGCATCTTCCTGAAGAAGAAAAACTCCCGGCTGCTCATCTTCGTGCCGATAGGTCATCAGGTCCAGAGGCAGTGACGATTTGCCGAGCCTGATCATCTGCATGAGATCAGGATTTGTGACCAGCGCAACACGTTCGGCGTCCTTACCTAACGTAGGCAAGTCATCCCCAATTTCGAACATGCCCCCTGATACCGCGGCCAGGGTTACAGAAACCTGCGCCTCTTCCAGAGTAAGCGGCGCCTGGATTTGACGCTCTTCAATCAACTGGCGAGAGACCGTCAATGCATCCGGATCGCTGAGGAAAAAATTGTGCTGCATGTAGTAGCGTGCTGCGATGCCGGTCGCGGCCTCTTTGCTGCGCAGGAAGGTGTGCCCGGTGTCCTGCGAAAGGCGGCCTTCATCTACCAGTCCGACAGGATTCAACATCGGGCTTCCGTCCTTGTCTAACAAAACGTGCTCGCCGACTGCTTCGCGAATGATCTGTAAACCAATCCGCTGGGCTTCGAGCGCGGTCGTATGAGGCCGATAGTAGTTGCCCTCAACGGCGGTGTTGTCCATGAAGTCCAGCTTGATGTAAGTCGCTCGCCAGTCTTTTGCAAGGGTTCGGTAAGTAGCGCGTAGATACTCCTGTGCCTCCGGATTGGTTACATCCAAGATGAATAGCACTTCCTTACCAGCTTCATCTCCGATCCCGATGTTGATCGGTTCGCCCTGCGAATTGTGCAGTAGCCAATCCTTGTGGTGCTCATAAACCCAGGAGCGATCGCTGACCTCAAACGGAGCCGTCCAGAATCCCATTTTTAGCCCCAGGCTACCTACCTTGCGAACCAGCGGCGCCAGTCCGTTTGGAAACTGGGCTGCGTTGGGAGTGGTGTATTCCCCGCGAGCGTAGGCATATCCCAGATCGAGGTGGAAATAGTCGAAGCCGAGTGGTTTCAAGTACTCGGCCAGCCATTGTGCGTTGGACCAGGAATTCCCCTCAGTGATGTCGGAATAAAAGGCAGTCCAACTCCACCAGCCAAGCATGGGACCTGTTCCAGAGCGGCTGTGGTGAAGCAGCCGAATGGCGTCACCATAGGTGTTGAGAATTGCATAATAGTTATTTCCCAACGCAAACATCAGACGTTCGGAGTCGATTTCAGAACCTGGATCCAGGGGCAGACTCAATTCCAACAAGTTCTTTGCGGGGCCGTCCCTTAAGCCGGACTCGGGGTCAGTGGCCTGGATCTCCGTTGTTCCCGTTGAATCTACTGTGAACGAGCCGATCCCCGGTTGGTGCATAACATCCGGGTTGACCTTCAGGTGCATGATGGTCAGAAAACGATCGGAACTGAGAGCGCCAAAAAAAATAGACTGCCTGCTCCGCTGGTTATAAATCAGCTGACTGCCGACAGCGCGCAGCATCCCGCCTGGTGCCTGGTTCAGGTCATAGATTTTCAGCGGCGGCCAGTCCTCGCTGAAGCTATCGGAAAGAACCCGATCGCTGCTCTCGGAATCCCCCGTCTTCAGTGGTCGATCGCCAAGCGCTTCGACGGATCGGATCGACTGCACGGTGACCGACTTCCCGGTATGGTTCTGAACCCTTACGGTTATGTCGCCAGCGTCGATATTGTCGTAGAGCCGAATAACATAGGTAAGCTCCGGACGGGAAGGCAAGCCGGTGCACTGAACCGTCACTGTCCGGCCATGCCCGAGGGTATCGCTGAAAGAGGATTCGCTGACGTGGTGCGCCGGATAATCGCTCGAAGTGATCCAGGTATGATCCATCTTCACGGCAACCCGGGCATGAATTACGAGGTGGTTCTGCTGCCCGATTTCATAAGAACCGTCGCCGGCATGCACGACGACAGATTCCCCGCGATTCATCAGGGTGATATCCGCGGCGTGCGCGAAATTCACCACGCTAAGGACCGCAGCCACAGCAATATTTCTCGGCAATGCTCCACAAATATAGCGGCTGAGTCTCGTTTTCCTGACCATTCTATCCGCGATCAAAGCGGGATCCTGTGACCGATTTTTGGCTTCAGAATAGCGTGCACAGCGAAAATAAACAAACAAAACAATAATAAAAATAACAAAACGCACCATGGTTCTTGTTAGAGTGAATACGGCCCTGAAACCTGCTCGATTGCGAATGTCCGGGAGCTCTTTCAGCTTTGGTGAAACAGCAGTAATCCGCACGACCACTCCAGAGGGCTTCAGAGGATTTTTCTTTCACCATGGTTACAAGTGCCGATCACGAAGTATCTGCTCCCGGACTCCGGCGCGCCCTCAAGCTCCGTCACCTGATCCTGTACGGCATCATCATCATTCAGCCGACTGCGCCCATGAGCATCTATGGTGTGGTCAGCAACGCCGCCCGCGGGCATGTGGTTACGACCATCCTCATTGCGATGGTGGCCATGCTTTTCACCGCGGTGAGTTATGGCCGGATGGCTCGTGTTTATCCCAGCGCCGGATCCGCGTACACCTACGTAGGGAATGAAATTCATCCGCTTGCCGGTTACGTGGTGGGCTGGTCCATGCTGATGGATTACATGCTCAATCCGATTATCTGCGCCATTTGGTGCAGCGCCGCTGCGCAGAACGTGCTTCCGCAAGTCCCCTATGCCGCGTGGGTTGTGGCCTTCGTCCTCTTATTCACCGGTCTCAATCTCCGCGGAGTACAGACCTCGGGACGCATCAATGGGCTACTGGCTCTCTTCATGAGCCTCGTGGTGGTCATCTTTCTCGCCTACGCGGTTCGTTATATCGCCACTGTGGCGCGACCGGTGGGAGGGCAGTGGCTGCTGCCGTTTTATGATCCGGCAACGTTCTCTGCTGCCCGGCTCTTTCATGGTTCTTCGATTGCCGTGCTGACCTATATCGGCTTCGACGGCATCTCGACCATGTCGGAAGAGGTCGAGAATCCTCAACGCAATATTTTATTGGCCACGGTTTTCACCTGCCTCGCAATCGGAATACTATCTGCGATCGAAGTGTATGTGGCCCAGTTGGTCTGGCCGGGACGCATTCCGTTTCCGGCATACATCGTAGATACGGCTTATGTGCAGGTCGCGCTACGGGTCGGAGGTAAGTATCTCTTCCATTTGTTGAATGCAACCCTTCTGGTCGCCAACATGGGTTCCGGTATCGCGGCCCAGTTCGGCGCTGCGCGGCTGCTCTATGGAATGGGACGTGAAAATGCGCTGCCCAGGAGGTTCTTCGGTTCCGTAAGCGCGAAAACCGGCATTCCACGGAACAATGTGCTGCTTTTGGGGGCTATGACCCTGGTTGGCGCCTCCTTGCTCACCTTTGAAAAAGGTGCGGAGCTGCTTAATTTCGGTGCGTTCATCGCCTTCATTGGAGTCAACGCCGCAGCGTTGATCCACTATAAGTTCCGCTCCCAGGAAAAGGTCGTGTTCGCGGCAGCGGCGCCGCTCTGCGGCGTCCTGGTATGCACCTTCATCTGGTTCAACCTCAATATTGACGCCAAACTCTTTGGCAGCGCGTGGCTCGCGGTTGGATTGCTACTCTATTTCGTGATGCAGAGAAGAAAGCGTAACGCGTTGCCAGTGATCCCGCAGTAAGCAGCGATGGATCGATGGATCGCTAGCCTGCGCGAAGGAGCGCAACGGCTTAAATTTCGCGAGTCTGATAGGTAAATATAGATTTGCGATTATAGATTACGTTTTGTTACGATTGGTTTCGCGGAAGGAGTTTTACACGTGAATCCACTCTCGGCACTGCTCGACCTCCCTGACTACGAAAAACTTGAGCGGGGCCTTGTGCACACGCCACGCGAGATCCTGCAGCAACCGGTTTCCTGGCAGCTTACCTTGGACGGAGTGCGTTCACGGCTTCCGGAGATAAGAGACTTCCTGAGCTCCTCGGGTTTGCGCGACGACCAGGGCAAGCGTCCGATCGTTTTTTTGATTGGGGCCGGGACCTCCGACTACATCGGTCACTCTTTGCACCATCTTTTGCGCCGGCAGTGGCAGTGCGAGGTGATTCCTGTCTCGAGTCCGGATCTGTTGATGGGCTTCACCGATTACATCCTGCCGCAGCAACCGTATCTTTGGGTCTCTTTTTCGCGCTCAGGCGACAGTCCAGAGTCCGTCGCAGTGCTGGAGCGTGCGCTGGCAGAGTGTCCAAATGTGCGTCATATTGTCGTCTCCTGCAATGAGTCAGGCCGGATGACACGGTGTATTGAGGGCCAGCCGAACTGTCTGGCTATCGTCCTCGATGAGATCACCAATGATCGCGGTCTTGCAATGACCAGTTCTTTCTCGAACATGGTGCTCGCCGGTCAGATCCTGGCGCATGCGTGGTCTGTCGAAGCCTACGAGCCTATCTGCCGGGCGCTCTCTGAGGCCGGGGAAAGCTTCATTCTACGGGCCGCCGAGGTTGCCTCCGAGCTTGCAGATGGGGGATACGCTCGCGCCTGCTTTGTGGGGTCGGGATTGCTTGCAGGGACGGCAATGGAGTCTGCATTGAAACTGCTCGAGCTCACGGCCGGCAATGTGCTCGCGTTCTCTGAATCCACGCTCGCGCTTCGCCACGGCCCCATGTCTGCCCTTGATCAAGACACCCTGTTCGTCAGTCTCTTGTCTAGTCAGGAGCAGCAGCGCAGGTATGAACTCGACCTTCTGCGTGAGATTCGCAGTAAGTCGCTGGTGCGGACTTGCGTTGCCGTCGCGACTACCGGCGTCGCAGCGCTCGAGCGCGAAGCCGATTACATCGTCGCAACTGAAAGAGATCCTGGTATTCCCGATCTTTACCGCCCTGTTCTCGATGTTATCTTCGGGCAGCTGCTCGGGCTGTTCAGCTCACTTCATTTCGGCCTTAAGCCCGATTCTCCCAGCCCCAATGGCGCTATCAGCCGGGTCGTTCAAAATGTAGAGATCTACCAGTAGTGCTGCAGGCACCAGCGAGTCTCGGTGTCGAGTCGTCATTGAGGGAAGCGGATGTAGTACCGGGTTCGATTTGCGCCTTCTAAACCAGCCTGTCAGGTGGTAGGTGCAGCGGGGCAATTGAGTAAGCATCAATCGAACCATGGAGCCCGCGCTTTAAGCTTGCGCAGCATCTACAGTCGCTCGTGCTGTTCAAATCGAAATCCGACAAGTCTGCCTGTGGCACCGGTTGAATGGATTTGCTCGACCGACAAATGTCTTCTTCTGTCGCATATTTTGCGATCTCGTTCGAAGATCGACTATTGTTGTAAGGGTTTGCTGGCCCAAGCGCAGGAGTGAATGGGGGCACTTTTTAGCAGCCGGGTTGAGGTCCTTATGCGGTTTGCCTGGCGCTCCAGCAACTACTCAGACGGGAGTATTTCATGCTGGCGGATGAACGGCGATTTCGCATTTCTGAACTCCTTTCGCGGCAGCGAACGGTGAGCGCATCGGAGCTAAGGGACCTTCTCGGGGTCACTACGGCCACGATCAGGCGCGACCTTGCAGATCTCGAACGCAAAGGCTTGCTTGTACGTTCTCATGGAGGCGCCGTCTCCAAGTCTCCCACTACGAATTTTCAGCCTTCGTATGAGACTCTCGGGCGGTCGAATCGTGAGGAAAAACAGGCGATCGCGGCGGAAGCCGCAAAGTTGATACTGGACGGAGACACCATCTTCCTGGAAGGAAGCACCACGGTGTCCGAGATCACTACCCGATTGCAGCACTGTAATCGACTCACCGTCGTCACAAACTCTCCACAGATCCTTTGCCAGCTTCAACGCTATCCGGATGTCACTGTTATGTGCACCGGAGGGGACCTGCAACGGGATATCTTCTATTTGTCAGGCGTGTGGGCACAGCGCTCACTCAGTGAAATTCGGGTTGACAAGGCCTTTATGGGAGTGAGTGCTATCGATCCGGCCTATGGCATATCGACCGCCAGTCATGCTGAGGCGACAATCAAGAAGTTGATCATCAAATCCGCAAAAGTTCGCATTGGGCTTGCCGACCATAGCAAGTTCGGCAAGCAGGGCTTCGCATATGTAGGACCTGTCACTGAGATGACGACGCTGATCACCGACCACCAGACATTCACGGCAGATGTGCAGGCTCTCAAGGAATCCGGAGTTGAGGTCGTGGTCGCTGGCCCCAGAGCTCTGAACAAGTTAAATAGAGCTTACAAGAGAATGTAGGCGACGATAGCTGAAGAGGATGGCATCTAGGCTGGTACAAAACTAAGCAGCAGAGAGTCCATGTCGCGGTTGATCGAGCCGTCGTTCATCAAATAGGTTGTCTCGGAGTTTCGTCTTGAAAGTCCATTTAATCGACGGCACATACGAGTTGTTCCGGCACTATTACGCGCTGCCATCTGCACGAGATTCGGACGGACGCGAAGTCGCCGCTGTCCGAGGCGTGGTCGCGTCGGTGCTGGGCATGATCAGTGGCGGAGCCACCCACGTTGCCGTCGCGACCGATCAGGTTATCGAGTCGTTTCGCAATGGATTATGGCCAGGGTATAAGACTGGCGAAGGCATCGAACCCGACCTCTTAGCGCAATTCCCGCTTCTTGAAGAGGTCCTTTCCGCAGCAGGCATTGTTGTCTGGCCGATGGTTGAGTTCGAGGCGGACGACGCGCTGGCAGCCGGGGCGATGTTAGCCGCCCAAGATACGCAGGTCGAACAGGTGATCATCTGCACTCCGGACAAAGATCTCGCCCAATGTGTTCGCGGCACGCGCGTTGTCCAGCTGAATCGCAGGACGGGCGTTATCTACGACGAAGCCGGTGTGATCCGAAAGTTCGGTGTCACGCCCTTGTCGATCCCCGATTATCTGGCGCTGGTGGGTGACTCGGCAGACGGCTATCCGGGTCTGCGGGGCTGGGGTGCGAAATCGTCCGCGGCTGTCCTAGCCAAATTCGCTCATCTGGAGTCCATTCCTAGCGACAGTCGCGAGTGGCATGTGAACGTGACAAACGCAGGTGCCCTGGCTGCCACGCTTTCTCGCGAGCGGGACCGTGCGTTGCTCTTTCGAACGCTCGCTACTCTTCGGACCGACATCGCGCTCTTCGACAACGTGGAGCAGTTACGATGGACAGGTCCCACATCCACTTTTGTCACGATTGCGGAACGATTGGACGCAGCTGCTACCAGCACCCGATGATTCTCGGGATGTCGGTTCCTTGAGTTCGCCAACTCTAGTTTTGGATCGACGGCTCGGCGATGAATGCCGCATCGACAGGACGACAGCAGGCGCGCATGCCGGTGGAGGAAGCTACTGATCGATATGCACTCGACCCCGTGTGACTTTTGGGGCTCGTCCTTTTTGATTGCCAGTCGCACGAAAGAATCACGGAAAAATGACACGCATCATTCCTTGTCTCCGCGGTAGAGAGTGAAGGGTTTCATTTGTGAGTAGGAGCCTAAAAGGTTCTAAGGGTGGGCGACGTTGACGAGATTATAAGTTTCGATACAACTTACATTGATGTGGTTGACCAGGATGTTTCCCTCCATCAGATCAGGCAGCGGTACTTGCCGTCCGACGGTCCGCCCAGGACCTGTACTCGCCGTTAGCCTCGCCGAGTTGATACACCGTATTTCGGGTCTCAGCCAATCCTTGGCTCAAATCAACTCTCACGATGGGAGAGGTGCAGACTAGTTTAGTGTTCGGTAGACTCGCGTGGCCGGTGACATAGCCCAATAACCTGTTTCCTGACCTTAACTCTTCAAAACCCTGAGAGAGGATGCTTTGCACAACTCCCCAGTTCTCGATTTTCACAACTGGCTTCTGCATGAGGTCCCCTCCTAAGCTCCGTTCAATCTACTTTAAAGAGCAAAGGAGAGGCCAAAGGCAGAGACGGAAAACAAAGGAGGTTATCCACCGAACTCATCAATTTACGGGAATTTTTTACCGGCACAAGGAAATCCTGACCGATCACTGTCAATTCTGGCAGTTGTGGTCATCTGTCGGAAGGTCCGAAGATGTAATTGAAAGAGATGCTCGAAAGCAGGGCCATCACGATGACAAGGTATACCGGCTTCCTATTCTCAATTGCGTTGTTGATGTCCCCCATTAGCCTCGCCCAATCGGCATGTCCAGATGGATTCCGGTACGCAGGAACCTTATCTGGTTATGGCTCTTTCAGCACCGATGTCGACAAGATGGTTTACGTGAAGCTTCCTATTGGCGCCAAGCTCGACACATCGTATCAACAGACCCAAGTTACGAGTACCAATGATCGGAGTGGCACTCATTCGCAACTACGTCCCGAGGAGATACCGAAAGGCATTTATATTTCCCCGCGTGGAAAATCCGATCAAATTTACGAACCGACGTGGGCTGTGAGTAAGCCGGAGCTTAGCACTGTCCAGGGCGGCGCGAACGGAAAAAAACCACGATACCAGTTTGGAATGAAGCTGTTCTGTAAGGTGGGGAACATTGCTGCGAATCCACAATTCGGATCGTGTGACGTGGAAGTTGAAGTCTGCTATAAGCCGCTGAAATAAACTCCGTCAGAGCGCGACAATACCAGCATTGTCACCAGCCTGTCGCTGCTTTCCGCGCTGCTGATGCCGTCGACGGTGATCAGTGCTTGAAGAAAGCCGAGCGCCGGAGTACATCGCACAGAACCCGATGAAATATGTGGATCGCCCGAAAGGTTCGTGACCTCAAAAGTCGTAAACGATTGAGTTTTAAAAGGTTTAGATGGTCGGGGAGAGAGGATTCGAACCTCCGACCCCCTGGTCCCGAACCAGGTGCTCTACCAGGCTGAGCCACTCCCCGAACGTTTGGCAGGATATTCACACAAAAAACGTTCCTGGTGGACGCTTCCTTCACTGTGCGAACTTGACCTAGTTTATCAGAAGATTGCCGTTAGCTGCTTGGCGCTCGATTGTTAGCTCTCGTTGTGTGGCAAATAGCGCCTGCCAACGACGCCATAGCTTTCTGATAGCACCCGCGCAATTGCTTCCGCATAGGCAATATGTTCTTGTTCGAGAATGCGTTCCGCCAGAGTATGGGCATCATCGCCATCCAGAACCGGCACAGTTTTTTGCAGGATAATGACACCGTGATCGAGCTGCTCGTCGACAAAGTGGACGGTGCAGCCCGCAACCTTCACTCCATAATCCAATGCCTGTTGTTGTGCATCCAGGCCGGGAAATCCCGGCAGAAGCGATGGATGGATATTGAGAATGCGTTGCGGAAACGCCTGCACAAATTCCGAAGAGAGCAGGCGCATATAACCCGCAAGGCAAATCAGATCCACTTTATGTTGCAGCAGGCAGGCAATGATCTCAGCGTCGTGCTCGACGCGTTTGCGCCCGCGCGCTTCAATCGCAACCGCTGTAAGTCCACGTTCGGCTGCGGCTGTCAGTCCAGGCGCGTCGGCCTTGTTTGAAATGACAACGGCGATCTCCGTATTCAGCAGGTTGCCTTTGGTGATCGCATCGGCAATCGCGAGAAAATTTGATCCGCGCCCTGAAAGAAGAATGCCGAGGCGCTTGCGCGCGCCCACTGCTCCTGTCACTGATAGATCACCTTGCGGTCGCCTTTAACAGTGCGGCCAATGACGTAAAATTTTTCGTTCGCCCTGTCCAGCATGGATTTAACACGCTTAAATTTGTCGGCTGGAACCACTGCGATCAGGCCGATACCAAGATTGAAAGTCCGCAGCATTTCGTCCTGGGGAACGTTACCGAGCTCCTGCAGGTGCTCGAAAATAGGCAGCACGGGCCAGCTTCCTATTTCGACGAGAGCAGAAATACTTTTCGGCAGAATGCGCGGCAGGTTCTCGGTGATTCCGCCGCCTGTGATGTGCGCCATGCCTGTCACATAATCACTTGCTGTCAGCTTCTTGACGATGTTCAGGTAACTGCGGTGGGTCTTCATGAGAGCCGCACCGGCCTTGTCTTTAAGAGCGTTTACGTACTGCTCCGCTTTATATCCGGCCACTTCAAAAAAGAGTTTGCGTGCCAGGGAATATCCGTTCGTATGCAGTCCCGTAGACGGCAGGCCGATCAAAACGTCGCCCACTTGGATCTTCGCACCGGTAATGATCTTCTCTTTCTCCACAACGCCCACGATGAAGCCCGCGAGATCATATTCGCCATCGGAATAGAAGCCGGGCATCTGCGCCGTTTCACCGCCAATGAGCGCGCAGCCATTGGCGCGGCAAGCGTCTGCAAGTCCGCTGACGATCTTCTCTGTCACCGCCCCATCGAGATGCCCCGTGGCCAGATAATCGAGAAAGAAGAGCGGCACCGCCCCCTGCACGGCGATGTCGTTGACACAATGATTGACCAGGTCTGCGCCTACCGTGTGGTGAATCCCCAGTTCAAAAGCAATTTTCAGTTTCGTTCCGACACCATCGGCACTCGAAACCAGAACCGGCTGCTGGTATTTCGTCGTGTCCAGTTTGAACAGTCCGCCGAATCCGCCGATTTCGCTAAGCACATTGCGGGTAAAGGTCTTTTGAGCCAGATATTTAATACGTTGTTTAGCGCGGTCACCGCTGGTGATATCGACCCCGGCGTCGGCATAGGTTACCGGAGATTTCGTCAAGCTGGATTTCTGATCTGACAATGTATTTCCGTCTTCGTCGAGATGAGCTGGAAAAGTCAGTTTAGCATTCCAGTGCCTGCACCAATTCAGGAAGGCGAGTCTCCTCGAAGCCTGAGTTCGGTCTCACCTTTCCATCTTTCTCAATCAAGGGTCGCGATTCGGGCCAATACAGGTCGAAAATGCGAGCGGACAGGCGTAATTTTTATGGGGAGAAAACTTTCGGATGCCGTGTCGAAACACCCCCTAAAGGCTGGATGCACACTACAGCATGGGGCTCATCGGCCAGATTTCTAAGTATGCACAACTTTCTGTGAAAATCAAGAAATTCCCAGCAAAAATGTTTAGCGATAAGTGCATCCAACCGATACGCTTACAACAGCGCTATCTGCGCCCGGAGCCTATTGTGACCAAGTTTACCTTATCCCGTTCTGTGATTCTCGCTGGCCTTCTTTCTTACGCTGCTCTACCTGTAGTTACGTATGCCGCCACATTCGGTCCCGGCGGCGGAGTTCCGGTCCCAATCGGCACGAGCCTTGCTTCCGGTCCCGGTGGTGGAGTTCCCGTTCCAATCGGCACAAGCGTTGCCTTCGGTCCTGGTGGCGGAGTCCCGGTCCCAATCGGCAGAGGTCTTGCCTTCGGTCCCGGTGGTGGAGTTCCCGTTCCAATCGGCACGAGCTTTGCTTTCGGTCCGGGCGGCGGAGTCCCTGTCCCTATCGGCACGAGCCTTGCTTTTGGTCCTGGCGGTGGAGTTCCGGTCCCAATCGGCACAAGTACCAACGGGATTACACCGATATAGAGATAGCATTGCCGCCATTATGTCTGGAAAACGGAGCGAATCGGCGTAAGATGCGTTTATGAAATTGTCGCTTCTGGACAGCGCGTTGTGGATAGGTAGTTTTATTACGGAAATTGCCTTGCTGTTTGTCCTCATTGTTCGTGGACGTTGGAGGCAATTTCCTGTATTTACAACGCTCATCAGCTTTTATGTAACTCAAGCGATTCTGATGTTTTTCATTTATCGGTATAGTTCGCCTGCCACTTATACTCAGGTTTACTGGATTACATTTGCGATCGACTTTATGTTGCAGATCGCACTGGTTTTTGAAATCGCGCGCATTGTGCTTCGACCGACGGGAACCTGGGTGCGTGACGCTCGTTCCAGCTTTCTCATCGGGGGATTGGTAGGAGCATGTATTGCGGCTGGGCTGACTATGGCGGTTCACCCCTCAGCACTTCGATCGATGGATGCCTGGGGTATTCGAGCTTTTCTCTTCACGAGTCTGCTCTTCTGCGAGCTGTTTCTTGCCATGATGTTTGCCTCGCAGCGGCTGGGTCTGGAAGCGAAAAATTATGTCGTGGGATTGAGTATCGGGCTGACCATGTGGGCTCTTGTCTCGGCTGCGGTGGACGTCGCTCATAGTTATTATGGGTCGATGCATCTCCATGATTTCAGACTCCTTGAGCACATCCGAACGTTTGCTTATATTGCAGCGGTGCTTTACTGGACGGTCATCTTCTGGCTCCCGGAGTCGGAGCGCCGGCCGCTTTCTCCGGAGATGCAGAAATATCTTGTTGCCTTGCACGCTAAAGTACAATACGATTCTTCCCAGGTTAGCAGTGTTCAAAATTTTCGCTGAGAGCTGGCCGTGACACCGATTTTTCTACTTCTGTGTTTCCTTGTCCTTCTTGCTGGCGGGCTGATTTCTCTGCAAATCAGAACGCATCGTCAGCGCTCCACAACATGGGAAGACCTTGTCTCCCGTATGGAGCCTCTGCATGCCCGAGGGCTGGAGATTGTTGCCCTCGATAACCTGCAGCCGAAAGCGAACCAGCTTCAACTGGAACCGGAACATCTGTGGGGATTGATCGGTGGGATGGAAGGTCTACGAAGAATGCGGAAGAATGCGGACCTTCTGATCGCTCTTGCCTCTTATGTGCAGCGGTGGAACTTCGAAGAAGGTGTCATCGTTGCTGAGCGAATGCGCCATGACGCCGTGCAGCTCAAGCGGGCCGTCTTCCGTATTCAGTTCGATATGATGATTCGCCGGACGCAGCTCCGCGCACCTTTCTACATCCATCAGGCTGCTGCTTCGTATTATCTGATGACCAAGCGTCTGCTGGCCCTGTATGAAACCAGTCATGCTGGCTTGCTTCCCCGCTTGGCGAAAGCCCTCTAAAATCGCGGCAATAGCAAGCTCCATCGAGGCTCCAAGAGGCATCGCTCTATATCGCTCTATACTGATCAGGTGATGCCTGTTTCCTCCAAGCGACAATTGAATCGTTCCGCAACCTTCCAGCGCCGCGCAGAGCTGTTTCTGCCCGGCGGCGTCGACTCACCCGTGCGTGCATTCCGCGCTGTGGGAGGCGATCCTCCGTTTGTCGTGAAAGGTGAAGGGGCTTACCTGTGGGACGCGGACGGCAATCGATACCTGGACTATTTCGGTTCCTGGGGACCGATGATCCTGGGACACGCGTTTCCACCAGCGGTAGATGCGATCCAGCGGGCTGCGGCAAACAGTGCTAGCTTCGGCGCATCGACTCCCACGGAAGGTGATCTTGCGGAGCTGCTCGTCGATGCCTGTCCCTCGATCGAAAAGCTGCGTTTTGTCAGCTCCGGTACGGAGGCAACGATGTCCGCCATCCGGCTCGCCAGAGCTTTTACCGGGCGCGACATCATCATCAAGTTTGAAGGCTGCTATCACGGACATTCCGACGGTTTGCTGGTAAAGGCAGGCTCAGGTGTCGCCACCTTTGGCATTCCCGGCTCGGCCGGCGTTCCCGATGAGATTGCGCACCTCACGCTCGCATTGCCATTCAACGATATCTCCGCAGTCGAAGCAGCATTTGCAGCTCATCGCGGCGAGATTGCCTGCATCATCCTCGAACCGGTCGTCGGCAACATGGGTTGTGTTCCTCCTGAAGAGGGGTATTTGCAGGCCCTGCGCGAGATCACAAAGCAGGAAGGTGCATTGCTGATCTTCGATGAGGTGATGACCGGCTTCCGCGTAGCCTTTGGTGGCGCGCAGGAGCTCTACGGAATCCAGCCCGATATGACCACGCTGGGAAAGATCATCGGCGGCGGTCTGCCATGCGGAGCCTTCGGCGCGCGCGCCGAGATCATGAACCTGCTGGCTCCGCTGGGACCGGTTTATCAGGCTGGCACGTTGAGCGGAAATCCGCTGGCTATGGCTGCCGGCATTGCTACGGTCAGTTATTTGAAGGAGCACCGCAGCGAGCTATACGCAAGGCTCGAAGCTCGAAGCACTGCGCTTGCCGACGGAATTGCCTTGGAAGCTGCCAAGGCAGGCGTGCCGGTCGTGACGAATCGCGTGGGCGCCATGTTTACCTGGTTCTTCACAAAATCCCGTGTCACCGATTTTGAATCTGCAGCCACCTCCGACACCGCCTCTTTCGCCCGCTTCCATCGCGCAATGTTGGGCCAGGGAGTGTGGCTCCCACCATCGCAGTTCGAAGCTGCCTTCCTCAGTACGGCGCACACCATGGACGATGTGGCAGCCACAATCGATGCGGCCAGGCAGGCCTTCGAAAACTTGTTCGGCTAGATTGAGTTTCTTTGCCCCGCCGAAAATGAAACCAAAATGAAACCAAGGATTCACTCACTGTTCAACGAAACTATGAATTCGCGGGACTAGACTTCTCGCCGCGGAACAAGCGCCGCGAGAAGGGATTTCTAATTCCATGTCAAAGCAAGCCAGCGAACACCACAAACTTGCTGCAGATCATCACGAGCATGCAGCACGCCATCACCGTGAGGCAGCCAAGCACCACGAAGCAGGAAACCATGAGAAGGCGGCACACCACGCGCACGTAGCGCATGGTCACCATCTGCACGCCACGCATCATGCGACAGAGGCCGCGAAGCATCACGTTGAGGCACACGGCGAAAAGTAAAGACGCTGCGGCAGAGAAGAGCTGTGAGCCTCTCTGCCGCGCGTCAAATTTTCCAGGCGTCGATGGTGACATAGCGAATCTGCTGCTTTGTGCTTTCCAGCAATCTCGCCGTGGCAGCAACGGAGTGGCTGCGATCCTCACCGATACCCGCCTGTCCGCCGTCATGCAGCAGCAGATTCGAGCCTTGTCCGCGCTGCTGGTTACGTCGGATGCCCTTTTGCAGGTTGGTTAAGACCGCTACTTCAGTTGTAGGGCGCCAGTCATAGCCCATCGCATTCCATAAAACGGGTGAGAGCCCCAGATCGCGCGCAGCGCGCAGCACGTCAGGACGCCGTGCCCCGTGCGGCGGCCGGAAGTAGCGTACCTGTTCACCCAGAGCATCTTCAATCGCAGCCTTGCAGCCTGCCAGTTCTTCCCGAACGCGTTTCGGCGATTGAAACAATAGCACCGGATGAGTCATGGTATGGTTGCCCACAAGATGTCCTGCCGCATGGATCGCCCGCGCAATCTCCGGGCGCTGGCGGACGAAGCGGCCAATCAGAAAGAATGTGGCACGAACATTGTATGTGGCCAGTACATCCAGCAACTGCTGCGTGTAGGGGTCGTTGGGACCGTCATCGTAGGTCAGCGCAAATTCGCGCGGATCACGGCCGCCGATAATGGCTTTGCCGAAGATTTGCGAGGTAGGCCACATGGCGGCGTAGGCATATCCACCGGCGGCGAGGGTCGCTGCGGCTCCGGCAGTGGCAAGAGTGGCGAGCATTGGGTCTAGTGTAGCCTGTTGACGGTCTGGGAACGCAGGGGGTGGAAAGGGGAGCCGGAGCGTGATATCTTCGTCTTTCCTTCGCTCGTGGAATTTTTGAAATCATGATGGCAAAGCTTTTTGAACAACCCCGCTTTATCGCTGTAGAAGGACCGATCCGGGTCGGCAAATCTTCGCTCGCTCAGGTCCTGGCGGAAACACTGCATGCTCAGCGAATTGTCGAGCCGGAAAATAATCCCTTTCTGGACCGCTTTTATAAGGCCGAGTCCGGCATGGCGTTTACGGCGCAGATGTGGTTCCTCATGGAACGCTATGAGCAAATGCGGCGCGTAAAAAACCCCGGCGATGCGATTGTTTCCGACTACATCTTCGAGAAGGACAAGCTCTTCGCTTATGTGAACCTGAGCGATGCGGAACTGGCGCTTTATAACCGTTACTACCAGATGTTCCGCGAGCAGGTCCCTACACCGGATCTGGTGATCTATCTGCAGGCCACGCCGGAAGTTCTCAAGCAGCGCCTGAAACGCAAAGGCGTCGCCGGAGAGCGCGATGTCAGCGATGCCTATATCGAGCAACTGGCGGCCGCGTACGAGCACTACTTCTTTCATTACACAGCCAGCGACCTGCTCATCGTGAACACGTCCGATATCGACTTCGTGAACAACAACAAAGATCTGCAACTACTCTTGAAGCGGCTGTCGGAGCCGATCAAAGGTACGCAGTACTTTCTACCGCTGGGCAAGAATGCGGCAGACTAGCTTGATCTTGGGGAATCGGAGTGTCGTCGCTTCGGAGCAATCAGAATTGCGATGGACTATCTGTTCACGCTCCACAAATCAAAAAGGGCGCGATCATCGCGCCCTTTTTGATAAATAGAATTGCTGTCTACGCTGCTGCAGCATTCCCCAGAGCAGCCTTCGCCTGCTCCACGAGAGCGGCAAAGCCCTGCGCATCATTTACAGCAAGGTCTGCCAGGATCTTGCGATCCAGATCGACACCGGCTTTTTTTAGACCGTTGATCAGCTGTGAGTAGCTGATGTTGTTCAGCTTGGCTGCGGCGTTGATACGCACAATCCAGAGCGAGCGGTACTGGCGCTTCTTCTGCTTACGGCCGCTGTAGGCAAACTTCAGGCCGCGTTCGACGGCTTCCTGGGCTGCCTGGTAGAGCTTCGATTTTGTGAGGAAGTAACCACTCGCGCGCTTCAGAATTTTCTTGCGGCGGTCATTGCGTTTTGTTCCACGTTTTACGCGGGGCATTGCTATTTCTCCTTTTGCGTCTTTCGTTCTGCGGCTGGAGGCAGGAGGCTCGGAATTTCCGGCTTTGACCTCTTCACTCGCTTCAAACCTGTTTCACTCGGCCTTATTTAGCCGGGGCCCCCAAACCGGAACGCTTTACCGGGGGACCTTGTATGTGCCGTGCGAAGAATAGAGCACGGCTAATACAGATCAGGCGTATGGAATCATGCGGGCTACCTTTGCGTGGTCGGCGTCCGAAACCAGAGCGCTGTGTGCCAGCTTGCGCTTGGTCTTGGTCTCCTTCGACGTAAGGATGTGGCGCATCTTCGACTGGCCGCGCTTGATTTTGCCGGTACCAGTCTTCTTGAAGCGCTTTGCGGCGCCCCTGTGTGTCTTCAATTTAGGCATGGTTTCCTGCTTAGAAAAACAGTAAGTACAACATCACCCAGTATACGGAATTCTGCCGGTTCACGCCACCACTTCCATGATTGCGCACCGAACCGGCGTCCCGCCTGACGCTTTTATTGCTGTTTCCGAATCGGCACACAGGGCGGAAGTCTTCGATTGAACCCGGGCGAAGTGGCGGAGTACACTCAACTTATGAATTTTTCCTGAGGGTAGCGGAACCCCATCCAGGCTCTCCAGGATTTTGCTTGTTCTGCCGACGCCCCGATTCCGCCTTGGGAGGTCCTGTTCTGCGCTCCATTTTCGTCAACTATCGAAGAAGCGATTCGGAAGGCGAAGCTGGTCGTCTGTTCGATGATCTTACCTCACACTTCAGCCAGAAATCCGTATTTATGGATGTGGTGGCGATCGAACCCGGACGGGACTTCAGGAAGGCGATCGATCAGAGCGTAGCCAGTTGCAGCGTTCTGCTTGCGATCATCGGGCAGGGGTGGCTTGAGGCGACGGACGCGATGGGGCACAGGCGTCTCGATGACGGGAACGACTTTGTGCGCATCGAGTTGGCTTCCGCGCTCCGCCGCGATATTCCGGTAATCCCCGTGCTGGTTCATGGAGCCAGGATGCCGCGCGCCGATCAGCTCCCGGATGACCTGAAGGATCTGGCGTACAGAAACGCGGTCGAGTTGACCCATGCGCGATGGAAGTCCGATGTGGAGGTGCTGGTCCGTGCGCTGCGCCCTTACCTCGATGCACCGGAGAAACCTGTCCCTGTGGACGATAGGGCCAGTGTCGTGGCCGCCGTCCATGCGCCCACCGGGCGCGGTCCCCATCACTTGGCGCATACCTCGACAGGAGGCACTGCGACCGGCATTCAGCGATTTGGGCCGCAGACCATTGAGCGGATCAGCAGAGAGCTGGCCGCGTACATCGGCCCGATCTCCGAGATGGTCGTGAAACGCGCGTCAAAGCGGTGTTCGTCGGTGGAGGATCTTTGCGGAATGGTAGCGAAGGAGATCGAAAGCGCGGCAGACCGCGTCAAGTTTTTGAAGGCGTGCCGGTCTTAACGGCATAAGACCTCAACGTTTCCATGCCAGGGTGCGCGACTGCCAGTCTTGATTCTGAGGCATAGGATCAAACAGCGCGGAGTCTTCGCAGGTCCTGAACTGCCGGTTTCATTTCCTGCCTTGATGGTCGAAGGACAATAGACGCCCGGGAAATGCGATAATTGCAGTCCTCCAGGACATCGTCTTTTCCTGAAGCGCGTCGCCAAGGTCGCCAGCAATTATCACAGAAACCGCCAAGTCGCTCATTGCGCCCGATTTCCTGACATTGACCTTGGGAATGGTCGTCTATTTCGTAGGTGTAATCCTGACGCGTCGAATCGGGTGGCTTCGTGCCTACAACATTCCTGAGCCGGTGATCGGCGGCTTTCTCGCGGCCATTGTCATCTGGGCGCTGTACTCCGTCTCCGGCTTCAGCATCGATTTCGAAATGGCCACCCGCGACAAGCTGTTGGTTATTTTCTTTGCCTCGGTCGGCGTGAATGCCCGCCTGTCTAACCTGCTCGCCGGGGGACGGCCGCTGGGCGTGCTGTGCGTGCTGACGGTGATTTTCGTCGTTCTTCAGAACGTGCTCGGGAGGCTTGGCGTTTCCCTTTTCGGTCTGCCTTCAGCGGCTGGCGTGATCATGGGCTCTGTCGCTCTCGTAGGCGGCCACGGGACAACCATCGCCTGGGCACCGGCCATCGCAGCCGAACACGACTTTCCCGCCGCCATGGAGACCGGCTCGGCCGTCGCCACGCTCGGCCTGGTTATAGCGAGCGTCCTCGGCGGGCCGGTGGCGAAGTTTCTGATTGAACGTGACAAGTTGATTGCGGACGCGGAGCCAGCCAGCTCTGCGGATATCGCCCCGGAAGCGGCCTCGCCATCCACCACCTTGCCATCTATCGACACTCTCAGCATCATGCATGCGCTTCTGATGGTAAACATTGCCGTGATCCTTGGCTATCTGGTGCATCGTCCGATGGCGGCGATGGGGATGAAGCTGCCGCTCTTTGTGCCTTGCCTCCTCATGGGCATTCTCCTGTCGAACACAGTACCTTTGATTTTCCCGAAAATGCCATGGCCGGCGCAAACACCTTCGCTGGCGCTGATTTCCGACTACGCTTTGTCGGTGTTCCTCGCCATCTCGCTGATGAGCATGAAGCTCTGGACGCTGGCAGCGGTTGCCGGGCCTCTTCTGGTTGTCGTTGCCATGCAGACGTTGCTCGCCGTGGTCTTCATTGTTTTCGTACTTTATCCGTTGCTTGGCCGAAACTACCAGGCGGCGGTGCTCAGCGCCGGCTTTACCGGACTTTCGCTGGGAGCGACGCCAACCGCGATCGCCAGCATGACTGCCGTGACGAAACATTACGGTCCTTCGCCGAATGCCTTCATCATCCTTCCGCTGGTCTCGGCCGTCTTCGTCGACCTCGTCAACGTGGTTGCGATCAGAGTGTTTTTGAGCTTCTGAAGGGATGCGTCTGTGGGGCAACCCGCCATAGACGGGCACTCAATCGTTCAAACGACAATTTGCGTAGAATTATGGGCAAAATTGCTATGATGGAAATAGAGCCCTTCCCCAGCAAGAATCAGCCGTTCTCGCCGTCTCCATAAAGCCTTATTTTTCCTATATTTAGGATGCATCTGGTTGATGATAAAACACTTATGGCGACAATGATTTCCTAACACATTCATAACAAGGCACTTGCGGAAATGCAGAGGAGGGGGGTATACCTTGTCCTGGGGGAAAATCACCGCCTATCCTTGTCCTCGCGGAGGGACTCTTGTGGCGCACACCATCTTCATCAGCTATCGCCGGGATGACACCGAAGGCGAAGCTGGACGGCTTTTCGATGATCTGACTCGTGCCTTAGGCGATGACGCTGTTTTTATGGACGTTTCTGGGATCGATCCGGGAACGGATTTCCGCAAAGCCATCGATGACAACGTTGGGGGCTGCGGTGTATTGCTCGCGATGATCGGCCCAACCTGGGCGACGATTACCGGGGCCGGCGGCCAGCGGCGCCTGGATGACTCGAATGACTACGTCCGGCTGGAGATTGCCTCCGCGCTGAGACGGAACATCCCCGTGATCCCCGTTTTGGTACACGACGCAAAGATGCCGCGCCACGATCAGCTTCCGGACAATCTGCAGGATCTGGCCTACCGCAACAGTGTAGAGATTACGCATGCACGCTGGAACTCCGATGTACAACTGCTGATCAAGGCGCTGACCTCGTATGTTCACTCGAGCAAGTCGACCGAAACCGAGCCCGTGCATGCCACAGTACCCGTGCAGCTGCCCCCGCCCCACGCGGCAGCGGACGTCACCGCGCCGGTTCCAGGGAAATCGAACATGCCATGGATAGCGGCGCTGGCGGTTGCGGTGGTCGTCATTGCCGCCATTGGTTTTGTTGTCGTTCGCGGCCACGGAGACAACTCGGTAAAGGCGGCGAATCCGCTGGATGGTAAATGGTCCAATCCGTCGGCGACTGAACGAGGGGCCATCGCTGAGTTAGACATCTCCGGCCAAGGTAACCAGGTTGCGATTCACGCATGGGAGTTGTGCCACCCTGGAAATTGCGACCTTGGCGCGCAGACCGCAACATTTGATGGAGAAAAAGCCAAAGCCACATGGAGTCTGTTGAACGACGCCAATGGCCAGGAAAAAGGCCGGGTGGCGACCCTAACGATCTCCCGCGAAGCCGACAAGCTGAATGTTCTGATCGAGAATACCTACGCGCAGCATGGCGGAAACACTCACCAGTTTCAGTTTGTGCCGGCGAAATAGAGGACGCGGCGACTTAACGTGACTGTCCTAGCTTGAAAGCTGTGGCTGCTACGGCAGCCATGACGCCGAAGAGAGCCGCTAGCAAGCCCCAAAGCTGTGCAACCTTGAGACTTCCCAGAAGATCCTTAATCGATAGCTCAGCTGCGGAGACGACTGGTGTGGAGACAACGGGTACACGTGAGGTCTGAGCACAACGCGTCTTCCAGTCGCTGAAGACCTGCGCAAATTCTGGCGACAGCAACGACGATTGATCCAGCGTGACATGCCGAACCCACCAGTCATATCCGGTTTGCAGCAGTCCTTCCAATTTGAGCCCGTTCTCAACAAGCACGAGCAGAGGACGGTGGGCCGCATAAGCCAGAGCCGCTTCGATCTGGTTCCAGACCGTGGGTAGATTCATTCCGGAAACTTCGCTCTCATCCGGACTGCTCCGCTTCTCTGTTCCCCTATCGATGTGGATTCTCTCGAACGCGATAACGATGGCGCCGGCGCACTCGTTCATACACTCGGTAACGGTTTTGAGCGGCTGGTCATTTCGGAAGTAATTTCTGCCGATCGTACGCGGCTCCAACCCCTGCCCGCGAAGGTATGTTTCAACTGCACTGACGAATGCTTCCTGCTGCATGTTGAAGGTTTTACCAACGCTGATGAAGATGGGCTGCGACATAGGCTCGTTCTCTTGCTTATGGATTAGCTCCTTGCGTCTTGACAGTCTGCTGAATGGAAGTCCATTGCGCATGCTCCTGTGAGACCAGCGACTCAATTCGTTCCGCGAGCTGCGAGTGCACATTGGTCGTTGCCGCATAAGGGCCTGCATTAGCCAGGTACAGAAATTTTTCGTGCTTCAGTGCTTCAGCAGTAGAGCGGTAGTTCGTCCAGTTCTGCTGGTACTGGTTGAGGTGCAAGATGCCCTCAAGAATAGTGATAAGCACGCCGAGAGCACCGGTAAGCAGCGTAAGGTGAGGCTTTAACCACTCAAACGGTAGACTGCCCAGAAATGGGATAAATGCGGCGGCAAGGATTTCCACGATCTTGATCGCTTTGAAATTGCGCCGTGCGGAACGGCTTTTTTGGCTATACCAGGCAATCTGGTCTTCAAGCCGCTCCATGACTGGATCGTCGGAAGCTGTAATCGGATCAGCCATTCGAGTTGCCGGACGATGTGCCTTGCTGAAAGAGTGCTGCCTCCGCCTGCCGCCGTCTCAATAAGCCCGCGACGACTTGTCCGCCGGCGTGGTCCCATAAAGCAAACTGCGCGGCAGCCGCGTCGAATTGTCCCGCATTGAGATTTTTAAGAAGTGTCGAGCCGGCAAAGGCGCCGCGGCCAAGATTGAAGACAAAATCTACCAGAGCGTCGAACTCATTCTGTTGCAACTCGATGGTCACGGCATTGTTGACAAAGGCCGCCGCCGCCGCCACATCACTGACAAGCAGCGCAACTGCCTGGTCTTGAGTGATGGCTAGTCCGGATACAACGCCGCTGCCTGTGTGGCCGTAGCCGATGGTCCATACGCCCACCTGATCTTGATAGGCCGTGAGCTGGCAACCTTCGAATTGCTCTGTGAGATTGAGTCCATCTTTGCTGTAGGTGAGATTGTTAACACTCATACCGTGTCCTTAATAAGCGTTCGCAATGCCGGGGAAGCTTGCGGGAGCCAGCATAGCATGCCGGTCCATAGCGCCGCTCACGGTTTTTTCGCTGTCGCAGAAGTGCGCTCTGAGCCGCTTATCTGCAGGGGGAATCAAAACTGATACAGGAAAAATGTCGACGGCAATAGCTATTTGCTCCTCTTCTGTTCTTTACTAACGAGGAAAGGTACAACGTGCTGCGCTTTATGCTGGCGTTTTGCATCGTAGTATCTATTACTCCCCATTGAAGGATCTGTGACATGGCGACAACCCCAACCTACACCCCAACGCCGGAAAAATACCTCGTAGCCTTCGTGATTGAAGGTGATGACGTTTTCAAAGTTACCGTGGATAATGTTGTGCAGGCCGCGAACGGCGCGGGATCGGCAGCATTTGAAGGGGTGGCCAAATTGAAAGCGGCCGTAGCGCTCTTCCAACTGACCAATGTGCATCATGAACGGCCGAACGAGTTGCGTAAAATGGCTCGGGAGCTGGCGCAAGAAGGCATGCTGCTGCTGGCGCGGGCCAGCGCTGCTCCGCGACTTGCTACAGCAACACCTGGACTCACCACAGCCACGCCTGAAAGCTCAGTAGCGTAGTTTGTCTTTTCTCTTTTTCCTGCCTGAATAGCCGGTTGCGTGAGGGTGCCGAAGCGTGCCCGTGCCCGGCCACGCCCTATGGCGTAAAAAATTTGCATATAGAGAGATTGCCGTTTTGTGGAGTGAATTTGAATCTGACGTTGTAGAAGGCCGCTATCCGCTCGGGAAACTCGTGCGCTCCGAGGGCCGATGCGGGTGGTTTGAAACCCGGTTCCAAGAGCAGCCTGCTCTGATCAGTCTTACCGAATCATTGAATGATGAAGCGATGCTGCTCGAGCGACTGCGCGCGGCCGAAAGAGTAAAGGACAAAAATGTAGCTGCCATCTTCGAAACGGGAACGACGCTGCTGCACGATACTCCGCTGGCATATGCGGTAATGGAACTGACGGAAGAAAACCTGGAAGATGTGCTGCGCACTCGCGCGCTCACGGCAGAGGAAACGAAAGAGGTGGCCGAGGGCCTGGTGAATGCGCTTCAGGCCATTCACAAAGAGCGCCTGGTTTGTGGACGCCTGGAGCCCACATGCGTCTTGGCTGCCGGCGATACGATCAAGCTGCGCAGCGACCACTTACAGGTCATGCCGCAGGAGGCCGACTTTCTAACCTATGAAGCGAAGGATGTACAAGGGCTGGGCACCGTGTTGTGGCAGTGCCTGACTCAGCGTTCGCCAAAGTTGACGGTCGATGGAAATGATCCATCACTGCAATTGCTGCCTCAACCATTTGTACAGATCGTGCGCAAGGCACTCAGCGGGAAGGCGACGGTCCAGGAGATTGCGGCATTGTTGCGGCCACCTGCGCGGCCAGCAGGCCTTCCATCGACAGCGCAGCCCGCTGTTGCGAAAAGTCCTGTTGCCGGAGCGGCTGCAGCGGCGGCAATACCGGCATCCATGCCGAAAGCGCCTCAGCTTCCGGACGAAGATGACGGATCACGGACGGGAGAATCAAATACGCCGAGGGGCATACCGAGGAATGCAGCGTGGGTTCTGGCGGGTTTTGTTGCGCTACTTCTCGTCCTGGGTTTTGCTATCCATGCGATGCTGCATTCTTCTACGCATCCGCCAGCGGTATCAGATGCGGCTACGCCAGCAGTAGTGGTTGCTCCTCCTGCCACGGCGACTCCGGCCCAACCTGCGGCTGACAGTCCTCAGCCCTCGCGAAGGCCGAAGGTCTCAGCTGCACCGGTCGCTGTAGCAACACCTTCAGCTTCCGTTACCGGCTCCTGGCGCGTGGTGGCTTTTACCTACAACTACCAGGACCAGGCAGAGCACAAGGCGCGCACGATCAACGAAAAGCATCCTGATTTGCAGGCTGGCGTATTTTCGCCGAAGGGCAGTGGGGCGCCCTATCTGGTGATATTGGGTACAGCGATGGATCGAAGCTCCGCATTTCGTTTGCGAGGGCAAGCGATTCAGGAAGGAATGCCGAGCGATACCTTTGCGCGGAATTACTCGCGGTGATGCGGGTCTTCAAGGTCTCGCATCTTCTCCACATCTACAGTGTCCCGACTCTATCGCGCAACTGAAGCGCCATAGAGTCGGGACACCGGAACTAGATCGGAAAGATTTACTTTATGATTGCGCGCTGGTCTGTGCCTGCTGTGGTGCCGGTGCCGTAGCGGGCTTCGGAGCAGCAGGTTTCTTCGGCACTTCTTTTTTGCCAGGCGCCAGAATTGCGTGCAGCGTGGTGCCTTCCATGCGTGGCATGAATTCAACTGTGCCTGCATCGCCGATATCCTGGATAAGGCGATTAATAATTGCATAACCAAGCTCACGGTGAGCCATCTGCCGGCCTTTGAAGCGAAGCGATGCCTTCACCTTGTCGCCTTCGGTCAGAAACCGGACAGCCTGGTTTTTCTTCGTCTGATAATCGTGCTCGTCTACGGTGACCGAGAATTTCACTTCCTTGACGACAATAATTTTCTGCTTTTTGCGCGCCGCGCGCTCACTCTTATCTTTTTCATAGAGGAACTTGCCATAGTCCTGGATGCGGCAGACTGGCGGTACGGCAGTGGGCGATACTTCCACCAGATCGAGGCCGCGTTCGCGGGCGATCTTTAGTGCCTCAAACGGGGGCAGAATGCCGAGCTGCTCGCCCTTGTCGTCGATCACGCGCACTTCGCGGGCGCGGATTCTTTCATTAATACGAATAAACTGCTTTGCCGAACGCTTATCTAACTGTGCGATGGTTGTCCTCCAAATTTGTGGCAGCGCCACGTACCTACTCAGTATAGCAAGTAGGCCTTCTATGTACTGTGATGCAGGCCGGTGGTATTCGGCCTCTCTCTTTTACGCCGCGCTCACAAACTGGCGAAAAGACCCGTTTCGGTCAGACGCCTGACCTGCACTTTCATAGTGCGATTGGGCGGGCAAAGCGTTGCAATCTCGATCTTGATGAAATTGTCTGAAAGCGCTGGGGTTATGCCGGGCTGATTTCCCTTGAGCGTGACGACGCTCAACTCGCGCCCCAGAAAGCGCCGGCGGAAAGCCAGATTTTTTTGCTGCGCCAAGCCGCGGAGGGCCGCCATGCGTGTCTCGACGGCGACAGTAGAGCTGGGCTGCTGACGATGCAACTCCGCCGCCGGCGTGCCCGGCCGGGCTGAGAATGGGAAAAGATGGAGGTAGGTGAAGGGCTGCGCAGCGATGAAATCGTAGCTCTCTTGAAACAATGAGTCGGTTTCGCCGGGAAAGCCGACCATCACATCCGCTCCGATCGCGGCATCGGGAAGCAGGTTGCGGATTTGGCCAAGCTTCTCGACGTAATGCCAGGGGCGATAACGGCGATACATCCGGCGCAAAATGGTGTCCGAGCCGGACTGCAGGGGTAAATGCGCATGCTGCGCAAGCCGCCCGGGGTATGCGTTAAAGAGTGAGAGCAGCTCCGCTGTCCAGTCCATAGGCTCGATGGAGCTGAGACGGAGCCGAGGCAGCGGTGTCTTTTCTAAAATGGCAGCGACGAGATCGACGAAACGTTGTGTGGGTAGCAGGTCGCGTCCCCACCGTCCGAGATTGATACCGGAGAGCACCAGCTCCTGACCATTGTTTTCGACGAAACGCTCGACGGATGCAAGGCATTCTGCCAGCGAAATAGACCGGCTGGGGCCTCGCGTCTCGGGGATGATGCAGAAGGAACAATGGTTTGCACAGCCATCCTGTACTTTGAGGTTTGGCCGCGTCTGGTTTGCATCTTCGGCAAAAGGAAGAGTCGCCAACTCAGAGTGTGCGAAGTCTTTATCCACATACATCGGAACACTGTTGACCAACGTAGCGAGAGGAATAAAGTGTGACGGCTCGGCGATGCCCGGGGCGATGCTTGGAACGACCAGGGACTTGTGGCTGTTGCCGATGACCAAGCTGACGCCTTCGATCGTTGCAAGCTCCTGAGGAGCGCGTTGCGCATAGCACCCAGTCACGACGATCTTTGCCTTCGGATTGCTGCGATGGACGCGGCGGATAAAGGAGCGCGCCCCGCTGTCGGCTTCGGCAGTTACGCTGCAGGTGTTTACAACGACTACGTTTGCCGTGGCAAAATCTGTCGCCGGATGAAGTCCGCGATGGCGTAGTCCTGCCGCGATAGCCTCTCCATCGGAGCGGCTGGAACGGCATCCAAAGCTTTCGACATGGTATTCTGCCACGTTGTTTAGTGTAACAATGGAGATTCGGACCCGGCTCCTCCCGGGAACAGCATCTCATTTCAGGCTAGCCTGATGAAGCCACCATTTGGTATACAGTCAACCTGTGGCTCAGGAGTTTTTCCTATGAAACGGCGTATTTTGCTTGTGGATGATGAATTAGCGATTTTGCTGACATTGAAGGCCGTGCTCGAAATCAACGGATTTGACGTAGACACAGCAGCCTCCGCGCGCGAGGCCAAGTCAAAGATCAAGAACGGCCAATATCACATGGTGATTACGGACATGCGGATGGAAAGCGAGAGCGCGGGGCTGGATGTGGTGCAAGCCGCGAAGAAGGCGTCCTATCATCCGGCGGTGGCCATGTTGACGGCATTTCCGCTGCCCGGTTCCGAGTGGCAGGAGCAGGGTGCCGATGAGATGTTGGTAAAGCCGATGAATACTCAGGACCTGCTCGTACAAATTGAAGCCCTGCTGGTAACGCATGAAGACAAAAAGCGCTATGCAGGCAACAAGCAACTGGAACTGGTAGGTAAGAAGTCAGCCGCTAAAAAGACCCGGAGCGCTCCACGGAAGGTTGCAGCCGCACGCTGAGTTTCTACGGCAAGCCCGCGAAGATTCTTTCCCTTGATTTTTACAGAATTGCCGGAGGTTGTTGAACGACAGCCGGCACAATCCGCTTTCGCTGAAAGCACTGACGGCAAAGCACGGGGCGCCCCTGTGTCGGCTTGAACGGCACGGTTGTTTCCACGCCGCAATCCGAGCAGGTGGTGCGTGTCTCCGACCGCACAGAAGAACCCCCCGCAGCGCGCTTTGCCTTGCAAAGCTTACATCGCTTCGGATCGTTTCTGAATTGCTTATCGTGGAAGAAGAGTTGCTCACCTGCGGTGAATACAAATTCATTCCCGCAATCCACGCACTTGAGAATCTTATCGACGAACTCCATACCCGCGTTCCCCAGCCGCCCTGCAGAGCCACCGCAGCAGCGGCACAGAGCCCCTATTCACCTGCATAGTGAACGAAGGCTGCTGATCGTAGCGAACTTCTTTTGGACAACTTTAAGAGATGGGCCCAAGCCGCGGTGAGGGGCGGCGACTACCGGTTTTTTAAGCGAACCAGTATGACATGCCGAAAGGTATGCCGAGAAGACTGCAACACAGATTCTTATTTATACAGCCCGCCGCGCTGGGAACCACGGCGGGGCTGTGAATCGCTTGCATGTGAGGTAGGTTAGTCCTGCTCTTTACGAGCCTTTTTGCGATTCCGCTTGCGTGCCAACGCCTCTTTTACGCGGCGCTTTTCACCGGGCTTCAGGTAGAAGGAGTGACGCTTGACTTCCTTGATGATGTCCTCCTGCTGTACCTTACGCTTGAACCGGCGCAACGCATTTTCTAGCGGTTCGCCTTCCTGTACACGAACCTCTGCCAACTGAACTACACCTCCAAACCGACCCAATTAGGGCTTGTATAGAATATCAGGATTCCCGGCCAGAGATACCATGAATTTATAGGGCTTATAAGTCGTTAAGTATCGAGTTACTTAGAGGGTTATCAGTTGTTGTTTAGGAAAGGCCCAGCCTTTGCGGGAACTCATCGAGATCCTCGTTTTCCGGCAGGCCAGCGTACTCCCGAATCACACTCCGTTGCTGATTTTGCAACAAGATATGAGCTCCGACGATGAGCAGTATCGCTACAGGAAAGTGCCAGAGGCTCCGTTCGATCCATCGCCCTGCATCGACAGTCTGCCAGATAAATGGCGGGAAAAGCAGTAAAAAGACCGCCAAAATAAATCCCATATTTCGCCTGGAATATACGAGCGGCCGGGTAAAAGGCACGGAGAGGAAGCGCAGCAACAGGGCGTCGATCAGCAGAAGACAGAGCCCCTGAGCCACCAGCAGCTGCACTGCCATCTGACGAATATCTGCGAAGGTAGCCGGAGAGAGGATCTTTGCCAGCAGCAAAACTGCTGCGGTGATTGCCAGAGCGCGCAGCAGCGTCCAGCGCTGTGTGGATGCGATGTGATCGGCGTCGGGTCGTAAGCCAATCACATAAAATGGCCAGTTCGCCTTCAGTTCCACCGGTGACATGAAGGCGGCCTTGAGACCCGTAACTGTCAGAAAAGCCGCGATGGGAATAGCGGTGCGCAGTCCGCGCTCGGAGAGTATGAGCGCAAGGTGACCGCTTTCCTGCCGGAATGCGACGGTGGTGGCGATGAGCAATGCGAGACCTGCGCCGCCATACATGGAGAGATAGACACGGTGATGCGGAGCACGCTTCAGGGTTTTGCCTATGAAGTGATAGACCGCCCGCTGTGAAGGCTTGTGCACAAACAGGGCGTGAAGTACGGCATCTTTTCCATCGGCGAACCAGTTGCGTGAACTTTTCGAGAGTGTTCCCTCGACGACGCTGCGCGTTTTTCTGCGGTAGGCCAGTGGGTATGTAAGAAGAGCCAGTGAAACTACGCATAACAGCGCCAGGCCGCCCGTTCCAGCCAGCGTATGAAAGACAGGCAGTGCGGATGTCCCTTCAAGCAACGTCTGATAGATGCCGAGAAACCAGAAGGGAGGAAAGGAGCGCGCGATGTCACTCCCGGAGAGAAGCAATGCGCGCAGGTTTTCTGACAACAGAGGAAAGAGAAACAACACGATGAGCAGGACCGCGAGTGACAGCCCTCGTAGTGCGGGCGAGATCCAGCGAAAGAATTTTTCTCCGATGATGTTGAGCAAAATTCCTTGAAGGGCAATAAAAAAAGCTGCCGTGAAAACTCCAGTTGCCGCGACGGCAAGAAGATGCGCAAAGAAGTGGCGGAAGATACTTGGCTCTTCCGCAATCAGAGGCAGAAATACCGAGCCCATAACGCCGCTGGCCAATAAAAACAAGCCTAGAAGAATTCCCAGTGCCGTGATCTTTGCCATAAAGAGCTTGCGCGTGGGGACCGGCAGAGGGGTCAATACCTGAATGTCGATCAGGTCAGGGAAGAGCAGATCCCATTCAAAGACTGTGACTGCACCCATCACTACACTTGCATACATCACGTAGAAGTAGTGATCGCTCACCCGCGGCCAGAATGCCCGCGGTGCGGTGTTCGGCGGAAAGATGAAGTACGAGGGAATGAGGGAGAGCGCAACCATCAGACCGGGAACGGCGATGGCGCACATCACCTGGATCACGCGCACGCCTATTTCCCCTTCCAGCGAGGTCATCGGGTTATCGAAAAAACGATCGAAGAAATGCCGGACAAGGACGACAAACCGGTTCATCTGAAGCACTTCTTTCGGGATGACTCGCGCCTGTACTTCCAGCGAGAGGACCGGATTTTCAGGCGGAGAGAAGATCAGAAAAACGCCAGGCATAATCAAGACCTCGCTTTCATGACTTCGACCATCTCATCGGCGACGGTCTTCGTATTCTGTTGCTGTACCAGTTGCGCAAAAACACTCTCAAGACTTGGCAACTGCATGAGCTGTGTCAGCTCTGAGGGAGCAGCATTCGCACGAATGTGCCCCTGCGCAATGACAATGACGCGGCTGCAGATCTGCTCGACGACCTCGAGAACATGCGAGATGTAGAGGATCGCTTTGCCTTCCGCCGCAAGCGCAGAGAGCAGGTCTTTAAAGAGACGCGCGGAAACGACATCGAGGCCGGAAAGCGGCTCATCGAAAATAAGCAGTCGCGGATTGTGCATCAGTGCTGCCGCGATCAGAACGCGCTGCTTCATGCCTTTGGAGTAGAGCGAAATCGGGGAATAGCGCCACGAATCGAGCGCCAGCAGTTTCAGCATCGTATTGGCCTTGAGCGCAATCAGCTTCTCGGGCATGCAGCGCAAACGGCCGATGAGCTGAAGGTATTCCAGACCCGAGAGGTGTGTGTAGACATGCGCCTCTTCCGGCACGTATCCCATGACAGCGCGGTATCTCACCAGGTCATCGTGGATGGAGCTGCCGCAAAAAAGCACCTTGCCCGTATTTGGCTGCAGCATACCGGTGATGATTTTTACGGTGGTGGATTTGCCCGAGCCATTGGGGCCCAGGTATCCGGCAATCTCACCAGCGGCGAGTTGAAAACTCACATTTTCAACAGCAGGAATGCCGCGATAGCGCTTGGTGATGTTGTGCAGTTCGAGAATGGGAGCGATTTCCATGTATCCTATGTAGCAAACTACTTAATAGCTCGTCAAGTAGTTTGCTACATAGGTATAATGGCGCGCATGGGTGTCGATCCAAAACTCTCGCACACAGCTGCCTTGATCCTGCGGGCCATCAGCGCGGGCTATATCTATGGCTTCAGCGTGATGGAGATGACCGGACTACCAAGCGGCACCGTATATCCGGCCATGCGCAGGCTTGAGCGCGATGGGCTCATCCAGTCGAAATGGGAGGCGGAAACTATCGCCGCCGCGGAGCAGCGGCCGCCGCGCAAGTATTACAAGCTGACACGCGCAGGGAAGACGACGCTGGAGGCATCGCTCAAACGCTACCCGCTACTTGAAAAAATGATTCCGCAGACCGAGGTGGAACACGCATGAGACGCCTCACCCATAGATGGTTGCTGCGTGCGTATGCGCTGGCGTTGCGATGCGCCTCGTGGATTGTGCCCGATGAAGAACGGGAAGAATGGCTCAAGGAGTGGAAGGCAGAGTTGTGGCACGTTGTGAACCAGAGATCGTCGCCCGCGGCACATCAAATTATCGCAGCCTTTGTTGGAGGAGCTTTTCAGGATGCTGGTTTACTGAGAGTCGATCTTCGCCGCTCGGGGGTGAAACGATCGTATGCGTTTACTTCATCTCCCGTTCGGTGTCTGCTCTTTCTGCTGTTACTGGGACTCGCAAGCGCCGGGCTGGCTTTTCTACAGTCCGGAAGCCGCGCTGCATTGCTGCCTTCGCCCTACCGGGATGCCCGCACGCTTGTGATCGTTGCGCGGGACAATTCTTCATACAACCTGTTTCCAAGTGTCACGCTGGAAGAGTTTCGTTACTGGCGGAGCGCCGCGCAGAGTGTCTTTTCGGATCTGTCTTTTTATCAGATAGTTCAAAAGCAGGTGCACACCGGTCATGGCTCGACGATCGGGCTTTCGATTGCCCGCGCGTCTGATAATCTGCTCGATCTCCTGCAAACCTCTGCTTTCCCTGATACCTCGTCATTTCGTTCGGCATCCGGCATGCCGAGGCTGATCCTGAGCGACGCTGCATGGCGAAGGTATTTCCACGCCGAGCCGTGGGTTGTGGGCCATGTCGTCTTTGTGATGGGAGAAAAAGCAGCTATAGCCGGTGTTGCCAGGCCAGATGCGTGGCGGCTCCCCGGAAAGGCGGATGCATGGCTGCTGGAGGATGCCAGCCGGATCGGCAGACTCTCCGCAGGCTCCGTAGGATATGTCGTCGCGCGGATACAGCCTTCTCTCGCACGGGATGGATCGCAGGATCACTGGCACATGACCGTTCCAAGCGGGGGAGGAAACATAGATGGTTTTGCGTGCACGTCGGTCAGGCAATATGCGCGCGAGCCGTTTACCTCATTCGCATTTGCGGTGATGTTGGCGCTTCTGGCCCTGCCTGCTACAACATCTCTTCCCCTTGGCGAGTACCCCTTCAATCCGCGGCAGCATTCGTTGTCCCTGCGCCTGCGGCGCTGGTTCTTTCTTGCCGCGAAGCTCGCCCTGCTGCTATGGATTGTGTGCTTTGTATCGCTCGATGTGGCACAGACCGTTGCCTCAACGCAGACCGCGGACTCACAAGGCGTGCAGATCCTGGTGACGTTTGCAATCACGTTGGCCGGTCTGCGCTGGACCCTGCGCGACCAGCGACGCCGCTGTCCGGTTTGTCTGAGGTGTTTGCAGCATCCAGTACGTGTAGGCCAGCCTTCCAGAAATTTTCTTGCATGGAATGGGACAGAGTTGATCTGCGTTGTAGGCCATGGTTTTCTGCATGTGCCGGAGCTGCCGTCGAGCTGGTTCAGCACGCAACGCTGGCTCTATCTTGACGCATCGTGGCGATCGATCTTCCGTCCTCAGGAAGTGGTCCATACAGCCTGACTCCCATATCCGGCTACACTGGAATATGCGGAGGTGCAAGTCGTGATTCGTTCTTATCAGGGACATACGCCGGTCGTTCCGGTGAGCTGTTATGTCGACGTTTCCGCGCAAGTGCTGGGCGACGTGATTTTAGGCGAGCACACAAGCGTGTGGATGAATGCCGTGGTGCGCGGCGATGTGAACTCGATCCGCATCGGCTCGCACACAAACATTCAGGATTGCGCTGTGTTGCATGGCATGCGCTATGTGTATCCAGTAATTGTGGGCGATTATGTGACAATCGGCCACAACGCCACGGTGCATGGATGCGTGATTGAGGATACCTGCCTGATCGGCATGGGTGCAGTCATTCTGAATAATGCGCACATCGGCGAGGGTTCTATCATTGCCGCTGGAGCGTTGATTCCCGAGAATGCGAAGATTCCACCAAGATCGCTGGTGGCGGGCGTACCCGGCAAAGTGCGCCGGGAGCTTACGTCAGACGATCGAGATGAGATTCTGAAGTACGCGCGTAATTATCTGGACTACACAAAAATCTATCTCGACGAACAGAAGCACTGGAAGTGAGCTGCAGCGGCATGCTTGAAAGCGCACTCCTTGATAAGCTGGGAGTAAGGGCCTATCCGCAACAATGAGTACATTGAAAGCCGTTCGCGGCACACGGGATTTACTGCCGCCAGAAACTGAACTCTGGAATTTTGTCGAAGAGACGGCGCGCCGCGTCTTTGCGCGCTACAACTTTGGCGAAATTCGCACCCCCATCTTTGAAGACACGCAGCTGTTTGCGCGCGGTGTCGGCGAAGAGACGGACATCGTTTCGAAAGAGATGTACACGTGGGAGGACCGGGCCAGAGCACAGTCAGAGAAGGCTCAGTCATTGACATTGCGCCCAGAGAATACAGCCGGCGTCGTGCGTGCCTACATCGAACACAAATTGAGCGAAACCGGGCTGTTGCAGAAGCTCTATTACATCGGCCCGCAGTTCCGTCGCGAGCGGCCGCAGAGAGGCCGTTACCGGCAGTTCTACCAGATCGGCGCCGAAGTGATCGGGCCTCCGAGCGCGGGTTCGGAGTCGCCGCTGCGCGATGCCGAGGTGCTGGAGATGTTGGCCACGCTACTCGACGAGTTGGGCATTCACGGCTGGACGCTGGCGATCAATTCCGTTGGCTCCATGAGCGATCGTCCGCGCTACATCGCGGCGCTGCGCGAGGCGTTGAAGGACAAGGCTCCGCTAATGTGCTCCGATTGTCAGCAGCGCGCGCATACGAATCCGCTGCGCGTGCTCGACTGCAAGGTTTCGGAAGACCAGCCGATTATCGAAACCTTGCCCAAAATCGCCGATTTTCTCGATGAATCGTCGAAGGCGCATTTCTCCGCGGTATGCACGGCACTCGATGCGTGCAGCGTACCCTATACGGTCAATCCGCGGCTGGTGCGGGGGCTGGATTATTACACGCGTACGACGTTTGAATTTACGCACGGCGGTTTAGGCGCGCAGAATGCATTGCTCGGCGGGGGACGCTACGACGGCTTGTCAGAGGCGATTGGCGGACCTAAAGCTCCGGGCATTGGTTTTGCCATGGGAGCGGATCGTCTGATTTTGACCTTGGAGGCACAGGCTAAGCCGAAGGCGAGTTTAGCCGATGCTTATGTCGCACCGATGAACGAAGCACTGAACGCCGTAGCATTGGAACTGACTCGCGAACTGCGCAAGGCTGGTCTGCGCGTAGAACTTGGCGACGGCAGTTTCCGTTTGAAAAAATCGTTCGAAATGGGAAACAAGCTGGCGCGCAAGATTGTGTTGCTGGGTGAGGATGAGCAGCAATCCGGTATCTTGACAGTGAAGGATTTTGCGAGTGGCGAGCAGGTGAAGGTTCCGCGGGCGCAGCTAGTGGTGGCGCTTGGCATCTCGTCCACGAAGTAGAGATCTTCGCTTTGGAGCTTGCAAACAAACTGGGCGATAGAAAAGCAGGTCCTTCGACTCCGCTTCGCTCCGCTCAGGATGCCAGCCTTATTTTTGCGGGATAACAGGCATCAGCATCATTTGCTGAGGCTTAAGTTTTGATTGCTGAAGGAAGAAACCTTGCTGGACTTTTTAGGAACACTGGAACGCACACACACTTGCGGCGAGCTTCGTGCTGAAGACGCCGGAAAATCTGTTGTTCTGCTGGGATGGGTCAACCGCCGCCGCGATCACGGCAACCTGATCTTTCTCGATCTGCGCGACCGTTACGGCATCTCGCAGGTTGTGCTCGATAAGGACCTGAGCCCCGCGGGGCACGCAAAGGCCGAGCAGGCGCGGTCCGAGTACGTCGTCGCTGCCATTGGCAAAGTTCGCTTGCGGGGAAAAGACGTCATCAATCCCAAGATGGTGACCGGCGAGATCGAGGTCGTCGCCGATGAGATTTGCATCCTGAACGATGCAAAGGTGCCGCCGTTTTCGCCTGCCGAAGAAGCCATCGGCAACGAGGAAGTACGCCTGAAATACCGTTATCTTGATCTGCGCCGCGCCGAGATACAGCATAACTTCGAGGTGCGCCACAAGATTGCGCTGGCTGTGCGGCAGTATTTGTCGGGGCGAAATTTTTTCGAAGTCGAAACGCCCTTCATGACGCGGTCCACCCCGGAAGGCGCGCGGGATTACCTCGTGCCCAGCCGAGTGCATGCTGGAAACTTCTACGCGCTGCCGCAGTCGCCGCAGCTGTTCAAGCAGATTCTGATGATCTCCGGGTTTGACCGCTATTTCCAGATCGCGCGCTGCTTCCGCGATGAAGACCTTCGCGCTGACCGCCAGCCGGAGTTCACGCAGATCGATCTTGAGATGACGTTTCCGCAGCAGGAGACGATCTTCCGCGTAGTTGAGGGTTTTCTGGCCGCCTCGTTCGCTGCAGTCGGCATCTCTCTGCCCGCGCCCTTCCCTCAGATCACATATGACGAGGCCATGCGGCAGTTCGGCATCGACAAGCCAGACCTGCGTCTTCCCGGCTTGATCGATGTAAAAACGGCTTTTGCCGAGAGCGACCTCGTCACGCTGGCCATTGACCCGGCGCTGCCCGTAGTTGCGCTGCGCATTCCCAGGGTAGGCGAGCTTTCGCGCAAGGAGCGCGACGATAACCGTCCGCTCTTCGATACACGCAAGGGCGCGAAATATATCGACGACCTGAAAAGGCTGGAAAAGTCGTTCCCGGAGGCTGTCGTCAAAGTGTGCAAGCTGGCCGGAACTGAAGATGGCGACCTGCTCATTATCGTTGCCGGAGATGCTGCTTCGCATATCCAAGCCAGCGACACTAAGAGCGAGGGGCGACTCTCGGAACGTGAAATTGCCGTCTATTCCGCGGCTGGAAATTTCCGGGTGGAGCTGGCGAAGAAATATGCTGACCGGCACGGCGCGTTTGCCGTGACGGACGCAGTCGTGGGCTCGCAGGAGCGCGACTCAGGTGCGCTTGTAGACGGGTCGGCGGCATTTCGTCCGATCTGGGTAACAGACTTCCCGATGTTCGAGCACGATCCGGAGACCGGGCACTGGATGCCCGCGCATCACCCGTTTACTTCCCCGCACGAAGAGGATATGGATCGCATTGTTTCCGACCCGGCCTCAGTTCGCGCGCGCTACTACGATCTGGCGATGAACGGGCTGGAGCTTGGTTCCGGATCGATTCGTATTCACCGGCAGGACGTGCAGCAGCAGATTTTCCGCGCGTTGGGCATGTCGGATGAAGAGGCGAAATCGCGCTTCGGATTCTTTCTGGAAGCGTTGCAGTATGGCACGCCTCCGCATGGCGGCATCGCACTCGGGCTGGATCGTCTGGTGATGATTCTGGCTGGGGCGTCGAGCCTGCGCGAAGTGATCGCTTTCCCCAAAACGGCGAAGGCCATCGATCTGATGGTCGATGCGCCGACACCAGTAAGCGATGCCCAACTGAAGGAATTGCATATCCGGACAGTGCGGAAGGACTAGAGTCAGTTCATAACAGCTCCAGGATAGAATGGCCAGCGATCGTTGTATCGCTGGCCTGAATGCTTACTTGATCGACCCTAGTTTGTAGACAACACCCACGGTTCCCGCGAATTCATTCTGCCTGGTAAAGCCATATTGGGTGGGCTGCCAGTCGGCCGTTCCACGAACGGACCATTTCGGGTTGAGATTGTAGTCGGCCCATCCGCCCCACGCGGAGCCGAACGCGACTTTGTTGTTGTAGATACTTACCTGGGAGGGCTGCACCCCGGCAGCCCTGAAACCGCTATCGAAGATGCCATACGACGCGCCGATGAGCGCATGGAGACCAAGAGTATAGTTCTCTCTCCGAAGAAGACGGAAGTTGGGCCCAACCATGAAAAAGTGTTCCGACATAGGCGAGGTTGTCACCCCGTAGGCGTTTGGAGGCACGATAATCGTGCCATAGTAGCCACGCACAGCGAATTCCAGTCCAATAGGCTGCTTGAACCATGCCGTTGCATCGGCCGTCCAGCCTTTAAGGTTGATCGCCTGAACCCCTTTGCCTATGCCTGGATTGAAGTGCGAATAAGCGAAGCCGCCGTAAATGTCGTACCGTTGCTGGTATTGCGGTAGAACCGTGATGGGAGCAGCGGCCTGCACCTGGCCGTGAAGCGATATGGAAGCTGAAAGCAGGGCAAAAAACGCAAGGGCTGCGAGTATGGGGCGAATTCTGGAAATCACGCTACTTTTTCAAACCTCATTCTTCAAACATCACAAAGAGTCGCAAATACTCACGATACACGGTTAGACGGAGAGGGAAAAGGCGCGGAGCAGATGAGATGCTACCGACTCTGCAGAATCAAAGCAGCGATGGCTGCTGCCTTGTGCGCAGGGGAAGAAGCCGGGCCTCAATCCATCAATTCATCCAGCGGCGGTCCTTAGGATCTTTCTCCGACCCGGTATAGCTACCATCTTTGTCAAAGTGCACGTCGCGATTCTGCTTGCGCATATAGACTTCAAATTTCTTTCCGGCGCGGCGACGCTTCCAGCGATAGTAGTCATTGCGCAATCCGAAATATCGTTCGCTGGTAGCGAAGGCATAGCCCCGTTTTGGCGCGGCCTTGATGTAAAGAAACCCTGCCAGCGCCCCACCCAGCTGAGCCAGCGCATAGACTCTGCTCGCCGAAAACACCATAGCAACGGCGATCAGCATATAGACAATGACCAGGTACTTGGCCCTCATCGTCATCGGCAGCGGAAACAGCATAAACTCCATATTGCCGTAGAGCACGCCAAAGGCGACAAGCAGGCCGAAGATCCCGCCGAACGACCCGGCGATCGCCACATTATCGACACCCAACCACAGGCTCAAACCGACGGCTGCCAGACCGGCTCCAATGACGCTCGTGAAGTACAGCTCGGCCAGCCAGCGTGGCCCGTGATTGGACTCAAGAAAGCTGCCCAGAAACCAGAGCGAGAGCATTTCCAGCGCTGTTCCTAGGACGCCCTGGTGGATGAAGCAGTAAGTGATGAGCTGCCACAGATAGCCGTGCAGGAAAAGTACAGGGATAAGCGCCCCTACACGCAGAATCTCCTCTGCGAACGGCGCCGCTGCCAGTTGGAGCAAAAGCAGCAAAAAATACGCGCCGACATTCCAGAGGATCAACCCGCGCGTAAAACCGCGGAAGTCGGGGAAATTGAGGATTCCTGCAGTTCGTGGCATACAGACTGTTTTATTCTCTCAGAAAATGAGGCCCGAGCGCCGTTTTACCGTTCCGGCAAAGGCGCGACTGCCGGGCTGCGATGTCCCTGTGGATCGACGGCACGCACGCCGAAGATGACGTTATCTTTAGAAATGGGAAGCGTGATTGAATACTCGCCTGTGCTCCTCTGGTCTTTTACGGGGGTAAAACGCTGCCAGTCCGGCGCAGCCAATTCGCGCCAGACAATCTCGTAGGATGTACCGGCAGGGGCATCTTGTCCACGACTCCATTCCAGCGTTGTATTGTTATCAAGATTTCTTGTGACCACGCGCACATTTACAGGCGCGGGCGGAGCATCCGCCAGAGTGGCCAGGGTTGCAGCGTTGAGCGCAGCGACGCGGGCTACGTATTGGAAATCGACAAATTTCAGCAGATCGCCATATTCCACACCATCCTCTGTGCGGACATTCTGGTGCTGATGGTTGAAGTCTTCACGCCACTCGGTGAAACGCACGGCAGGAAAGCCCTCCGCGTTGAACGATGTGTGATCGCCGCCGCGAAGGAAACGGTCGCGGCGAAATTCGAGCACTGGGCGGAAGTGGGGTGTGGAAATCACCTTTTTCGTATTACCGATGTCATAGCTTTCGCTCACGTCAAGAACACTCCGCGCCAGCTGGCGCGACGGGGAATCACTCTCATAGCCGAGGGCCTGAATGAGTTTCGCCTGCTCCGGCGTGGCAGAGGCTGGAATGGCCTCGGAAAAGACCCGGACCACCAACTTATCCTGAAGCTTGTCGCCGGGGGTGGTATTGCCGCCAACGATGTCGTTGTTGAGCACTCCTTCCAGCTGCCAACCCTCGGATTTGGCCAGCTTCGCCAAGTGGCGGCTGCCATTCAGCCCCTGTTCCTCTCCTGCAACGGCAACAAAAACGATCGTGGAGGCCGGTTTGAGCTTCGAGAGCACGCGGGCCGACTCTAGGCTCACGGCCACTCCTGAGGCGTCGTCATTGGCACCTGGGGCAAAGCCAAGGGTGTCCTGAACGTCTGTATTGCGCGAGTCGTAATGCCCGGTGACGAGATACATTCGCTTCGCCTGCGAGGGATCCGAACCGCGCAGAATCGCGTAGACATTAGTAATTGTGGTGGGTTGCGGAATGCGGCTTTGTGGACTTTCAGTGAAAGTATCGCGTCTCACCTCAAGGCAACCGCTGCAGGCTGCTGAATAACGTTTGAACTCGGATTCGATCCAGTCAGCGGCAGCGCTCACTCCCTGCCCGGCAGGCAATCCTTTTTCCATACTGGAGAGGGTGTTGCGCGTGTGGAAGCCAACTAATGTTTCGATGGTGTGTTGAATTTGCTGAGAGGAGATTTGCTGTAGAGCATGTGCAATGGCTGGATCTGCGGGAGCAGGACGAATTGGTGCTCCGATGGCATCCAGATCGCGTGGTGTATCGTCAGAGAAAGCATGCGCACTTGCTGCAAAGGCAATCGCCACGATGGCGGCCGCAAAAATGAACCGTTTGCATTGGGTCGTCATAAAAAAATTGCTCCGGAAATATTGGTTGAATTCCATGTAAATGGCTTGACGTGTAAGCGCTTCTCTTAAAAACTAACGAAGTTGCATCTTGCGATTTGTTCTAATCATCCTATTACTCCATTTGGTTTGGAGGGACTTATGCCGATTTGCCCTGAATGTGAGAGCGTGCTCGATTTCGACGAAGAAGACGTAGAAGAAGGCGACGTGATCGTTTGCGACGAATGTGGAACTGAGTTTGAAATCGTTGCCACAGATCCTCTTGAGCTTTCGAAAGTAGAAGAAGGCTACGAGGACGAAGACGAAGAGCCGGAAGAAGAGGAAGAGGAATGATTCAGTTTTTTTGTAACCGTGCCAGTTTCAAGCACAGGCTGGCAGCGGTCGTTGCTTTGCTTGTAGTTTGCTTCCTGGTTCCTGTCGCAGCTGTGGCACAAAACACGGCGGTTCGGTCTGTGGAAGGCAAGGTATTCGGGGCCGAGGACGCACCGCTGAGTAGCGCGGTAGTTTATCTGCAGGATTCGAAGACAAATAACATCAAGAGCTTCATCTCTACTCAGGATGGCAGCTATCGCTTCGGCCAGCTTTCAAGTGAGGTCGATTACCAGATTTGGGCTGAGTACCAGGGAAAAAAGAGCGAGCGGAAAAATATCAGTTCCTTCAACTCAAGGAAGCAACTGGTTATCGATTTGCACATCAAGTGATTTGCAAATCTAAAGACTGAAGCAGATGCCCAAGGTAATGAACATACTTGGATCGAGGAAGAATCTTTCAGCGGCGTCGACAAGACGAAATCGCTGAGATTCTTCCCGCAGCCATCGCAAACGCCGTTATTCCACGCTGCAGATCAGGCATTTCAGATATTCCGTTTCCGGAATCGTCAGAATCACTGGATGGTCTGCAGCTGCGCCACGGCGCTCAATTAGACGCACCCGTCGTCCCGCATCTCCAGCAGCGGCTGCTACGACCTGCTGAAAATCAGCCAGGGAGACGTGATGCGAGCATGAGCAGGTCACCAGTGTCCCGCCTGAGCGCAGCATTTTAAGCGCGCGCAGGTTCAGTTCCTTATAGCCACGAAGAGCGCCTTCCACCGCCCGCTTCGATTTGGCGAAGGCTGGAGGGTCGAGCACAATGGTGTCATATTCAGCTCCCGACAGGCTCCAGTCGCGGAGTAGGTCGAAGGCGTTTGCCTCCATCCAATCCACATTTGCTTTCTTGAGTTTCCCTGCATTTGCAGCGAGATTCTTCTCCGCCACTTCCAGGGCTGCGTGTGAGATGTCCACTCCGGTTACGCGCGGGCAGCTCTGCGCCAGATGCAGCGCGAAGCCGCCCTGATAGGTACAGACATCGAGCGCTTCGCCATGAGCAAAACGCGCGGCGGCGGCATAGTTTTCCCGCTGGTCTAAGAAGGCACCAGTTTTTTGCCCAGCCCCGGCGTCATAGTGAAAACGCAATCCGTTCAGCTGAAAATCCGTGCTGAGAAGTGGCTCACCGGCGTCGGCGACGTAAAGTGGAGCCGTGGAGGGTGCGCTGAGCTGCTCCAGTTCGCGGATACGAGGATCAGGCCGTTCGATAATCGTTTGAACTGCAAGCCCCTCTTTGAGAACGCTCATGATCAGCGCGCGAGTTTCATCGTTATCAAGCGCCTTGGCAAGAAGCTGCAGAATGACCAGATCGCCATACTTATCTACGATGACGCCGGGCAACGCATCCGCTTCACTGAAGACAAGACGGCAGGCGCTGGTCTCTGTGCCGAGCATCGGAAGACGCATCTCGATGGCAGCTTTGAGGCGTACCCCCAGCAAATCGAGCCATTGTGCCTGGTTGATCAGGTCCGAGGAGACCAGTCTCAAGGTAATCTGCGAGGCGGGACTGTAGAGAGCCGTGCCCATCAGGATGCCGCGCTGATCGGCTACCGGAATCAGACCGGAAGGCTCTCCAAGTACCCTTTCAACGTCAGACTGGTAAACCCAGACATGTCCAGCGCGAAGACGATCGGCCGCGCGACGCGAAATGACAGCAGCCAGCCCTTCGATTTCTACCTGTGAAGATGGTGAAGCGTGTTCGAGGAGCTTTCGGCTACGTTTTGCTTGCTTCTCTGGGCTACGACCCGGCATATGTTCATCTTCGCATGGAGAAATGCTTCTCTTTTGTGATCCAATCGCATAAAAATGTGGCGGATGGAGTAACGCTGTATTCCGCAGGTGCCGCATTTGCAGCCAAAGCCTATAATCAGTTATGGCAACCGCGCAAAGCGCGTCTGTGCAACCCGCAAAATCTCTCCCGGTGTTGGATCCCTTCGCGCCCCGCTTTGAGAAGCTGGTGGCGACCGTCCACGCCAATCGTCCCAATGACGACACCGAAATCATCCGCAAAGCCTGGGAGTTCTGCCTGGAGCATCACAAAGGGCAGCTGCGTGCCTCCGGAGAGCCGTATGTGCTTCATCCGCTTGAGGTTGCTATCGTCTTAGCAGAGATGAAGCTCGATTCGACGGCCATTGCCGCCGGTCTGCTCCACGACGCAGTCGAAGACACTCCGGTGACGACGGCCGACATCACGGCCAGGTTTGGTGAACAGGTGGCGCACATTGTGGAAGGCGTCACCAAGATCGACAAGATTCAATTTGCGAACAAGGAAGACCGGCAGGCGGAGAATGTACGCAAAATGTTGCTGGCGATGGTCAGCGATGTGCGCGTGGTCCTGATCAAGCTGGCCGACCGGCTGCACAACATGCGCACGCTGGAACATCTGCCGCAGGATAAACAGCAGCTGATTGCACGCGAAACACTCGATATCTATGCGCCGCTCGCCCACCGTCTTGGCATGGGCAAGGTGCGCGGCGAGCTTGAAGATCTCGCCTTCCGGTTTGTCGATCCCTACGCCTATCAGCAGGTGCATGACGCGGTCGAAGAGCGGCGTAGCGAAGGCGAGCAGTTTCTGGTTGGCGTGGAAGCTCTACTGCTTGAAAAGCTGCGGGAGAACAACATCAAAGCACGCGTGGAGTGGCGCATTAAACGCCTCTTCAGTGTCAACCAAAAGCTGGTCAAGGCGCGCACAACCGTCGACCAGGTATACGATCTACTGGCGCTGCGTGTGATTACGGCCAGCGTACAAGACTGCTACGCCGTCTTCGGTCTGATCCACAGCATCTGGCGTCCGGTGCCGGGCCGTATCAAAGACTTCATCGCGATGCCCCGGCCGAATCTGTATCAGTCGCTGCACACTACCGTGATGGGAGAAGGCGGACACCAGTTCGAGGTGCAGATTCGTACCGAAGAGATGCATCGAATTGCCGAAGAAGGTATTGCAGCGCATTGGAAATACAAGGCAGGCGGCTCGCCCGTGAGCGCACGCGACGAGCAGCGGCTGGCGTGGGTACGGCAGTTGGTCGAGTGGCAGCGCGAAATGAGCGATCCCAATGAATTTCTCTCGACGCTCAAAATCGATCTGTATCCGGAAGAGGTTTACACCTTCACGCCAAAAGGCAAGGTCGTCGTTCTGCCCAAGGATGCCAGCCCGCTCGACTTCGCGTATGCGATTCACACGGAGGTCGGTCACTCGTGCATCGGAGCCAAAGTCAATGGACGCATGGCTCCCCTGCGCTCGAAGCTGCGCAACGGCGATATCGTCGAAGTGGTTACGCAGAATGGCCATACGCCAAGCCGAGACTGGCTTACGTTCGTCAAAAGTTCGCGCGCACGCAACAAGATCAAGCACTGGCTGAACGAGCATCAGCGCGAGCGCGCCATTGAGATTGGCCGTAAGCTGTTGGAACGCGAGGCACGCAAGTACAAGGTTTCGTTGTCGAAATTCGATGATTCGGACTATGAGCGTATTGCCGGCGAATACAGTCTGGCGACGCCGAACGATCTGCTGGCCGCAGTAGGCTTCGGAAAATATTCCGCGCGGCAGGTGCTCAACCGTCTTGCGCCGGGTGTCACCAGTCAGCACACGGCGGAAACGGATGCAGCCGTAGCTGGAGTTGCCGACACCGTCAAGCGCGTCTCGATGGCGAGCGGAGCGGATTCGTTGCAGGTAGAAGGTCAGGATGAGCTTTTGGTCTACCGCGCGCGATGTTGTAATCCCATTCGCGGCGAGGAAATTATCGGCTACGTCACGCGCGGAAAAGGCGTCGCCGTGCATGCGCGAAGCTGCCCGAATGTCCAGAACCTTTTGTACGAATCCGACAGGCGCATCTCCGTCGAGTGGGCGCGTCCAGCGGACGAAGCGGCAGGACGCCGCCTTACCTATCCGGTAAAGCTGACGGTGTATTGCGATGACCGGGCTGGCATGTTGAAAGAGATGACAGCCGTGATCAGCGACGACAACACCAACATACGTTCCGTCGATTCAAAGCCCGGCGCGAACAACGATGCCACGGTGGAATTTGTAGTCGATGCGGAGGATGTGCGCCATTTGAACCGGCTTGTGCAAGGGTTGCGGCGCGTGCCTGGCGTGCGCGACGTACAGCGCTCGCAAAAGCTCTAAGCTCCCTGCTGGCATCACGGACAGAGACAGCGTACCTCGTGTACACTGAGTGAGACCCCCTGTGTCGGGACGTGGCTCAGCCTGGTAGAGCACTCGCTTGGGGTGCGAGGGGTCGGCAGTTCAAATCTGCCCGTCCCGACCATTCTTATTTTCAGCTCTCTCATGAGCTCCCTTTTCTGTTCGCGGCATGCATTTTGCGCTGCCGCCTCCAATCAGAACGAGAGTTAAATTTTCCGCACTCTTATCTTTAGCCTTCTGAAAAGGCGAACCGCCGAGCTGGGTGTCCGCCTTTTCTTCCTTATACAGACAAGCGAGTTATGGCTGCGCCGATGCAGCTGTAACTCGAGCCAGCGTGAACGCCGCAGCCTGAAAATCACCTCGCAATTCCACGTCGACACCATGATTCATCCAGTAAGCGCCGCTGGCTTCTGTCGGAGTGCCAATTGCCACTTTGCCGTCCAACGCACTGAGCCGGTATACGGTATTTGCGTCAAGCCCATGCAGAAAAATCCGCGGAAATGGATAGAGTTCCCGGCTGGAGTGGAGGAAAGCAAAGACCACTGCCTGACCACCATCGCGCGAAACCGACTCCGTGACGGACTGCTCACTGTCATGCTCGGGTGTCATGAGCCGGTAGAGTGCGCCGCGCTGCACCGTTTCGCGGATCGTCTTATATTGCGCGATCATCTTTTTCGCCGAGGCGAAGTCTTCGGGTGTCCATTTGTTCAGGTTGGCGCCAATACCCAGAGAGCCTTGCATGGAAGAGAGAAAGCGATATTCCAGTGAGAGTGTGCGCTGGTTTACCCACGTCGGAGAATCAGTCACCCATGCCATCATCACTCCGGGGGTGTAGGCGTAGGTGAAGCCATTCTGGATCAGCAGCCGGTCATATGCATCGGTGTTGTCCGAAGGCCACACCTCATCGGTCAGATGCATGACTCCCAGATCGACGCGGCTGCCCCCGCCTGAGCAGCTTTCAATCTCCACGCCTGGGTGTTTGGCGCGTAACTCCGTGAGAATACCGTAGAAGTTGCGAATGAAATCGACATACACATTTTTCTGATCTTCCGGCGCCACTGCGGGCCAGCCAGGCTCTGACCAGTTGCGGTTGTAGTCCCATTTGAGAAAAGCAATGTCGTTTTCGCTCAACAGCTTGTCGAGAAAGCCGTAGACGTAGGCACGAACATCTGGACGCGCCAGATTCAGCACCAGCTGATTACGGGCTTCCGTCCGTGGCCGTGCCGTGAAATGCAATACCCAGTCTGGATGCTTGCGGTAGAGATCGCTGTCCGGATTGACCATCTCAGGTTCCACCCACAGGCCGAAATCCATCCCGAGCGAGTGAACCTTGTCGATCAGGGGCTTCAATCCATTGGGAAATTTTTGCGGGTTAACGTACCAGTCGCCCAGCCCCGCGTGGTCGTCCTTACGTTGGCCGAACCATCCATCATCCATGACGAAACGCTCTACCCCGATGCCTGCGGCTTTCTCGGCAAGTGCCATTTGCCCGGCCTCGTTCACATCGAAGCCGGTGGCCTCCCAGGAGTTGTAGAGCACGGGCCGCAGCTTCGGACGCGGCGCGCCCGGCAGCAGGGAATCGATTTCAAACCGGTGCAGCAGGCGAGATGCGCCGCCGATGCCGTCGCTCGAATAGCCGCCGTAAAAGTATGGCGTCTCGAAGTGTTCGCCTTTCCGCAGCCGGTAGCCGAAATCGAAGCTGTTCGGCCCTCCGCTGATGCGCACCTGCTGCAGCAGGTCTTGCTCGACAGTAATCTGCCAGGACCCGCTCCAGCCGAGCGCACCGAACCATACGCTGCCATGTTCGGCATCGAGGTTTCCGTTGTAGTCAATTGCAAACCAGGGATTGTTCTGCGCGCCGGTCGTGCCGCGGCGGCTCTCAAGGACGGTCTTGCCCGGCTGCACGGACTGTTCCTGCAAATTCCACTCCCCAGCCCAGCGACCAGAGAGATAGCGCAGCCGATAATTGGTGCCGCGGGGCAAATTCCACGTTGCAGCGGAGACCTGCTCGATGATGAGTGGAGCGTCCGTTCGGTTCTCAATATCCGCAGAACGTCGCAGCACGCCCGTTTCTCCATCTGCTTTGTACTGCAGCGTCACATAGACTTCGCGTGAGATATCCTTCATCGTAATGTTGAGCTGGTCGCCGTCAATCTTGTAACTCACATACTTCAGCGCCAGATCTCGATTTCCGTCTGAAAAGGTGATCTTCAGGTCAGGTTCGACAAAAAGGCCGCCTCCCCATCCCACAAACTCATGCGGCGTGGTGGTGATCGACAGATCGAAAGCAGCCGCAGGCGGCATGGCTTTTGCCGCCTCAAATCGGTCGCTGGTGGATAGCCGTTTGCCCCAATACAGCGTTTGCACCTGCTGGTTCTCGTTAATGCCCAGCACATAAGTCGTTTCCGCAGCATCGATGCGAAAAACGTGCGTGGTTGAGTCATATTGGATAGAGGCCGTTGGGCTTTCCGCTTTCGTGGTGCGAGGGCCGAAACCGAGACAAAGCAGCAGCAGGAAAAGAACAGAATTTTTTTTGGGGTTCATAGGGTCCTTAATTTTATGGCTTCGATTACGTGATCGGTAATGCTCAAAGCTCTCGGCCGTAAACGGGCAGCTTGTCCCGGGACGTAGTGTAGCGCCTAAACTCTGCCGTCATACCCGACTGGAATACTTCCTCTGTTTTGCTCGTAATCGCGCAAAAAAGAATCGCACCCCATTTTGTCACGTCAATGGATCTTCAACCAACCGTGCGCACATTGACCTAAGGGCGTCCACTCGGCGCCTTGCCGGGGACATGGTTTGATAGTTCACCGGCTGGAATGATCACCAGGAACGCAAGGCCCGCCAAAAAAAAGAGCGACAGCCGCAGCGCCCGCAGACGTGCATCCGTGTTGATGCGCACCGCCTCTTTGACATGTTCGGGCGACGCCGTGATGCGCGTTACGGATTCTATCAGGTGATCATTGCTGATAAAGATCACATTATTGAGGTCCACCTGCTCGATCAATTTCAGTGGAAGGGTGGGATGGTCTATCAGACTGCGCTCAACATTGAGGCTCAGCATGCCGATCATCAGCGCTCCGGCAAGCGCGGTGCCTACTGCTCCGGCCAGGTTGGCGGCGGTGCCACGCAACGAGCCGACGTCGCCTGCGAATTGTTTCGGCAAGGCGGCTACCAGCACGTTGAACAGAAGCGTCACCAACGCGCCCTGACCGATGCCGATTACGATGAGAGATAAAACGACCAGCACGTTGCTCCACTCATTCTGGAACTTGATTCCCAGGCTTACGAAGCCGATAGCGACAATGACGAAGGAGTAGCGGGCAATTTGCCGCGATGAAAACACCCCGTACAAGCGCACCACCAGCACGGCGGCGGCAAATACCGAGAGCTGGTATGGAATGAGGTAGACTGCTGTCTGAAAGCTGGATCTGCCTTGAATGATCTCGATATAGAGCGGCATCAGGAAGGTCAATGCTTTGCCAAGGACGCCAATAATCAGCATCGCCAGCACCGCCACCCACTTCTGCTTACTTTCGATCACTTCGAGCGCCAGAAGGGGCGTCTTCCCGCTTGCCGCGCGCCGCTGCGTCCACACGAAAAAGCTCTGCAGCAGCACAAGGCCCACTACGATCATCACCGGCGCCGGTGACAGGCCTCCGAGCTGGACCAATGTGTTAGGCGTCGCCAGAAGAGCGCCCCATCTGTTGAAATTGTTGAAGCCTAAACTAATGAGGGTAATAGAGGACGCAGCCAGCACCGCCCCCATCAGATCGAGTTTGATTCCGGGAACCTTGTCCACTGGCGCCAGATAGCGGCTGAGCCACGCCACCGCCAACGCCCATGGGATAAGAATCGCGAAGGTGAATCGCCATGTCGCCAGCGTTTCCAGGATTCCGGCGACGAAGAAGGCCAGCATCCCTGTAAGCGCCTGGACGCCGCCAAGCAGACCAATTGCCTCAACCTGCTGCTTTCCTCCATAGTTATTGGCGATCAGAACCACCAGCGTGGGCACGAGGGCAGAGGCTGCCAGCCCGGCGAGGGCCTGCGCCGCGAGCACCACAACGATATTAGGGGCGAAGGTCATCATCGCCATGGCGATGGCAAATACGACACACATCGCCTGGAACACGTTCCTCGATCCGAATATCTGCCCCAACTTGGCGCCCATCATGATGAAGGCCGCGATGCTCAGGGAGTGCACGACGATTACGGTACCCACGTTAGTGGATGCCACATGGAAACTTCCGGCGATACCGCTCATGGAAACCGGCAGCGCGCTGGCATTGAACATCAAAAGCGCCTGCCCCAGGCTGATAATCGTCATCGCCAGCCAGGAAGTTCTCTGGTCGGTCGCCGCAGCCGTTCTGGCAGCAGAGTTTCTCCTCATAGTGGATTGGAAAGGCTCATGTCGAGACTTATATCCCGTCTCACCGGCTGCACACAACCTGATTGCTGTCGGCCATCACCCACAGAGTCAACACTCCACACGGCACCTTCTCAGTGCAGGGAACACTCCCCGAGAAGGAGAACGCACACTATCTCCGGATAAGGTCCGTTCTTTGCCTTCAGGACCTCATCGGGTGTGCCAGTTTATCGATATGGAAAAAGTGGGAAGTTTTTGCAATCGTCAGGACTTTAGTGCAATGAGGCCAAAAGTCACCCCGCAATGCAAAAATCGTACATAAGTAAATGATTGCTTGCAGGTTCGTGTGCGTCGGGTGGGATGAAAAATTTAGGGAACGACTCACCATCCTGGCCATTCAAGGAATGCGATTATGCTGATTGCAAATATGCCAGGTAACATGCAGGATCGCAAAACAGGATGGTTATTCTGCATACGATCCCGCATGTTACTTAGTCAGCACCGTTTAAGGAGCCGGTAAAGAAGCCGGCTGCTGCAAACGGAATTCGAGCAAGGTCCCAGCGGGCACATTGATCTGTTCTCCCCTGGAAACCATGGACCCTACGCCTCCGCCAACAGCACCAATCGCCGCCCCGCGGCCAGCGTTTCCGCCGATCGCACCAATTGCTGTCCCGAGGCCAGCCCCAGTCAAGGTACGCCTTGCGCTTCGTCCGAAACTATTGCCTCCCGAAACGCTATAGTCGGTGCTGAAGATCGGGAAAAGCGAATTATTCACCATGATGTCGGTTAACTCCAGCTGCAGTTCCGACCTTCCGGCTACGCGTCCAGCGCTCGATGATTGAGAGACTCGGCCATGAACAATGGCACCATCGCGGGCGACTATTTGGTTGCCAGCCATGAGATTTCCCTGGAGACGGGCCGTGAACAGCGTGCCCGCCCGATTTCTGCCGGTTTCCACTGACTCCATCATTCGGACGAGGAGGCGTGTTCCGGCTGGAACCGTCACCATCCGTTGCTGGGCCCGTACCAATGTGGTCGTCGCAGCACACAGGCACAGCAGAAGGGTGGCTGCCGCATTTTGACGGAATTTCAATAGCTGTGTCATCTTTAAATCCTTCCTTGCCTCAGGTGGTCTAGGTTAATTCCGCGCCTGTCATTATTGATTTGCTGGCAGTTTTGCAGACATTTGAAGATCGACAATGTTCTGCATCTGGCTATCTGCCTCGAAGAATCTGGCGGCAGTTGGTGCAGACAGAGCCTTCTTCATGATGCCGAAATATTTCTTCCTTAGTTCCGCGCGCTTTGCTTCCAAATCGAAAGTCTTATTCTGTAGCTGATCGGCTTCATCCTCCGACAGAGTCTGGTAATCCTTGACATAGTCGTTAGTTACCTGAGCTTCGGCATCATCGAGCTTCGCTCGTTCCGCTTCATACTCGCGATAAATCGGCCAAAATACTTTGGCGTCGCTATCGCTGAGCGCCATGATTTGCGTGACGATCGCCTCTCGTTTCGCACTCACATCTCCCCTGAGGAGTAGCTCGTAAGCTTGCATATTAAGTTCTTGATCGCTAGCCTGCTGCTCTTCTTGCGCGGACAGGGACTGTCCAACCAGAAGCGGTAAAGCGATGACGATGCAGCCTATTAGATTTCTCTTCATTGCTTTCATGTCATTTCACCTTTCACAATTGGGTAAGTCTTGCGTGTCCCTGTGCAGCGAGACACTGTTCTGAGCTCTTATCATCTTTCTTTCATGATTGCTGATTTTGATAGTTAGAAAGCAGGTGTTGCACACGCCTCCCGGGATAGACGCACTAATCATGAACGTTAGCCAATAAAGATACCTTTCGGGGAAAGTTATCAATTGCCTCCTGATTCATGACCTCTGCTCGCAGATGAGAACAAGAAGTCGTCAAATAGGTATAACTTACGACGAAGGCCCAAATTAGCCTAAATAAAACTTAGAGACAAGTTAAAGATTCAAAGGTAAGTGATTGAGAATGTTATCGTTTTAATATTATGAAATAAACATATAGTCCTATAAAAACAAAGCCCGACTCCTTTGATCAAGGGAAAAAACCTCAAGAGCGTCTGCAAGAGATTCATTCCACAGGCCGATCTAACTCTTGGCGACCCTAGTCCTTCCTGCAACAGCAATAGAAATCGCCAGAACGCAGAGCGGTAACTGGAACGGACTCCCTAATGCCACATCGACGCAAATAAAACCCGCAGATTGTATGAGAGCGGCAGGGCTGGAGGCCGCTGCGTGGGGCGAGGGACGGACTCGACTGTATCCAAGCGGCTGCCTACGTCGATCTACGCCCCTGTATTTTCTGTCTGATGTCTAACCGGTGCTGGGCAGCACATTATAGTGCTGGACTTGAGGCTCCATTTCGATCAGGTAACTGGGATCGAAGTCATAATATTTGGCTAAGCCATAGTCGACCCCAGCGAAACGTTGAATGGCATTGACGTCGTCCCAAAACGTCAGCATCTGGAAATGTGCTACCTCTCCTTCGACACGGTGCAAACACCAAGCACCGCGATTTCCGGCGGTTGCAAGATATTCAGGAAGGGCGATCTTCAACATCAGATCGAGGTATGCATCTTTCTTCGAGGCTGGAACCATCCCGTGCCATATTCGAGCGATCATCTCGTCGCTCCTTTCTGTGAGAGTTCACCAGCAAGGAGAAACCCAGTTACGACTCATACTTGAATCCACTCACGCGTGCAGATAAGCGAGGACCGCTCGCACTATTTCTTCCCTGGCGTCCGGCAGCGACAGCCCCGGGGGGCGGCGAAGTACAGCGCCGTGAGAGAGGGACTCCACCATGTTGGTGACGATGAACACGACCTTGTCGAGATCACGATTCTTTCTGAGTTCGTGCTTCCGCGCCGCGATTGCAAGCCGAAAGGCGCCGTGAAGACGCACTGCGAAATCATGGGTTCCTTCCGCACGATGCGGAACTTCCGTAAGCATGACTTCATAGAGTTCCGGGTCGGGTGCATGAGCATCGATCATCGCCTCAATCATGGCACGGATCAATTCCTCGAGCGATGAACTGGCGTTCTCGACTAGTTTCGATTCGACGAGACGGTCGATCTCCTCTATATGACGTTGGTGCAGAGCGATAAAGATGGCGCGCTTGTCCGGAAAATATTGATAAACCGATCCAATGCTCACCCCGGCAACTTCGGCAATTCGATTTGTCGTAACAGCCTTAACGCCTTCGCGTTTCAGAATTCTGGTCACAGCGTCGAGCACATCTTCGACCGTCTGGCGGGCGCGACGCTGTTTGGGTCGACGTCGAACGGACGTCTTTCCGATTTTGGCCTTCATGAGGAAGACCATAAGAAAAATATGAGTAGTTGTCTAGAATTTGATCCTGATCACAATTGAGATTGCGATTTGTGAGCGGCTCGTCATCTGAGTGGCAGCCTCGTCGATCTTTGCCCGATCAATGGTTTTAAGGGCCGCTTTATCGTTAGGCGCAAGGCCGTACTCGTCAGCCACTGCGTCTGGCGAGGCAAAAAGTTTATCTCGGAAGGTAGGATCGACCACAGCTTTTCCCAGGAGTTCCGTCAGGCCGTGGTTCCCAGTCGGATGTTTCGTGGATTCCATTGCATCTCTCCTTTGCGTTGTTGTTTTACGTTACTTGCCCAAAAATCGTAGGTGGAGCATTGAAGCTCAACTGCTCGTTTGGCATCGAGATACTTGATATTCGGTATAGCTCCCGATGTATGGGCCAGCAGGTAATCAAGGCGGCATGAGCCAATCGTTCGCTCAAGTTCCCGCATCAGCCTGCTCTCAGTTCGTTCGGCATAGAAGATCTTTCGTGTTGCCTGGCAAATGATCTTCTTCTCCTTCGCAGAGATAACCTTCTTTTCTCTTAAAAGAGTGGTCCAATGTTCGATATCAATCGTGGGAATGGTGATCGGCGAGAGATCCAGCGGCGAGTAGGCCAGTGCGACATCATCGTCACGGCGAACAGCCGCCGATGCGAAATGCTCGTATACCCAGCCCACACCGATCATGCCGCATGTATCCAATTCGGATGCTCGAAGAGCACCCATGCTAGATGCGCCGATCACCATCTTCTGTGTCTTGAGGGCGCTGAGAATTTCCTTGGGCGATACCGATAGATTTTGTCCAAACTCGCCGTCGATAATCACGAACATGTCATAGTCGGAGAATCGATCGATGTCACCCCGACGAATGGGCGGAGCCAGGTCGGCAGTCGTTAGCTCGGCAAGC
>Ga0206946_1017_pt1 | contig 74033 bp, 63 predicted proteins | sample Alteio_BWOrgHeat_2_FD_152965 | JGI IMG/M metagenome (GOLD analysis project Ga0206946, IMG submission 152965) | Enriched cells from forest soil in Barre Woods Harvard Forest LTER site, Petersham, Massachusetts, United States -... | ecosystem: Environmental > Terrestrial > Soil > Temperate forest > O... | reverse complement strand
GAGATATTTTTCCTTTTAATCAACAAAAAATCGCTCAATTAAATTACGATCCTTTAAATATAAAGATAAACTTCATATTATTAGATAAAATATAAAACCAAGTTTCATATTGTTGGTCATTTTGATGTTTATCAATAGAATTCTCAACGCAAAACAACTGGTTGATAAGAAGTCTTATTTTTTATTTGGGCCTAGAGGGATTGGAAAGTCTTCGCTCATTAAACACGATCTAGGTGATCAATCGCTGATCATTGATTTGCTGCATTCAGAAATCTATATGAGACTCATGGATAATCCAAGTCAACTCGAGTCAATCATTGAACTTAATCGGAAACCTTTTGTAGTTATTGATGAAATACAACGCGTGCCGGAGTTATTAAATGAAGTGCATCGGCTTATTGAGAATAAGCAGATTCGTTTTTTATTAACCGGTAGCAGTGCGCGTAAATTAAAACGTCAAGGTGTGAATTTATTAGCAGGGCGAGCACGGCAGGCGGAACTCTATCCTTTAACGTACCATGAAATGCCAAATTTTAATCTGTCGCATTATTTACAGTTTGGTGGTTTGCCTATGGTGGCACTTAGTGATGAACCAGAAGAAGATTTGGATGCGTATGTGCATACTTATTTAGAGGAAGAAATAAAAGCAGAGGCATTAGTACAAAAATTACCTGCATTCGGTCGCTTTTTACAGTTATCTGCGTTAACCAGTGGTACTACATTAAATTTCACGTCAATTGCCAGTGATGCCGGTGTAAGTAGCGTTACGCTGCGCGAATATTATCAAATTTTAGAAGATACTTTTTTAGGGTTTTTAGTTTTACCATGGCGGTATTCAGTAAAACGCAAAGCAGTGGCGACTGCGCGTTTTTACTATTTCGATACAGGTGTAAAAAACAGACTTGCAAAAATACGCGCACTACCAGAGAAAACGGATTTATTTGGGCAAGCATTTGAACAATTTATTGCAATGGAGCTTCGTGCTTATATAAGTTATTTCAGAAAAAAGTTGCCGATCAATTTTTGGAGAACATCTGAAGGGTATGAGGTTGATTTTATTATTGCCGATCAGGTTGCGATAGAAGTGAAATCAGCCAAAAAAATTTCGGCTAAATGCTTCAAAGGTTTAAAATATTTAATGGAAGAAAGGAAAATGAAGAAATATTATTTAGTCAGTCAAGATCCAATCGCACAAAAACAAGAAGGTATTTATATTCTTCCCTGGGAAGATTTTATAAAAAAATTATGGGATGGAGATGTCATTTAAAGGATTAGGTTATTATCAATGAGTTCGTTTATTAAACAGATTCTGGATCAGTCAGTTGTCGATAGGCATTCGTTTGATAAAACCAAGCGATCGTTTTTTTTAATCCATCTTTTAGAGAAGTGAGTGTGTAATCACTGCCCAAAGCAGTTTTGATTTTTCCGATATTTAAACATTTTGATCGAGTGCCTACATAACGTTGCGTATCGTATTGAATATAGTTTGAAGGGTAATCGACGAGCTCACAAATTAATTCAGCAAAGGTACGGATACAATATTCTTCGCCTGCGCCTATGTTGAAGAGTTCGTTCGTATAATGTTGCGTTAAATGCCAAAGTATACGCACGAAATCATCAATAAAAACCAATTCTCTTTTTTGTTCACCGTCACCCCATAAGATAACAGGTTCACCAAATTCTTTTCCACGAATGATTTTGTTGATGAGATCAAAAATAAAATGCAATTGACGTTCGTCTGTATGATAACCAGCACCGTATAAGGTAGAAGGAATTGCACACAGATAACGTAACCCAAATTGCTGATGCAAGGCGCGTGCGCCTTGATAGAGCATGCGTTTAGTCATGGCGTACGTATAAAGACTATCAATAGGTTCTTCTTTCATATAATTTAATTCGATTAAATTCTGATTGGGTGCGTAAGAACAACTACTTCCTATGATGATTAATTTTGCTTGAGGTTGTTGTTGAGCCCACCATGTTAATACATGGGTGTTGATCTGTTGATTAATAATCCACTGTTCGCCCGGATGTTTTAAACAAAAATCACCCGCTTGTGTCCACGCCGCTAGATGAAAAATAAGTGTGTATCTTGTAAAACAAAAAGCAGAAAGACTGTCTTGCTGGCGTAGATCACAGTTGTGTGAAGTCAAACATACGGGATCTAAATTTTGCTGTTTTAGAAATTTACATAGAGCGGTTCCTAAAAATCCAGAACTGCCTGTTACTAAAATTTTCATACACTGTTTTGCGAATTCACTGGAAAATAAAACTCAATACCCTGTTTAATTAAATGTTTATTATTAGCCAAGATTTCTTCTTTAAAATTCCAGGCTAATACATAATAAATATCGGGTAATAGGGTGATTTCGTCTTCAAGTAAGATGGGAATGTGCATGCCTGGAGAGTAAAGGCCGCGTCTGAGTTGATTTTTTTCGACCAAGCATTCGATTAAATCAGTTCCTATGCCAAAGTAATTAAGTAACGTATTGCCTTTTACAGGCGCTCCGAAACCATAAATGCGTTTTCCAGATGATTTTATTTTTTTTAAAAAGGCTAAATTTTCTTGTTTCATCATTTGAATACGTTGACCAAATATTTTATAAGCGTCTAGCGTGTTACAACTGGCGTTTGTTTCCTTAGCACGCATCGTAGTTAAATGCATGCTGGGACTATGTTTTCCAGCATGACTAACAAAACCGACAATAGATCCGCCATGAATAGGAGCAAGATAAGCATCAAACATCGACAGTCCATGACGATTTAATAGTTTTTCAATCGTTTCTAAGGTGTAATACAGCAAATGCTCATGATAAATTTGATCAAAAGCGAGATTTTCCATGATGCTTTTCATATAAAGGAATTGCACGACGAAAACGCCATCAGGATTTAAACACGCTTTGATTGCTTGACACACAGAATGTAATTCTTCCAGATGAAAAAATACGCCGGATGCGTTAATGCAATCAAATTTTTTTCCTATTTGATCCATTGTTTGCTGATTAAAGAATGCATTGAGCGTTGGAATGCCTGCATCATTAGCAAGCTTAGCTGTAGTTTTAGATGATTCAACACCCAATACTTCATAACCAAGCGCTTGGTAATGCTTTAATTGTGTGCCATCGTTAGAACCGATATCTAGAATGGTTTTGCTTTTTTTATCAGCAAAAAATCGCTGATCAACCTGATGTGCTACGGTTCGAAAATGTTTCGACAAGGCCTTTGTGATACCAGAAAGATAAGTATGATCACCAAACATGATCTCTTTAGGAACGGTAAAATCAAGTTGTGCCGTGCAACATGCATGGCAATATAACAGCTGTAATGGGTAGAATGTTTCATATCCCAGCCTGTCTTTTGTTAAAAAATCATTACACCAAGGGTGTTGACCGAGATCGATGACAGGATCCAAATGGTGTGAATCACAGACGCGACAAAGCATAGACAATCCTAGGTTCTGTTTTTAAAGTTTCAATCAGAGCAAAATACTGACTCAAGATAAACGTCCTAGATTGCAACGCTGAAAAGTAATTTATTGTTGTTTGAATTAGAAAATGTTTGAATCCAATGCCGCTTATCCGTAGCGTGAATTCTTTATTCTATCTATCTGATTAGATCGAGTCCATAAAAATATTTATTGTTTGTTGTGAGGCTCTCTGTTTTAAGTCCCTTATGATCGGAGTACACTGAAAAAAAGGAATGCTAGAGAAATGGAAGTTGAAATGATGCTGAATCCAAGTCGATTTATTTACAATAGTTATAGAAAACAAAAAGCCTATTTTTTAAAAAGGCCATCTGGATTATTAACGAATATAGTTGGAAAGACGTATTTTCGATGGGTTAATTTCTTTGCTCAACTTATATCAGAAAGAAAAACGCTGCTTAATCAAGAATATGTCGATTTGTGGCGCCAACTTTATTTTTTGCGTTTTGGAGCTAAACCTCTGTTTAAATTAGAGGCGGCAGTTCCTATCGCTTTAGATTCTGATGATCACAAGTGGCCAAGAGGTACTATGACGGATAATAGTGTAAATCTAAGATTTAATACTAAGCTGTATCAATTTTTTCAAAATGAATCAGAATTAAAGGTTTTAGATCTTGGCTGTTCCGGCGGCGGGTTTGTGCGTAGTGTTTTGGCTGATGGTCATACAGCGATAGGTATTGAGGGATCAGATTATTCACAATATTATCGTTCAGGTGAATGGGGCAACATTCCACATCATCTATTTACAGGTGATATTACTGCTGAATTTCAATTGTATGAATTGCCCAATACTATCTCAGTAAAATTTGATTGCATTACACTATGGGAAGTTTTAGAACATATTCCTGAAGCAAAAATCCACGTATTAATACAAAACATTAAAAATCATTTAGCGCCCAACGGCATTTGTGTTGCTTCTGTCGATGTCGTTCCAGATGGAGATCTGCTCACGGGCGCAGTTTATCATCAAACACTTCGTCCGAAATCTTGGTGGCTTGCTCAGTTTTATGATCATGCTTTAGTTGAGGTGAGCAATCATAATTTTTGTACACAGGACTATGTACGAGGACATGGGCAAGGCTGGAAAGATTGGAGTCCTGATGAACCTGAAGGCGGGTTTCATTTGGTTTTGAAGCGAGCGTAAAATTCGGCGATGCATCCATTCAAGGCTTCTATTTTTCAAGAACTCGACGCGCCTTTTTATTTTAAAATTTACTTATTAATAGTAGGCGTGATACTTCTTTTTTCTGCTGTCTATTTTCCGATTACAGATTCGGATGCGCTTGGTTCTTATGTTGCTCGTTTTGAATATCAACGTTTTGGCGAGCTAAAAAATATCGCTACCTTGTCGATTCAATATCTTTTCCCAAAAACTTTTGATTGGATTTTATGGCAGTTTGGTCATAATGGTTATTTAGCAGGCGTTCCCACACTTTTTTGTTTGTGTTTAATTCTCGGATCGTGCGTTATTTTATTGAATCGATCAGAAAGATTTTGGGCCATAGCATTACTATGTTCTTCTCCCTTGATATTAACGCAGTCCGTATCGCAAAAAAATGATATTGCACTTGCTGCTTTTGCGTTGACAGGTGTTGTTGCGCTCTTGCGATGCACTACCATTACTGGAATTTTAATCAGTAGTTTGATGGCATCTTTGTGTATTGGAACAAAATGGTCAGGTATTTGTATACCGGTTATTTTTGTCTGTGTTCAACTGGTTATGATAGTAAAGCGACGTTTGATCCGTGAAGCGATCACCGCTTATTCTTTGGTTTTTTTGATGGCGCCTCTTCTTTTTTTTATTGCATCAGGTTCTAGTTATCTCGAAAATTTCATGCATTATGGAACTCCAACGCCCATACTGGCTGATGTGCGCAGCGTTGCTAATGTTCCAACTTTGAAATTAAATCTTGCTGTTTTATTAGGTCAGTTCTATACAAACACATTGGATGTGTTGCATGTATGGATCGAATTATTTTCTAAATTGAGTCATTTAGATCTTCATGCTCTTTTGAATTTTCATCATTATTTTTATATTTTTAGTGGTTTATACACAAGCCACGCACCGATTGGCTTGCCTCTTTTAGTTATAGTTGTACTTACCGTCTGTGTATTTTTTACACCGTTAAGTCAGGACTTTGAGATTCGCATTTTAGCGTTGTCCGGCATGCTTTATTTAATAGCAGTATTGTTTTTTCTTCCTATAGCAGGCGGTCAAATACGTTATATTTTATCGACGATCATTTTGTGGTTGCCTATTGCTGCGCGTCTATTGCACCGTTGGGTTAAACAACCGGCTGTCAAACATGTGAGTTGTTTGATCGCGCTATGGATTTCCACCTCAGTGATTATGCTAAACAATGATCGTACGTTTCCACAACCTATTTTTGCAACTAAAGATTCATGGATACATTACGCTCACGATCATGATTTGCTTATGTTTTTAGGATTGCCTGGGTACATTGCTTTTTTTGAAAAATTCAAACAGGAAGTCCCGCTTTATAAATCCTTGGCCTTGATCGATAACGCTACTCAGGCAGATATTGATGCAGCTGAGATTCCTACTTTCATGCCTTTTTTAGTAAAAAGAAGTCCGGCTAATACAGGCATTTGGCGAACACGCTATCATGACATTTCTAAAAAATATTCTGACTTTGATTATTTATTGGTATACACAAGAAGAGGTGTGCCGATGGTATTTCCTGGATACAGGGCCATATTGGATACAGGTTGGCCTGCCTTAATTCTTTATCGTCGAAATTAGCTGATGTATCTGTCATAATTTCTGGGTGCGGTATGAAGCCTTAATTTTAAAAAGCCCGATCAGCGCTTTAATTGAATGTTTTATAAAAGTTATAGGATGAAGCCCTCGACTGACTCCAAAACGTCGTGGTCTGTGTAGGATATATATTTGCTTGATATTGTAATTTTCCAGTTCTGTTCGTAGCAATAATTCTGTGTTTATTAAAGTTTCCATGCAGTTAATATGCGGTAGAATTTGGTCAAGCACGTTTTTTTTAATTAAAAAAAACGTGGAATTGAAATCAAGAAAATTCATGTTAAAAAGAAACCAAATTATTTTATTAAAGAAAAGCGATGCAATACGCCTAAAGAGAGGATCTTTTCGGCCAATTTTGGCGCCTCTGATTAAGTCATAATTATGCTCAATTTGTTTTGCAAGTTTCCAAAAATCACAGGCGATATATTGTCCATCTGAATCAGTACAAAAAATCCAAGGACAATGAGCCTCTTGATACAAGCGCTTCGTAGCGTTTGCAAAGCCATCTTTTGCATCATGAAAATTTACTCGTATAAAGGGATATTTTTTCTTTAATTCCAATAGCGCTTCTTTCGTACCATCCGTACTGCCTGCTTCGTCAAATATAAATTCTGAACCCGACGGAAGATATTTAAAAACTTCATCGATCCATTCTTGTACAACTATTTGAATGACATCTACTTCATTGCAGATAGGCATGCAAATTGAAACTGGATCACGAGAAGGCCAGATTGGTGTTGCAGAATTAAGATTGCAAATCATGCAAGTCCCTTTTAAAAATTCTTCTCATGCACTTGTTCTTTCCGTGTTGATAATTTAGCAATACTTTTTTATCTGATCCGTATAAAAAAACCAAGTTGATTTATACTGCCTGCAAGGTCGTAAAAGTATCAACAATTTTTGAAAATAGAATCAGGTGAAATATTAAACAATCCTGAGCTCATAGTTACGACATAAAAGAATTTATCTTTAAACGTATTGTATTTATTTATTTTTTCAATGATAAGATTCAATCTTGTGGGTTGTTTATAAGCGCTGATTAAACGCTGAATTTTGAGGTAATAGACTGGATCCATGAAAATTCCTTCACTTTAACTGGGTAGATTTCCAAAGCCAAGCGTGCTGCTCATAACGATTATCATTGCAGAATTGATAGTGAGGTGTTGCACCCGATTGAGCTAATAATTTTGTATGCCGTTTTTGTGCCGCTAAAAAAACACGCCAAGTTCTTAGTAATAAATTCATCCCAATTTGTTGCCTAGCAGACACCGGCGTGTATTCAATGGCTCGCATTAAATCAAGCATCTTATTTAAATCCGGCTTAATGATTTGTATCCAATCTGCTGCCATTTTTTTTTCATTTAAATAACTCACTAAATAGCTTGCGTATTCGATATCAGAACTTAAATGTTCACAATGAAATTTGCGATAACCTAATGCAGTTTGTATTAAGTGCTCGATGTCGTGTTGCGATCTAGATTCAAAGGCATACCGTACACCGCCTAAGGTACGGTAAGTATACCAGGCGCGTAGATCTTCGATCTCGGCTCTTGGACTGGCTGTTACACGCGTACTTGGGTAATTGAGAAATAGGCCTAAAGTTTTCGGAATAAATTTAACGTTGATATGTGCCAAAATACGATTTTTAAATTCAGTGTCACCCGCTGCTGAAAAAGTTTCGTCGTAATAACCGAAACGTTGATGAATGGTTTTGCGATACATGCCGCCTACCCACGATACATAACAGGTTTCGAGGTAGGCATGATCTTTGCTCGCACAATTGCGTTGATAACACATGACATCGTTTTTATAGACGCCGCGTTCATCTACTTCGGTTACTAAACTATTGCTCATAACCCAATCGATTGTAGGCTGGCGATCGAGTTCATCTGCTAATAATTCTAGCGCTTCTGGATACAGCGTTTCATCTGTACCAAGAAATACTAAATAAGGTGCGCGTGCCAATTGTATACCGCGATTCCAAGCGGCTTGAATGGTTTCTCGTTTTTCTGAGCGCGCATATACAGCATTCATGGGTTGGTTTTTCCAATAGGTTTGAATCAGTTGCGCAGTATTATCGGGAGAGGCACTGTCGATCAGAATAAGTTCCACCTGATGATCGCGCATCAGTGTTTGTTGTTGTAGAGTCGTCAAAAATACTTTGAGTTGCTTTTCTGCCTTATAAAGCGAAACAATCACCGAAACTTTAGGATTGCCATTGCGCCGATCATCTATCGCAGAAAATGACAGAGCGGGTTTGCTTTGATGATTCTGATAAGCTTCGTGTAAAAAATGATAAATTGATTCATTGGCTGTCTGTGGATCGCTATACATAATGGAAGCGGCTCGTGCTTCGTTCAATAAGCCTTGTTTATTCAGTGTGTCAATGACGCGGGGCAAAATATTTAATGTATCCTGTCCTAATAATCGCAAGACACGTAGCTCGTAAGTTACAGCGATTAATTCATTACCGCGTATTCGTTCGATGCGTGCTATATCCAGCCAAAAGTTACAACGGTAGAGTGGATTACCTGAATTTATGTAGATCCGATTCAGTTTTTTACGCAGTTCCATTAAGTTATGTTCAGAATGTTTTGAAATTTGCTGCAATCGATCAGGTATATGCCGTGCATCCAAGAGCATATTGTAAAATTTCGTTTTTTGAAAATAGCGCGTGTTACGTATTTTTTTTACAAGATAGGCTTTTGGATTGCGTAAACATTGTTTTACAGACTGCATTGTTTGAATAGGTAGTAGACTTTGTGTCAATTGTTTGGCAGGTGCTTTTATGGAATCTATTTCTGCATAGTAAAATCTGTCCGTTGATATATTTTTTGCAGCATTCGACATATGATAAATGGTTCGCATAGCGAGTGTTGTTGGTAACCCGCGATAAATCGTTGCTAGCGCAGTCTGTAGTTTGCTTCTGTATTGATCATAATTGCGTAATACGGCTTCAAGTTTTGGGACTGTTTGGTAAAAATTATTAAAGTCGATCCGAATGTACGGCAATTTTGGGAAAGCCTCATCGAGATAATCGCAAACACCTGCCTCAGATGAAATGGCGACAGGACACCCTGAAAATAAAGCCTCTAATGCGACTAAATTAAGCGTGTCATAACGTACAGGCAGTATGATTAAGGAACGTTGACAAAATAATTGCTGTAATTGTTTTATTTGATAGGAGGGTTGAAATTCAAGGGTTAAATCACGTTTTTTTGCGATGCACTCTAAAATAGATTGGCTGTTTATTCCATGATGAGAATAATCAACATCACCGATATGCGTGGCTTGATCGTACAATACAGGATTTAACCAACGAACAAGTTCAATAAATAAATCGTTACCTTTGCGTCGTTCCATGCGACCGATGCAATACAGATTAATCGGATTCGTTGACGGTTTATATGTGTCAGAGTTTTTTACGTGATTAACAAAATGAATGGGATCGATATAATGAATGGATCGATCAACCCGTTTTTTCCATTGCCGCAAATAGTAGCGAGACAGTGCATACACTCCATCTGCTTTTATGAATTGATCCTGCTCCAATATGCATTGTTCTAAGACATTATCATCCGTCGAATCAAAATTCATTGCCATAGAAACTGAAATATTCCCATGCATCGCCAATATGATTTGACCGACAGAGACTCGATGATGAAAAAAAGCATCTCGTAAAACACTGCCGAAGCTATAAAAATCAGGCAAATCGACACAATCAAAACTTTGTCCGGCAACAGAACGTGCGAAACGATTTGCTTGAATGAGCGCATGGATACGGTAATTAGGAACGGGGGGCGGAGAAAGAATGTTTATATTTTTATAAGCGCACAAAGGAATCGGTTTAGCATTACTGGGCCTGAATGCGTTTTTTTGTTCTCGTTCACGAAAATAATAAAACTCAATGTCGGGTGTGGCTTCAACGATTTTTTTATAGACAGTTTGACCGCCGCCTATTGTGCGGTATAAATCCGTTACGATCAGGAGTACTTTCATGATATGCGTAAATGTTCTCGTTTCCCTGAACAATTTAAATCAGGAGTCAGCTTGGAGCATGATGACCTGATCGTAAAATCCTGGCATCCTATCGTGTTGTGAGGTATTTGGCAACGGTAAAATCTTGGTCTATTTTTTAACTTTAGTTAAATCATTATGGGGAGTGTTATGCCAAGTTGGTTAGAAATCACGCGGTTAACCAAGGTAATCTTCGACAGAATAGCTACGCCCACGGTGCATTTAATTATGTTTGCTGTTCCGTTCTACACAGCCTACCAAGAGTATGATCCTAATAATCCGGATGCGAATAAAGCGGCCGATCTTTCTTTATCGACTGTTTCTGTCGTTGCCTCAGCGCTTTCTGCGTTCGCCTGTATTTATGAAACTTGGTTACATACGCGCGATTCAGCGCAACGCGATGTTATAACTGCTTTATCCGGTATCGATATTAGCAATAATCTAACACCTGATAATGTTTTTGTTCTTTTCGATGATGCAGTTAAACAATACCAAGATTTATTGCGAGAGATTGCGACATTCCATGAAAAACTGTCGCCGCGTATTGAAGCAAAAGAATTGCAGGAGATGCAAGAAAAGTTAAGGAAACTTTTTGATAAATTATCAATAGAATACGAACGTGTGCGTCAACATTTAGTCGATGTTAGAGTAAAACAAAGCTCAAAAATGGCAATCGTTCAAAACGCTGATTTAGGACTTCAGTGTTTGTCTTTTTTAACAAGCACAGCTTCTTTATTGAATGAAATTTTGATGGCCAAAGGAAATTTCACCATGATCTCAGTGAAAGCTATCAATGTTATCAGTCCTCTTAAAACATTAATTGATGCCTTATTTGATTATTTTAATTATAAAGAGAAAGTGCCAGCGTCCTCTAATCAAAGTACAGAAGATACATTGCTAATAAAAATAGCTGATTCCATTAAAAGAATAGATAACAATAATATTGATGCATTAAAGATCAGAGTGGAAGAAATAACTCGTTTAATTCAAGTAGAAAGATCGCGCCCAAGTTTGGCGAGTTCTTCGATAGAAGTAGAAATAGAAACAGACGTAGCGGCGGATACTGCGCAATTAATTTCGCCGTCAACATCGTCCTCTAACTCTAAAGAAGGGGTTTTTAATGAAGGGTTCTTTGATGAGCCAAGCACTTCTGGGCATGAAAAAGCAACGTTGAAAGAATCTGATTCAAATCCAAAACCAAAAATAAGAAGAAATACTATTTAGTTTCCTTCTATAAATCCAAATAAAACTCATGTTTAAAATTGCTGCCATTCAAATGTGTTCATCTTCAGAGGTTGCTAGCAATTTAAAAGCAGCCGCTCTGTGGATCAAAAAAGCAGCGCAGCAAAAAGCGCAATTGCTTGTATTGCCTGAAATGTTTGCTTGTTTAGGTTCTGATAAATTCGCTGTGCGCGAACCGTTTGGACAGGGACCGATACAAACTTTTTTATCCACACAGGCCAAAACCAACAAAGTATGGATCGTGGGTGGAACGATTCCGATCGTATCAAACGATAAAAGCAAAGCAGCTTGTTTAGTATTTGATGATAGGGGAAATTTGCGTGCTCACTATGATAAGATCCATTTATTTGATGTTACTTTATCAGCTACAGAATCCTATCGAGAATCTGAAACAACCGAGTCGGGTGATCGCGTTGTTGTGTTCGATACACCCTTCGCTAGGATCGGCTTGGCAGTTTGTTATGATCTGCGTTTCCCAGAATTATTTCGTTGCCTCTGGTCTCGAGGTGCTGAACTGATCATTGTGCCAGCTGCTTTTACGGTAAAAACGGGCAAAGCACATTGGAAATTATTGGCACGCGCCCGCGCGGTTGAAAACTTTTGTTATTTTGTAGGCGCCTGTCAGGCTGGCATACATAGCAATGGCAGAGAAACGTTTGGACATTCGCTGATCGTTGAACCTTGGGGTCGCGTTATTGCTGAAAAAAAACAAAATACCGCCGGTATTATTTATGCCTATTTTGATCGGCAAGCGATTACTTCAGCGAGAACTGCTATCCCTATTCAGGATCATGTACAAGCCAAGTATTCTTAAAATCTGTCACAGCAAAGACTATGGACGTTTGCTAGGTTGATGGTATTATGCGTCCCTTAATAAATTTCCTTTAGCAACGCGAACACACTATCCGCATGTCTTTTTTAATTAGGCTTCTTTTCCTCTGCTGTTTTAGTTTTTCTCTGATACAGTGCGTACAAGCTCAGACGATTATTCGATCGGTACAGATCGAAGGTTTACATGTTTTGAGTCCTGCTACTGTTTTAAGTTACGTGCCTGCGCGCGCGGGTCAGCCATTTTCATCCGTGCAGTCTGCACAGTTAATCCAAACTTTGTACGCAACCGGATTTTTTGATGATGTATCTATTATTCAACAGAGAAGTATTTTATTAATCCACGTGCGGGAACGACCCGTAATTAGTCGTTTAAAAGTGCTCGGCAATAAAGCCATTCCACAAGATAAGATGGATGAGTTACTGAAACGATTAGATCTTGTCGCTGGCCAATTCTATGATGTTTCTGTTCTGCATCAATTTATTTCTGAGCTTAAAACACAGTATATTAATTCTGGAAATTATTCAGCAAAAATTATCAGCACAGTCACGCCGCAGGCGCGTCATCGTGTCGCTATTGCTTTGACCATTTCCGAAGGTGATGTGGCACAGATTACTCAAATTCATATTACAGGTAATCGGGCTTTTTCTGAAAAAGTTTTATTAAAGGCTTTGCCAATTGCACCGCATCATCTTTGGTCTTTTCTTACAGGATCGGATAAATACAATCAAGCTAAATTGCAAGCAGCGCAAGATAGTTTACGCAATTATTATTTAGATCACGGTTATTTAAAGTTTCAAATTCTATCTAATCGTATGGATTTTACGCCAGATTCGGATCATGTTCATGTTTTGCTGCAAATAAGTGAGGGTTCACGTTATACCTTGGAAAATTATCGTATTGTCGGTGAGTTACACGGCATTGATCTGAAGAAGCTCGTTAAATTAAAGTCTAAGAAAATTTACTCGCGTGCCGATCTTGTTGATACTGAGCGGGCGATTCAAAATGCATTAGCGAATCAAGGCTATGCATTCTCTAGCATTAATGTGGATACAAATGTTGACGAGCAAGATAAAACAGTATCGCTCATTCTTAATGTATCAGCCGGTCGTAAAATTTATGTCCGTTATATTTTGATCAACGGCAATATAAAAACACAAGATGAAGTGTTTCGTCGTTTGTTGGTGCAACAAGAAGGCAGTATGTTGTCTGCGCAATCGATGCAGGAATCACTAAGACAACTTAGTTTTAGTCAATTAGTCGATGCAAATCCTGATGTTACGCCTATTCCGGTGGCAAACACACTGGATCAGGTTGATTTATCACTTAATTTAAAAGAGGCACATGCAGCACAGGCTTTATTTAGTTTAGGGTACGGTACGAATGGCGCTTTGTTTGGTGCTTCTTTAAATCAAAATAATGTGTTTGGTACAGGAAATAATTTACTCATAAATTTTACAGATACGCGAGCCATGACGCAATATGGGATCAGTTATACGAATCCTTATTACACGTTAGATGGTGTATCACGCGGTTTTGATTTGTATTACATGAATTCTTCGCCAGAGGATGTTAATACAACACTCTATAGCAGTAATTCATACGGCGGTATTCTTCGTTATAATATTCCTTTGGATGCTAAGGGGGACAGTTTATTTCTGTCGGCAGGTGCGCAACGTTTATTGCTTAAATTGCCCGATGTATCATTACAATCATTGGAAGTACAAAAATTTGTCAGTGAACACGGTACTAAGTTTAATCAATTATTGTTCACAGTAGGCTGGGGTCGTAATACCTTGGATCGTTTGTTATTTCCAACACGCGGTTTAAATCAAGGGGTTAATCTTAATTTAAATCTTCCAGCCGGTGGTCGAGCACTTGAGTACTATAAAATCGGTTATAGCGGAACAGCGTATTATCCTCTCTTTTATGGTTTTATAGGTCAGGCGCATATTGCATTGGGCTATGGTGCTGGATTTGGATCCAGTGCGTCACTCCCGTTTTTCGCTAATTATTATGCAGGCGGTGTCGGTGCTTTATATGATGGACAAGTTCGTGGTTATGAAGCGAGCACGATAGGTCCTAAAGATACACTCGGTTATCCTTTAGGAGGCAATATTTTAACGGCCGGTAGTATTGCTTTGTTTTTGCCTCATCCAATCAGTACCGATACAGTGCGCGTCAGTTTATTTATTGATGGGGGTAATGTTTATTCAAGCATGGGACAAACGCGATTTAATAATCCAGCGGGCGGTACATCCTCAGGCCCAATACGTTATTCTACCGGTGTTGCTGTCGATTGGCGTCTACCCGTTCTTAATGTTACATTAAGCTTGAGTTTGGCAAAGGCAATTAATCCGCAGCCACAGGATCAAACGCAAGTATTCCAATTTAATCTTGGCACTGTGGGTTTTTGATATCTTATTTAGATTGTTAGACTTTTTAGCTATAGAGGAGCTCTAGATGATGATGAAAAAATTGTTTCTAATTACGAGTATGCTATTAGTGGCTTGTTTTGCTCAGGCCTCTGAGGTGAAGCTAGCTGTTGTAGATATGCAGGTGATCTTGCAGAAAGCTCCACAGGTTTCTGAGATCAATAATAAATTAACAAGCAAATTTGAACCACGTAAAAAAACTATTCTACAAGCGCAGAAGACTCTAAAAGAAGAAGTTGATAATTTAAATAAAAACAGCGCGGTGCTTGGCACTAAAGAGCGGGAGCAGTTAAAAAATAAGATCATCACCGATCGTAATAATCTGCAAACAATGATTGTGTCTTTTCAGCGAGACTATTCTCAAGTACAAAATCAATCATTACAAGCATTCAGCAAACAATTGGAACGTGCGGTTGGCACTGTAGCTAAGAAATCTAATATTGATCTTGTTTTGCAGAAAGGTGTTATTTTGTTTTCTCGCGAAGGCTTAGATATTACACAGCAAGTATTGCTTGCGTTAAAGTAATTTTGCTGCACGTACTATATGGCGCAGCCACGTTTTTTGCTCAAAGAACTTGCAGAGTTGTTGAAAGCTCAGCTGCATGGTGATCCTGATTCTGTTATTACAGGTGTTATGACTTTGCAGGATGCGCAGTTAGGGCAGATCAGCTTTTTAGATAATTTGCACTATTTAAAGCAGTTGCGGCAAACACGTGCTTCAGCCGTTATTTTGCAGGCAGAACATTTACCACAATGTCCTGCCCATGCTTTGTTAGTAAAGAATCCTTATTATAGTTTTGCGTTAGTTGCTCGATTATTTGAACAACCCGATGAGTTTATACCAGGTATTCATCCAACCGCTGTTATTGGAAACAATTGTGAGATTCATCCAGAGGCCTGTGTTGATGCTTGTGCTGTGATTCATTCCAATGTTATTTTGAAGGAGCGTGTTAGGATCGGTCCGCATTGCATGATCGGTGAACGTGTTGTCATTGGTGCTGATAGTCGTTTGTATGCCAACGTTACTCTGTATACCGATACGCAGATCGGCGAGCGTGTAACAATTCATGGTGGTACTGTAATCGGCAGTGATGGTTTCGGTTTTGCGCAACATCAGGGTGCATGGTATAAAATACCGCAGCTCGGTCGTGTCTTGATTGGTAATGATGTGGAGATTGGTGCTAATGTCACGATCGATCGCGGTTCATTAGGAGATACGGTTCTCGCAGAAGGCGTTAAATTAGATAATCAAATTCAAATAGGTCACAATGTACAAATTGACGCTCATACGATCATTGCTGGATGCACGGGCATTGCGGGCAGCACTCGTATTGGTAAAAATTGTCGTATCGGTGGTGGTGTTTGTATTAATGGCCACTTAGAAATTGCTGATGCTGTGAGTATTACTGGCATGTCGGGTGTGAGCCGTTCCATTCGACGTTCAGGTGTTTACGCGTCCTCAGTGCCTGTGCAACCATACTCTCAATGGCGTCGCAATACAGTACGCTTGCGTCAACTCGATGATATGGCGCGTCGTGTTAAAAAAATTGAACAAAAGCAAGAAGAAAATATACCTTAGTCATTTTAAAGCTTATTAAATATGAATGATGTCATGGATATCCAAGAGATTTTAAAATACCTACCGCAGCGCTATCCATTCTTAATGATTGATAAAGTGATTTCGATCGTTCCTGGAAAGTCGATTATTGCACTTAAGAACGTCAGCGTGAATGAACCGTATTTTTTAGGTCATTTTCCTAATAATCCAATTATGCCGGGTGTATTAATCTTGGAAGCGATGGCTCAGGCTACCGGTATTCTTGCGCTGCATGCTGATGCTATGCGTGGTCAGACAGATTACTTATATTTATTTGCGGGTATCGATAAAGTACGTTTTAAGCGTTCCGTTATACCCGGTGATCAACTCAAGATAGAAGCGGTTGTACAATGGACAAAACGAGAAATTTGGAAAAGTAAAGTAACTTCCAAGGTGGGAGCGGATTTGATTTGCTCTGCTGAATTAATGGGTGCGCGGAGAAAAATTAAAAATGATTGATTCTCACGCTATTGTTGATCCGAGTGCTCAAATAGCAGAGCATGTAACAGTCGGTCCGTGGACGGTGATTGGTCCTAATGTCACAATTGAATCTGGCACTTGGATTGGATCGCATGTTGTTATCAAAGGACCTGCGCGAATAGGTCACGATAATAAAATTTTCCAATTTGTATCGATTGGCGACACACCGCAAGATAAAAAATATCAAGGAGAAACCACACGGATTGAGCTGGGCGATCGTAATATTGTGCGAGAATTTTGCACGATGCATCGCGGCACAGCGCAAGGCGGTGGTAGTACGAAAATAGGTCATGATAATTTATTCATGGCCTATACCCATATTGCGCATGATTGCGTGGTAGCCAATCATACTATTTTTGCTAATTATGCGGCTCTAGCAGGACATGTTGTCGTTGAAGATTATGCGACCTTAAGTGCCTATAGTGCGATTCATCAGTTTTGTCATATTGGTGCTTATAGTTTTATTGCACCGGCTACGTTAGTACGCAAAGATGTTTTGCCTTATGTTTTGGTTGAAGGGCATGAAGCGCATACCTGCGGGCTCAATACGATCGGACTTAAACGTAACGGTTTTAATCTGAAAACTATAAACGCCCTCCGTCGTGCTTATAAAATTATCTTTCGCAGTGGTTTAACGGTAGAGCAAGCATTGGAAATGCTAAACCCATTGCTGGATGAGTGCCAAGAAGTCAAAGTGCTTTTCCGAGCTTTGGAGTATTCGCATCGTGGCGTACTCCGTTAATCGGGTTTTACGCATTGGCATTGTGGCAGGCGAAGCTTCAGGAGATTTATTAGCGGCAACCTTAATGCAATCATTACGCGATCGGGGCGTAGTTATTGAGGCGGAAGGTGTTGTAGGTCCTCACATGTTACAGCAAGGTTGTCGTGCGCTGGCTTCAATCGAGGAACTCGCTTGCATGGGCATTCCTGAGATTCTGAAACGTTTGCCTCGTTTAATACGCTTGCGTTATCGATTGGCGCGACATTTTATCAAAAACAAACCCGATATTTTTATCGGTGTTGATGCGCCTGAATTTAATCTTGGGTTAGAAAAAAAATTAAAGAAGCATCATATTCCAGTGATTCATTATGTTTGCCCAAGCGTCTGGGCTTGGCGACAGCGTCGTGTAAAAAAAATTGCAAAAGCAGTCGATTTAGTATTAGCGCTCTTGCCATTTGAAGTAGCATTTTTACAAAAATACGGCATTCCTGTGACTTATGTAGGCCATCCTTTGGCAGACGCGCTTCCCATGCACTATGATAGGGAGCACATTCGCCGCCAATTTAATATTTCACTGCAAGCGACCGTGATCGCATTATTGCCTGGTAGTCGCAGCAATGAAATTGCTTATTTAGGAAAATTATTTATTCAGGTAGCGCAACGTTGTCGCCAGCTAAACTCAGATTTACTATTTTTAGCGGCCATGGTTGATAAAAAACGTGCTGAACAATTTACTCAAATTTGGCGTAAAACCGCACCTGATTTAACAATACGCATACTACAACAAAAAACTCACGCTGTTATTGCTGCAGCGGATGTTGTGTTAGTCGCATCCGGGACGGCGACTCTAGAAGCTTTATTATTAAAAAAACCTATGGTAGTGGTTTATCGCATGGCAAATATATCGTACTGGATCGCGCGTTTACTTGTGCGCGTGCGATTTATTGCCTTGCCAAATTTATTAGCGGATTCTGCGCTTGTACCAGAATTTATCCAAGGTGATGCGACCGTAACATCGTTGGTTGAAGCCTTATTTAATTATTTACATCATCCACAAGAGATGGCAGTGTTAGAAGATGCATTTATAAAAATACATCAACAGCTGCGTTGCAATGCGAGCCTGCGTGCGAGTGAAGCGCTATTAAATTTGCTGAACCCTTGTATCGTTCTTAGAAAATAGTAAGAGGATTTTATGACAGCACATGAAAAAATAAGCGATGTTTTTGCTTATGAAATTTTAGATTCGCGTGGTTATCCTACCGTTGAAGCACAGGTGAAATTAGATTCAGGGCACTGCGCTAAAGCGAGTGTACCTTCCGGAGCATCGACGGGTTCATTTGAAGCGTTAGAATTGCGCGACGCTGATCCAAAACGTTATCAAGGCAAAGGTGTATTGAAAGCAGTACAGTATATTAACATTGAAATCAAAAAAGCATTGCTTGGGAAAAATGTTTATGAGCAACAGGAATTAGATCAATTAATGCAGCGTTTAGATGGAACACCGCATAAAAGTCGTTTAGGCGCGAATGCCATTCTTGCTGTTTCGTTAGCAGTAGCGAAAGCAGCGGCTCAGGCATCTGCACAGCCTTTTTATCGTTACCTCGCTCGATTGGTAGGCAATCAACATGTATCACTGCCTGTACCTATGATGAATATCATTAACGGCGGTGTGCACGCGGATAATAATCTTGATATTCAAGAATTTATGATTGTGCCAGCGGGCGCTCCTAATTTTAGTGAGGCTTTACGTTGGGGATCCGAAATTTTTCATCACTTAAAGACTTTATTGAAAAAACATGGCATGAATACAAATGTTGGTGATGAAGGTGGTTTTGCGCCTAATTTGCGTTCACATACACAAGCGATCGAGCGCATTTTAGAGGCAATTGAACGCGCAGGTTATACCGCCGGTAAAGATGTTTATTTAGCATTAGATGCAGCCAGCAATGAATTTTATCAGAAAGAATGTTATTGCATAGAAAATAAACAGCTGTCACGTGTGCAATGGCTAGAATACTTAGTGCATTTGGTGGAACACTATCCGATTATCAGTGTTGAAGATGGCATGGCAGAGAATGATTGGGAAGGGTGGGCTTTATTAACGCACGCTTTGGGTGAGAAAGTTCAATTAGTAGGGGATGATTTATTTGTAACAAATACAGAACGGCTGAATAAAGGGATTCAACAAAAGATTGCAAATGCTATTTTGATTAAATTAAATCAGATCGGCAGTTTGACTGAGACGTTTGCAGCCATAGCACTTGCGAAAGAACATCAATACGCTACGATCATCTCACATCGTTCAGGAGAGACCGAAGATACTAGCATTGCTGATTTAGCAGTTGCTGTAAATGCGGGTCAGATCAAAACAGGATCCTTGTGTCGTACGGAGCGTATTTCTAAATATAATCGGTTATTACGTATTGAGCGTGAATTAAATGATAAAAATTTATATATGGGATTGCGTGCCTTTCAAAAATTTTTAGCGTAATACTCTTATGAGAGGAGAGAGTGATTCAGCTCAGTTTATGAAGCCATTTATTCTCATTCTCACCTTGTTATTTATCAGTCTGCAATACAAATTATGGTTTGCGCCGGATGGAGTTCATGCTATTGAGCATCTAAAACAGCAAATTTCTGAGCAAGTGGGGAAAAATACAGCGTTAAGCGAACGCAACTATAGGTTAAGAGCGGAAATTTTAGATTTAAAGCAAGGTGTAACAGAGTTAGAAGAACATGCACGTACGGATCTCGAAATGATTAAATCAGATGAGCATTTTTACCAAATACTCGATCAAGATAATAATAATTAATAAGGGTGCTAGCTATCTATGCTTACTTTTCTTGCGTTTTTTACGCCGCGCGTTAGGTTATTGCTATTGGGGCTTTTTGCTCTTCTGCTTTTTGTTTTTAAATTATTGCCGCAGAGAGCAATTGCGCCGAGTCATTTTCGGGAGCAAGCTACGGCTAGTTCGCAAAATGCCTTTGATTATACGAATCAGTCTTTCGCTGTTTTGATAAAAGCAACTCAACAAAAAATGTTAGCGCGCAATTATTTACGGCATTATTTTTCTGTGTGGACTAATACAAATCACATAAAAAGTAATGAAGCAATTAAACAGATAGAATTGAATTTAATTCAAAAATTTTCTAAAAATCCAGGCTGGGATGACGCTGGTTATCCGCGCACACTGCAATGGATTCAGCGGATACTCGGTACGATGGATATGGATCATTTCCCCAATCGTTCTATTAAGGCAATTACAGTGATGGCTACGCCACTGCGCGTGCTTCCTACGATACAACCTTCTTTTGGTCCGCCTGATACAGCAGGTGAGGGTTATCCTTTTGATAATTTACAAGTATCTTGGGTGGGCGCAAATACGCCGACCTTAATTTTACACGCAAATTTAGAGGGTACTTGGTCTTTGGTTTTATTATCAGAAGGCGTGGGTTGGGTGCCGAGTGAGGCGCTTGCTCAAGTAGACGCTGCGTTTATTAAAACCTGGCAAAAGAAACCTTTTCTCACTTTAATCAATAATAAAGTTCCGATTCTGAGCCAGGATAAGAACAATGTTATAGTCACAGAGTTAGGATCGCTTTTCCCTTACACTCGTAAGAACGCTTCTACATTTTCGATTTTAATGGCAGTATCTGATACGCGACGTCATGCGGTTATTAAGTCGGCCACTTTAAAAAAATTGGATGCGATCCCATTTCCTTTGCGCTTAACGCGCAATCACATGGCTATATTGATGAATAAATTAATCGGTATTCCTTACGGTTGGGGCGGATTGAATGGTGATTACGATTGTTCTTTAACCTTGCTTACCTTATTTAGACCCTTTGGTATTTGGTTGCCAAGAAATTCAGCAGAACAAGCAAAAGCTGGACAATTTACTGATCTGTCGCGTTTCAATTCGAAGCAAAAATTAAGGACGCTACAACAACACGCTCTGCCCTTGTTAAGTTTAATTGATCTCCCGGGTCACATCATGCTGTATCTTGGCGAAAAAGATCAACAAACTTACGTGTTTCATGAGGTTTGGGGATTTCACACAGAAACGCGTGCGGGTGTTGAAGGGCGTGCAGTGATTGGCAGCTCAGTAATCATGCCTATCACGTTGCCCGATCATTATTCTAATATTCCAAAATCATTATTAGATAAAGTAACTGGATTTACTCGCGTTGATTTGCAATCGGGTGCACAGATTTTTTGTTTCCAGCGCATGTAACCTAAAATCCCCAGTACTAAAAACAAAGCATATAGGCCTGAAGTTAAATATAAAGATTTGTGATAGTACAAAGCGAAGGCTACGCTGTCTACCATAATCCAAAATAACCAATGTTCTAAGTATCGCTGACTGGTAAACCAAAATGCGATTAAGCTGAACGCGGCTACGAAAGCGTCCCGATATACTGTGACAGAATCTGTATATCGCAGCATCAAAACGATGATGAAAAATAATCCAAAGCCGACTAGCAATCCCAGGATACACGTCAGATAATTTGCCCGTTTGATGTGAGTAGCGCGTTGTGTTGATTTTCCGCGCGACCAGCGATACAGACCATAGAATTGAAAAATAAAGTAAAAGATCTGTAAACACATATCGGCATAGAGTTTGCTCGCTAAGAAGATAAAAAAATATAAACTGACGGCGACGATTCCAAAAATCCAATTCCATAGGCTGTTACGTACCAACAAGTAGGTGTCAGCTAGGCTAAAGGTTAAAGCGATCGTTTCGAGTATGTGCATGGTAGTTAGCGTCGTCGTGTTTAAGTAAGCTTTTATTCCTCAGGAAGCGTTTATGCTAACAAAAATTATGACAGAAGGAAGACAAATTATCTTTACTTTCTTTTAATGTGAGATATATATGCATTTTGATAAAAATGGGCTTATGTTAGAAGCATTAAAGGATGTCGCGGAGTCATCTGAAACGCGTCAACGGGCAGGTATGCTGTACGCAGCGGCAGATTGTTTGTTTTATTTGATCAATAATGTTCTAGAACTGATCATGATTAAACAATCAACTGAGACTAAGCTGAGAAAAGAAACGTTTGAATTCATGCAACAAACTCAGATTATGTTGCGACTTATTCAAGAAGGCCCAGATGTAATTGAAGTAAAAAAGAAAAGCTTTGAATCAGAGCGTAGAATTTTAATCGTCGAAGACGATGCCGTTGCAGGGCTGGGAGCGCGCAGGAGTCTAAAGAGTGCTGGCAGCTATCAAATCAGTTGGGTCAAGTGTGTTAAAACGGCATTAGAGCATTTAAAAGAACAGAACTTTGATCTGGTATTAACGGATATTAATTTGCCCGATGGTAGTGGAATGGATGTAGCTAAAATATACCGTGCTTTCGAACGAGAGACGGGTAGAGCACGTATTCCCATTTTTGCTTTAACCGGATATGTTGGCGAAAGGCGCGAAGATTGTTTGGCCTCTGGCATTGATCAAGTGTTCGTGAAACCACTCGATGCTCAAGCGATGCAGGTAATTCAGACTACTTTAATTGGTTATGCAAATCAAACTTTGGCGATTAATGGATTTTCCGATTTGAGTGCTTATGTTTTATTTGATGTTATGCAGGCGAATGCTTTATTGGGAGAGGATCTTAAGGGTTTTATTACACTTTGGTTGCAAGAGAGTCTGCCTGAGACACATGTAATCTTGCATCAAGCTCATGCTAATCAGGATTGGAACACAATTCAACAGTATGTGCATAAATTAAAAGGCTCGAGTGCATATATTAGGACGTTACGTTTATATCACGCTTGTGCCGCTTTTGAAGATTATTTAATTGCAGATAAAATTTTGGAGCGTGAAATACTATTTAAACAATTTATTCAGGTTATGATCGATACTGAAGATGCTTTGCGCGATTGGATACGGAGTTAGATTTAAGCTGCTATCCTTGATACTCTACTGTTTTTATCGGCAACTGTGATATGAGCTACAAGTTAATCATGCTTGATTTTGATGGTACATTGTGCGCAACTCATAATGCTATCGTGTATAGCGTGCAGCAAGTATATAAATCTTATACTGTACCTTTACCTGATCAACAAGCTATCGAGCGCGTTATTCATAGGGGGCTCGGAATGCAGCATGCTTTACAAACTTTAAGTCCATCTTTAGACGAACAGCGTATTCGTACTCTGCTAGAGGCCTACGAACAAAATTATTTAGAGGAAGGTGCATTGAAAAGTACAACCTTTCCGCATGCGCATACTGTGTTGAAACAATTACAGGATGCTGGTTTAATTTTAACGATAGTGAGTAATAAAGCAGTGCAAGCAGTGAGTAGCTCTTTAGAGCGATTTGGATTAAAGCAGTATATTAAGATGATCGTGGGTGATCGTCTTAATATGAAAAAAAAGCCTGATCCTATGGCATATACAACAGTTATTAAGCCCACTTTCCCAGAATTGTCAGTCTCTGAGATTTTAATGGTCGGCGATACGCAAGCCGATCTTTTATTTGCTAAAAATATTGGTGTAGATGCATGTTGGGCACAATATGGATACGGTACACCTGCTGAATGTATCAAATTAAATCCACAGTATCGCATTCATGATCTGTTAGATCTTTTGCCGATTATCATTCCGAACCGACAACCTCCTGAGCAGCACGCTTGACTTTTAATACAGATACACAGATTTTTCAGCAAGAAAGTTAGATCTAAATAAGAGAAATAATAACGATGACGCGATCGATTCACCAGCCGCATGACAGTTTATTTAAAGTTTTTCACTGAGATAGCGCGCGGAGCGAACGAAGCACTGAGAGAAATATTATGACGATAGCGCAGCAAATGAAGCAAGATTTTTTTGTATAGCGTGCATTTTTTTACTTCATTTCCGAAAACGCACTACGTGGTTGGTGAGATAGGAAGAAGAGTAAGCCCTGGTTGAATGCCAAAAACTCCGAACGGGGGGGGGGTTACCAATTTACTCAAAAAACGCTGAAGTCAGGCGATCATAATGTTTCCTTTTCTCGATCTTGAGCTAACAATTCGGCTAATTTAATCTCTAACTGATCGATTCTGTGATAGATCGCGGTAAGTTGTTCATTCAATTGCTCAACTATGATTTTTGTTTTCATATCTACCTCGATGTTGACGCGATCTGAGCAATGCTTGCTATCAAAATTAGTGATGGAACGTGTAAACGGAATGAGATGCACACAAAATCGCTGCTTTGCTTTATCAACTTGACCTACGGTCAAGCTAGAGCCATCTAAAGCGATGAAGCCTTTGGTAACAATAAACTGCATACATGTCTGAGAGCATTGAATGAGTAGGGTTAAGTTATCTCCCGTTTCTTGTTTGTCGATAATAAGACCAGTTTCTAAAATATGTCCTGATAATTCGTGCCCACCTAGTGTATCGCCGATACGCGCTGCACGTTCTACACTGACTTTTTGTCCAAGTTTGAGTTCGCTCAGCGTAGTTTTAATAAGTGTTTCATCAATAGCATCGAACTGTACACGATTATCTTCAATAGCAGATATAGTCTGGCAGACACCATCGATGGCAACACTGTCCCCAATGTTTAAATCGTGCATTAAATTTTCGTGAAGCTCAACAATGTAACTTAGAATTCCATTGCGCTGCTTGATAGATAAAACTGGAAATAAACCACGCGTAATACCAGTAAACATATATAATTATTCTGCTAATTTTGGTAAGACAGCTGTCTGGTAATTCGCTTGCATTAAGGGCAATTTACGATAATCTGACACTACTCTCGGGCAAGAAATTTCCAAAGCGTGTTGACGCAATTGCGCGATATGGCTAGCATCGGTCATTTGACGATAGGCCATCCAAGCAAATAATTTATCACCACCGTCTTTACCTAAGACGCCAATCGCTTCCAGAACACGATTGGAGAATACTATAGTATTTTGACCGCATACTGTCGCCAGCGCAGAAATATACGCTGCTTGTTTTGCAAATTCTGCAGCCTGGCTCTGTATCACCGGCGCGTTATTTATGTTGGCATTATTACTCGTTCTACTGGTAACGCTGACAAGCGTGAGTAAAGCTAAGACTATTAACTTCAGAAATGTCATATTCATAATGATGTCCAGTTATCTATGGATATTCCGTACGGAGAATCGAGGTGTAGAGTATGAGAAATCTGATCGGTTTGCAAACAGGCTAAGGCTTGGTAATGCATATCGGCACACAGGGTGCTAAATAATAATTTTCCTATAGATAAAGCGCCAGCATAAATGATTGTACCTGGCTTCAGTTGAACGGAATGAGCGAAGTTGATGCGGTATAGATTTTTTTTAATCGGTGCACCTAAATAATGCATGCGTGCAACAATTTCTTGACCCACATAACAACCTTTATTGAAACTTACCACGCCTAGAGCAGGATAGTTGAGATGATGGGGTGTAAATAATCCTTTTGTTTCTGGATAAATAACAGAAAAACCTGTTTCAATTTGCTGTGCTGTCCAGATGTGAGCGGAAGGCAATGTTGAAATTAATTCGCATTGTTCACTGATATCGCTCAATTGGATCTTATACAGCGGAAGATATTTATCAAAACAGTGATGCAAATGAGAGATCATGCAGCGCGGTAGTATCAAGTAATAATAATCATTGCGTAGCAATAAATGAAAACTTAACTGTACACGGCCTTTGGGATCACAATGTGCTGCAAGATTATAATTTTTTTCAGTCAGTGTATTAACGTCACACGTGATTTGTCCTTGCAAAAATTTAGCAGCATTTTCTCCTGAGATTTGAATAATGCCTAATAGGTTAGATTCAGTTTGGATTTTCATCATCACGATACTACAATTTGCCTATCTCATTATTTTTGGAATATGATTGCCTGTCTTTTAGGGATAGAAAAGGAGTTCTTATGCCTATCGTTCTCAGATATCTCTTCATGTCTCTGTGTTTTTTGTTTGTGAATAAAAGTTTAGCTGCGGTTGCTACCGGTACGTTGACGGTAACAGCAAACGTTGCTGCCAGTTGTACTGTCACTACAAACGGCACATTGAATTTTGGTGGCTATAATCCGTCGACGTCTACACCGCTCACGGCCAGTACAAGCAGTTTGAGTGTGAACTGTACAAACGGCGCTAATTATACCATAGGGCTTGATAAAGGAGGACATGGAACCTCTACCACTACGCGACAAATGATTGGCGGCACACTCGGCACTGTTTTGTTAAATTATCAGTTGTGCCGCGATGCAGGCGCAACCTGTACGTTGAATTGGGGTAATAGTATAACTACGCCAATAGATGTTTATTCCGGCACAGGCACAGGTACGGCGCAAGCGATTACTATCAATGGGCAAATTCCTGCCGGACAAACTTCTGCAACCTCGGGTGGTTATACAGACACCGTAAATGTGACTGTAAATTATTAACCTATTCTTTGTGTTTTTTGCTAAAAAAATTAGTTTATAAGAATGAAATGGATAAATTATTAGTTCGTTTGTTTGCCATCATTTTTTTTTCCAGTATGCACGGCGTCATACAAGCGGCTGTGTTACAGGTGTCACCTTTATCAGTTCAATTATCACAACAACAACCTATTAGTTTGCTTAGGTTAACAAATTTAAGCGATTCTACTGCCTTAGTACAATGTGATCTAATGCATTGGTCTCAACATCAGAGTGTGGATCAATACCGATCCGCGAATGATATTCTCATCACCCCTCCTTTGTTTAAACTGCCCGGACATAAAACTCAGATCATTCGTCTCGGTTTGAAACATCCACAAAACACGTTAGCTCAAGATACATATCGCATTTTTATCAGAGAAATTCCTAGAGAAATAAAAACCGATGAGCAAAAAGGCGTTAATTTTTTGCTTAATTTATCTTTACCAATCTTTGTGCAACCCGTTGTATCTAAAGAACAATTTATTTGGTCAGGGCACTGGTTAGACACGCGACATCTAAAAATACAGTTGCATAATCTCGGCAATGTCACGCTTTTTACAAATCAATGGCAATTATTTACGTCAGATCATGCCGCTTTAATTGAGAAACATAAAACATTTCGGTATATTCTGCCGCATCAACAATACAGCTGGACGCTTGCGTTGAAACACAGTTCGATTCCTATGGAAGTTCAAGCTTTTATTAATGCGCAAACAAGGACGAAGCCTCTACAGATTTTCTAAGTTTAATGCCCTTGTTCTTTTTTTATTGTTTGTTTATGTAGCAGACGTTGCTGCAGTACAGAAAAAATTAATCTCATTAAAACAACGTTTAAATCCATTACTGCTAGAGATTGAAATCAATCAACATCGTTTGTCTGGTGTCAGTGAGTGTTATCAAGATGAACACAGTCAAATTTGGATCAGAGATCAGGATATAAAAACCTGGGGTATACGTTTGCCGCATCACAGACCTCGAATTTATCGGCATCGTAGACTTTATTCATTGAAATGGTATTCAGGCCTGCAGTATCGTCTTGATCCGTACGCTATGTTGCTCAAAGTGCAAGCGCCCGCTCGGCTTTTTCCTGTCGTGCAATTTTCTCCTGCGGTCGATTTGGTTCCCGCTTTACGTCCTCAAGATCAGGGCGGATTTCTAAATTACGATCTAACCGCATTTCGTAGAAGCGATTTCAATCAAACTAATTTTTCTGGTTTTTTTGATGTGAATTTTTTTAATCGCTATGGAGTAGGACATAATAATGTACTGATTTATAGAAATTATACTAATGATTTTTTACATACGAACAAAAAAGGATATCATCTCATACGTTTGGATACGCAGTGGGTTCTGGATCAGCCTGAAACAATGAGTAGCTGGCGCTTGGGTGATTCGATCACAGGAGGGCTCGATTGGAGCGGCGCGGCGCGATTTGCAGGAATTCAATACGCTACTAATTTTGCAACACAGCCCAATTTTATTACCTTCCCATTGCCTGGATTTAGAGGAGAATCGGCTGTTCCAAGCACTTTAAATGTTTTTATTAACAGCATGCTTAATCAACGGCAGTTCGCGCAAGAAGGACCTTATATTTTTGATCGAATTCCAGTTATTACAGGCGCAGGTACCGTGAGTATTGTGACGCAAGATATTTTGGGTCGCAGTCAAATTGTTAATTTTCCTTATTATGCAAGCAATCAATTATTACGGCCTGGGTTAAGTAATTTTTCATATGAGGCGGGTTTCATTCGTCGAAATTACGGTATTCATAATAATGATTACGGACGTTTTTTAGTCAGCGCAACGTATCAATACGGAATGACGAATACATTGACTTTGGGTACGCATACTGAATTATTACGTAAACAACAAACTTTAGGTGTTTCTGCTGATTATTTATGGAAACAATATGGCGTGATTTCTGTCGCTGCCGCAGGTGGACATAATACTGCTTTAGGTAAAGGCACATTATTATCGCTCGGTTTTCTTCGACAAACACCTATTTTGAATTATGGATTTAAAACAACGTGGTCTTCACCGCATTATCTTCAGCTTGGCGATCAACCGTACGCTCGACCCAGGAGTACAGGACAGATTTTTGCGGATTATACGCATGCGTACGGAACATTGGGTGTAAGCTACACACTGGTTAATAATCGTGTGATACACAAGGATGGGCTGAAAACTTTGCCGACTACACGTTTATTGACGATCAATTACAGTAAAGCTCTTTTTTCTCATGCGTTATTGAATTGCGGTATCGTGAATGATTTGCATCATGCAAGAAATAGTCAAGCATTTTTATCTGTATATATTCCTTTAGATTCTGGTTATGGTCTGAGCAATTTTACGAGCAGACAACAAAATCATGTAGATAGCTGGCTGCAATTTAGCAAAAATCGTTTTACACCGTTGGGTTATAGTTATGATGTTATAGTCAGCACGCTGCGTGATCGTATTGCCGGTGCTGATATTGCTGTACAAAGTGAACATGGCGCTTATGCTGCACGTATTGCGCACGGTAGACATGCAAATTCTGATTATGAATTCGACGCAAGCGGTAGTGCCATTTATTTTGCAGGCGATACATTTTTAACGCGCAAAGTGAATAATAGTTTTGCTGTGGCGCAAGTACCGTCTTTTTCTGATATAGGCGTTGTGTATCAAAATCAGCCCGTAGGAAGTACGAATAAACAGGGGAATTTGTTAATTCCAGATTTATTACCGTATCAGCAAAATAATATCGCGCTTGATTTGACGACCTTGCCTTTGAATACGCATTTCAATTATGAACATAAAAAGGTTGAGCCGTATTTTCACAGCGGTGTTTTAGTACGCTTTCCAGTACAGCGAATGCAAGGAATACTTTTACATTTAGCGACTGAAGCGGATCATTGGTTGCCTGCTGGCAGTCGCGTTGTATTTAAATCGAATCGTTCGACGGTTGATAATTTTGTGGGTTATGGCGGAACGGTTTATTTGACGAATGTACAAACCGCTTCTATTCGCGGGAAAGCGTATTGGGACAAGCAATCCTGCAATTTTTCGGTCAGGTTGCCGAAAACCATGGAATCTATTGTTGATATAGGGAAGGTTGTATGCCAGACATGAGGCGTTTTCGAATACCCTTGATATTTTTCATTTTTATTCCTTGTATAAGTTATGCGAGTTGCACAGGTTTTGGTTGCAGCTGCAGTGTTTCTACGAGTGCTGTTAATTTCGGTACTTATAACCCGATGTCTTCAACCAATCTTACTACCAGCAATACTGCAGCGGTTAGCGTTGCTTGTTCTGTGGTAGTCGCTGGGATCATTTCCTATGTAATTGCATTGAGTCCGGGAAATAGCGGCACTTTCGCAAGCTCTCGCTATTTGAACAAAGGCGGAGTGCACATGAATTATAATTTGTATACAACATCAGCGCTTACTTCAATTTGGGGTAACGGTACGTCAAGCACAGCTACAGTGAGTGATAGCTATACAATATTCGGATCTACTACGCGCAATTACGCTGCATACGGCAGTATTCCTGCTTTGCAACGCACAGTCACGGTCGGCACTTATACGGATAGCGTTACAGTAACTGTTACGTATTAGACTTTTGTAACCGCGGTCGTTAAAGCTTCTTATACATGATCTTTTTAGCTTTATAAAAATTCAATATCATAAGCAACGGACCTGATAAACCATAACTGAGAAAAATTAAAAATAATATCTTCGGCGGATCTAAAGAAATTCCGATGAATGCCAGTACGATAGCTAAAATAGCAACAAACGGAACTCTGCCTTTGTGATCTAATTCTTTAAAACTGTAATAACGAATATTGCTTACCATTAATGCTGCGGCAGAAATAGCCAATACAGCTAAGGTAATGCACACAGTAATGCCTGAGATTTTCGTATCAACGCCTGCCCATACGCTGCTGGCTAGTATTCCTGCTGCAGCAGGAATCGGTAAGCCACGAAAATAACGTTTATCTAGCACATGTAATTGTGTATTAAAGCGCGCTAAGCGCAAAGCACCGGATGCTGCAAACATGAATGCAGTGAGCCATCCAAGCTTTGCTAAATGTTGTAAAGACCAGGTGTAGATTAATAAAGCGGGCGCTACGCCAAATGACACCATATCAGAGAGGCTATCGAGCTCTGCTCCGAATGCACTTTGTGTGTGTGTGAGCCGTGCAATGCGCCCATCCAAAAAATCCATGATCATCGCAATAAAAATCGCAATACCTGCATTGTCAAACTGTTGATTCATGGCAGCAACAATGGCATAAAACCCTGAAAACAATCCAGCAATTGTAAATAAATTAGGTAATAGGTAAATGCCTCGTTTATGCATAGGGCGTAAATCAGAAGCTGTATCGAGCGCAGGTGAGACCGTGCTTGGATTTTTTTCAGACAAGCGTAAACGATTGTGTAACTTAAAGAGTGTTTTGTTCATAAGTAGATTCCATGGCGAGCTTTTTCAATTGATATAAAATTTCTAACGCTTCTTTAGGAGATAGATCGTCAGGATGTAGATTATTCATTAAGATGGTTAAGGCTGGATGTTGAGTTGATCGTTTTGGTTCAGAATGTACTGAAGCGATTGATTTAGCTTGTTTGCGTTCTAGTTCTATTAACTTGCGTTTGGCATTTATGATGACCGTTTCAGGAATTCCGGCCAATCGCGCAACCTGTATACCATAACTTTGGCTGGCTGGCCCAGATTGTACTGTGTATAAAAAAGCAATCATTCCATCGTGTTCTACGGCATCTAGATGGAGGTTGATGATTTGGGGTATTTGATCAGCCAAGGTAGTCAATTCAAAATAATGTGTTGCAAACAAAGTACAGGCTTGAATTGAATCCGCTAAATAATCAGCGCAAGCAAAGGCTAAAGCGAGGCCGTCAAATGTACTGGTGCCACGGCCAATTTCATCGAGTAATACTAAACTATGTTCGGTTGCGTTGTGTAGAATATTCGATGTCTCAGTCATTTCTACCATGAACGTGGAGCGCCCGCCTGCTAAATCATCCGCTGCTCCGATCCGCGTAAAGATGCGATCAAGCGTGCTAATGTTTGCACGTTTGGCTGGCACATAACTGCCCATCAAAGCTAATACACAGATCAGTGCCGTTTGCCGCATGTAAGTTGATTTTCCACCCATATTGGGTCCTGTGATGATCGCCATGCGTTGTCGTTGCGTCAAAAATGTATCGTTTGCAATGAAAGGCGTATCTAAAATTTCTTCTAGAATAATATGTCGCCCCCCTACAATTTCTATGCCAGGATCTGTTTTTAATTGCGGGCAGACTAAGTTCAATGTATCAGCGCGTTCTGCTAAACATGTTAAAACATCCAATTCACTTAAAGCAGACGCTGTTTCTTGTAGCGCTTGTATGTCAAGCAATAGCCGATCTAGTAAAGCTTCATACAATTGTTTTTCTAGCGCTAACGCTTTAGAACGCGCACCTAATACACGATCTTCATAGTTTTTTAGTTCTGGAATGATATAACGTTCTACATTATTTAAAGTTTGACGCCGAACATAATGGTCTGGAACTAATTTGGCTTGTAAACGACTGATCTCAATATAGTAACCTTGCACACGATTGAAACGTACTTTTAAAGTATTAATTCCAGTTTTGCGGCGTTCTTGCGCTTCTAATTCCAATAAATATTGACCAGCGTCTTCACTGAGCATACGCAATTGCGCTAATTCATCGTGATAAATAGAAGCAATCACACCGCCATCGCGAATTAAGGCAGGTGGATTGTCTGCTAATGCACGTTTCAGAATATCCACTAAATCTGGAAATGTTTTTATCTGCGTGGATAATTGTGTTAATAAATGAGTGGATTGATTTGGATCAGTACACCTAGCTAATTGTTGTTGAATCTCGGGTAATAACGCTAATGCTTCGCCTAATTGTATTAGATCTTTAGGGCGTGCTGATTTGAGCGCGATGCGTGTATTAATCCGTTCCATGTCACCCACGATAGATAATCGATCACGAAGAAGCGTATCGTGTTTCCGCTTCAATAGCGATGCAATAGCGTGTTGACGTTTTTGAATTAAAGCTAAATCACGCAAAGGACGATCGATCCAACGTGCTAATAAACGAGCCCCCATAGGCGTTTTTGTACGATCTAAGATAGACAGCAACGTATTATCGCGCAGTCCACTGAGATTTTTTGTTAATTCTAAATTACGACGTGTGGTCGCATCCATTAACACCCATTCATGGTGTCGCTCTACGTATAATCTGTGAATATGCAGCAATCCGTTGGGTTGTGTATTTTGCGCGTACGCTAAGAGACAGCCTGCTGCACTGAGTGCCAACGGTAGATCACCACAGCCCAAGCCAGTCAAATCGCGCATTTTAAATTGTTGTGTGAGTCGATAATGCGCTGCACTTAAATCAAATTCCCAGCTGGGTCTGCGTTGCACGCCCTGTTTATTTTTTAAAATAGGATGAGTAAACATATCACAGATCAAGAGCTCAGCTGGATTGAGGCGCGCTAATTCACTGAGAAACGCTTCTTCACCTACGACCTGGAAAATAGTAAAGCGACCTGTACTCATATCTAAACATGCAAATCCAAATTGATTTGTATCAGACCAAAGCGCCACTAATAAATGATCACAAAACTGTTCCAGTAATGCGCCATCACTGACAGTTCCTGGCGTAATGATATGAGTTATCTGACGTTCCACGGGACCTTTGCTCAAAGCAGGATCTCCAATTTGATCGCAGATAGCTACTGATTTTCCAAATTTAACCAATTGTGTTAAATATTTTTCAAGATGACGAACAGGGACGCCGGCCATAGGTATTATTTCATCCTCTGAACTGGCGCCGGATTTTGTCAGCGTAATACCTAACAATCGTGCTGCTTCCATCGCATCATCAAAAAATAATTCATAAAAATCACCTACGCGATACAATACCAATTTGTCTTGATGCTGTTGTTTAATCGTTAAATACTGACGTATCATGGGCGTGTAGGTGATTTGCCGTTGTTTTAACGATAAGGTTTTATCTGTCATAAAAACATGAACATTATTGGTATGAGGGTAGATTACTGATCTGAAACGAACAGGCTTCTACATTGGGTACTGCTGGTTTTTTACGAATGATTAATTCAAAATAAACGTTCGCTGGTATGTCTTCTCTGATAAGCTGAAACAACCGATAACCGAGTGTTTCGAGTAAATTAAAAGGATGGTTGAGGCAAAAATTTTGCACAGTGCGAGCCAAATGCGCATAACAAACAGCATCGCTTAATTGATCGTTATGACACGCTTTAGGTAGTTCTGGAAAATAAAGCGTTATTTTAGCACGCACTGTTTGTGGCAGCGCTTGTTCTTGCGGAGAACATCCTAAGCGCACAGATAATGTCATTTTTTCTAGGATTAATTGGCATTTCATAAGAGAATACTACTGTGTTTTAGAGAAAATATAAGTTCATTCACCTTGGAGCTCGATGGTATCACAAAACTCTAATCTGCCCTAGGAGGCGCAAAGATGGATGAAATACGGCTGAATTTTTAGATGAAGATTTACTTTATATAGATATAGGTTACGCATGCAATATATCGAACAAACCTTAATGCAAGGGGAAACCATTATTTATCGTACTCAATTGCATTGGATTATTTTTTATAAACCCTTGCTGTATCTTTTCTTGGCGGGTTGTTTATTTTTACTCGATTTACATTTGCTTAGCTTTATATTTTTTATTATGGCTGCTTTTGAAACCTTTAGGCAGATCATTGCTTTTTCTACGTCGGAATTTGCAATCACCAATCGCAGAATTATCATCAAGGTTGGATTTATTCAACGCCATTCTTTAGAAACTTTACTGCAACGTGTGGAAAGTATTGAAGTGATGCAAAGTATTTTAGGTCGTTTGTTAAATTATGGTTCCATTATTATCTGTGGTGTTGGGGGCTCGCGTGAGCCTTTTGATGGAATTATTAACCCTTTACTGTTTCGTCAGAAGACGCAAGAGCAGATCGAAACCTGTAATCAATCAGCTTGAGCTACATTTTTATTTACATGAGAGATAATCGTGGATTCTTTTCATTTAATGGCCATTGCCCCGATCGATGGCCGTTACGCTCAGCATACAGAAGAACTGCAAGCGCTTTTTAGTGAATACGCATTGATACGTTTGCGTTTACTTGTAGAAATTCGTTGGTTGTGTGCTTTGGCTGATCATCCATGTATTCAAGAAACCTTTGTTTTGTCTCGTGATGATCGGCAGTGTTTAGATCAATTGATAGTGCAATTTACACTAGACGACGCGAAACGCATTAAAATCATCGAACAGAAAATCAATCACGATACGAAAGCAGTGGAATATTTTTTGAGAGAAAAATGCGGCGAATACACGCAATTATTGCACTGTAGTCCGTGGATACATTTTGGTTGCACCTCAGAGGATATTAATAATATTGCTTATAGTATGATGTTGCACCAAGCGCGTACGCAACATATTTTACCGTTGATGGATCAATTGATCGAATTTTTTCGCGATTACGCACACCGTTATGCACAACAAGCGATGTTAGCACGCACGCATGGGCAACCCGCGACGCCGACTACAGTAGGCAAAGAATTTGCTATTATCGTTGCGCGATTGCGTACGCAGCGTAAACGATTTGCTGATCTGTTGCTATTTGCTAAGTGGAACGGTGCGGTGGGCAATTATAATGCGCAGGTTTTTGCTTATCCTGAAGTAGATTGGCAAGCGACAGCTGAACGATTTGTCAAGCAGTTTGGATTGCAATGGCAGGCGTATACAACGCAGGTAGAATCACATGACAGTATCGCACAATATTGCGACATCTTAAAACATTTCAATGCAATTTTGATCAAAGTTACTGAGGATATGTGGCATTATATTGCCATGGATTATTTTAAACAGAAACCACAAGCACAGGAAATCGGTTCGTCGACTATGCCGCATAAAGTCAATCCGATCTATTTTGAAAATGCTGAGGCAAATTTAAGTTTAGCGAATACCTTATGTCAGCATTTTTCTGAGCATTTAATACGATCGCGTTGGCAACGCGATCTGCGTGATTCTACATTGAAGCGTAATTTAGGTTTGGTTTTTGCGCATAGTTTATTAGCGTATAAAAATATTTTGCAGGGATTCTTAAGAGTAGAGATCAATACACAGTGTATTGAACAGGATTTAGCACAGCACTGGGAAGTATTGACTGAAGCGATACAGACAGTGCTGCGTCGTTATAATTTAGAACAAGCGTATGAAACAGTGAAGACATTATCGCATGGGCAACAGTTGGATCAAAAGAGAGTTCATGCCATCATTCACCAATTGCCGATTCCAGACTTTGTTAAGGAAAATCTGCTGGCTTTGACGCCCAATACTTATTTAGGTTACGCGCGAGATTTAGCGAAAATGATATAAATTGTAGATCAAGGATGTTCTATGTATGTTGCTCTGTCTAACAAATTTCTAAACAAGTTTTTCTGCTGGCTAAACCAAGAAACGGAATCGTTGAAACGTTTTCCTTTAAGTCGTCTCAGTTATATCCAAAACAAATTACAAGCTGCGGATGTTTTGCTCATCGAGGGACGTACACGCGTTAGCCAGATTATCAAGCTCATTACGCGAAGTTCTTGGTCGCATGCTGCGCTCTATCTTGGACGCGGTCGTGATGTACAACCGATTCCTTTGCGCGATCGCATAGAAAAAACCTACTCTGTTTGTTTGGATGATCAATTAATTCTCGAAAGTTTGTTAGGACGCGGCACGATCGTTTCACCTTTGCACAAATATGAGCAGGAACATATGCGTATTTGTCGGCCTCATGGTATTACCTGTGCAGATGCACAGCAAGTGATCGCTTATACCTTGCAAAGACTCGGTGTGGAATACGATTTCAGGCAAATTTTAGATTTGGCACGTTTTTTATTACCTTGGCCGATTTTACCGCGCACCTGGCGTTCTACTTTATTTGAATTAAAACCAGGAACAACGTTGAAAGAAACCTGTTCTTCGTTGATTGCTGAGGCGTTTCAATCAGTAGATTTTCCAATCTTACCTGTGATCGATCACAATCATCGCCCTGATCTTGCCTTACTAAAACGCAATCCACGTTTGTATGTACCTAAAGATTTTGATTATTCGCCTTTTTTTGACATTATTAAATATCCGATTTTGGACGCGACTCACGGCGGTGTTTACCATGATCTACCTTGGGATGATTCATTGTTAAGTAATGATGACGTGCCTCCCGTGGCGCAACAACAATCAGATAAAAAGAAATAAATGATTAAGCGTTAAGTGACCCCTATATCTAGGTCGGTGTAATCGAACTAATCGGTAATTTTTCATTATCCGTGTGCAAACGCTTATTGGCAGACTTGAGAAAGAAAGTGTTAGCAGTATCGTTTGGACGTTTAAGAGAGCCTGATTGTTGTTCAGAATGTTCGTTTTTCCTGTAGCTTGCTACAGCTTCTAAATAAGTTTCGATGGGTAAAGGACCAAAAGCATCATATTCACTACTACCAGGGATCTTGGAATCAATCAACCCGAACACACACGTTTTCACACAGTGATAAAACAAAGTTTTTATAGGCCCCTGCATATGATAAAGGATTGAAGTGAAATCTTTAACAGAATGTTTAATAAATAACTGAAACAATTCAGGATTAAGTGCGTTGAATATCACCTCCTGAGTTGCTAACGGTGTATGTTCGAGTATCTCGCAAAAATTTTCTTTAGTTTTGATAAGGTCCGGCAGTCTTTCTTTTATAGAATTAATTAAACTGCGTTGATTATTAGGAGTTAGCCCTGCTAATAGCTGACACAGATCATAATGAGTTTTTATCTCGGGTAATTTTCCCTGGAGAGCTTGATAAAATCCATCCTTTTCTGACTCTGAAAGCTTAGTCGAAATTTTATTGAAGTCAGAACAAGTTCTAATTAACAAATGCATGTGATTTTCAAATAGATTCAATAGGAATGATTTAAGCGCTTCCGAGCGACGAGAATCGCTTAGACAATCTACAAGACATTGATACTCTTTTGACTCTTCAAGATTCTCTAATATTTTTTGACGCAAAGGAAGATCTTCTAGGATAAGGCGTCGAAATTGTTGAAAGGGTGATTCAAAATTAAGATGTGAGTCATCTTGTTCAAATTTGTCTGAGGTTAAAAACTCATACAGTGCTGGGTAAGTATTCAAAAACGGAGACACGGCTTTACATAGTACTTCAGATTGTGTAGTGAATAGATTGAAATGCGCTGCCTTGGATTTACAGAATTTTAGTAAGTCTGTTCTGGTTCTAATTGTACGAGAAAATGTATTTTCTAAGAGTGCACGAAGCGCAGCATCGGGCTGGTGATTACCAGCTGCGATGAAGCTAAGAATTTCAAGTAGGGCAGATAGTTTATCAGAACTGCTATTTAAAAATTTTTCCAGAAACAGAATACAACGTGCATACAAACTTCTATTTTTATCACGGAAAAATACGCGCTGAGTCAAATGAATAAGATCGTTAGTTTTGAGAAAATCATCAAAATATGGATTTTGCATGAGTAATTCATAAGCATCCATCCCTAATGCATCTAGCAAATCGAGCTTGGGATGAAGCCACTTCGACTTAAAATTTTCTAAGCTTCCCGATTTTACAAGAAATGTTAATATCTTCTCGCGTCCTTGTTGATTGCAAGCTAAAAGATTCTCTACATCATCAAGCGTTTCAGGTTTGGGATAGTTCTTTACATCGCGCGAAAACCAATATTCTACGGGTAGAAGATCTAATAAATGGATTAGATTGCTTACGCTCTGAGGAGGCTCAGGCCAGTCATTGTTCTCCTCCAGTATTTTACAGACTTCATTTCTGCTTTCTGTATCTAATAGCTTCAATAAGTTATTTAAGTCAGTTTTTGAAAACCTCACGATATCGTTTTTAAATTGAGTAAAGTATTTTATGGGCAGATAATAAAGCAGACTTGCTAAGTTATTGGTGTCCTGAACATTCGGCCAAGCGCCTTGACGATCATTCAGTAGCCTAACTATTTCTTCTCGCTGTTCTGCACTCAAATCCTGTAATATAATTTTCAAATCATACGCTGATTGCGGTAATGCTGTGGAAAGCCTTTCACGGATTAAGTTCACAGGCAAGTAGTGCAAAATCATTGCTAACTCTGGTGCATTATTAATTTCAGGCCAAGTTTCTTCTTCTAACGTTTTGATAACCTCCATTCTTTGATTTTTATCTAAAAACCGGAATACAATTTTTAAATCATTCGCCGATTTTAATAATCTTGCGGAAAGTTTTTGACGGATTAAGTCCGTAGGCAGGTAGTGCAAAATCATTCCTAAGTCTGTTGCATTATTAATTGCAGGCCAAATATTTTTTTCTTCTAAGGTTTTGATAACCTTCCTTCTGTAATTTTCATTGAGCGGATATAATAATTCTTCTAAGTTATTCGGCGTTAATTTCTCATAAAGATTTGCAGATATCTCCAATGCCCAATCAAGATACTGATGCGGTAAAATCTTGATCAGATTGATCAATTCAGGAACGCTTGAAATTGAGATGGTTAAAGATGTTTTATCATTTTCTTTGGTTAGGTTCAGACAAATAAACTCTGTTAGTTTATCAAAACTAGATTGCTTAAATGTCTTGTATATTTGACACAATTGGATTCCCGATTTAATAAGGCCCTGGCAATTCTCTTGAGTTATGTAACGCTTAAACAACATTTCTTTGTGATCTGAAAACTTCGACAATTTGCTTATTGCTTCTAGCTTTCCCTTTAAATCGAAACTATTAAACTGTTTAAGCCATTCTGACTGTTCCCCGAATACATTACAAAATTTCTCAAAACCACTAATCTCTATGGCAGGTGCAATTGTCACTAGATCATCGAAAGTCTTCACAATATCGGGCCACATTTCTTTATCATATAGCATGTCCAACAGTTTATAGGCGTTTGATTGACTCAAAAAACTGAATGCAGTAACTACTTTCTGAGGCTTGCCAGAAAAAATATTTTTACAATATTCTAGTATGATTGCTTCATCCACAACGGGAGGTATTTTATGTTCATTGATTTTCAGATCATTCCATGTTGACTTAGCGAATGAATCGCAAATCGATTTGCATTGTTCTGTATTTAAGTCTTCTAATAATTCGCCTAAATGATTGGTATCCTTGATAATATTAGATTGATTTTGCTCGATTGCCTTCAAAACATCGGCGTGTAATGAGGAATCAGTTCTGAATAACTGATTCAAAGTGTTCGGATAGTTTATTTTAGAAATCAGCTGTAAATATTTCCCTGTTGTTTTTAGGCGCTTACAAAGTCTTAGAAAATCTTCTGTTTTCAGATTTTTATTTTTAAGATTGTTATGAACTGTATAAAACTGTTCTGTCTCTTTAACTATTTCTTCTAATTGGAGTGTGTCTAATAGTGCCCATAATGCATCGCGATAGGGATATTCAGAGTCCAAACCTTTTAAAAGATTAATTAAATCATCAACTGTTCGAACAATTGTTCTTAAATCTAAAATTCCACACAGTAGCTTTTCTAAGGGGAGATTCTCCGAGGTAACAAAATATTTTAAAGCGGTGCATAAGTCAGCGCCTGTTGTAATGGTTGTTCCAAGTAATCTCTTATAGTTTTTGTATTCAACACACCGTTGTTCTTCGGTCAAAAACTGCAAAATATTTTCTAAACATTGAGCAGTTTTGATAAGATCGGCAAGCGAACCTCCTAAATAATGAGACAAATGTTGATAAATAGTATCGCGCTGTTTCTGAGAAGAAACAGAAAACACTTTGTGAAAATCGCTCGAGTTTTGAATGATTTCATGCCATTTATTTTCAAAAATATTGTACAATTCATTTTTTTCTTTATCTGTTTGTAAACATTTAATAATGTGATGAAAGTCCCTGGCTTGATGAACAATTAAATTCCACGGCACCTGAGTGTAGATAAAACCGCGCAAGTAATCTGAGGCATGCTGATAAATTTTCTGAAAGTCCTGCCCCGTTTTAATAAGTGCAAGGATTTTATCATTATCACCTTGAATGAACGTATCCAGAAATTTATCTCGAGCGTTCTTGTCTAAAGCCTCTAACAGTGGGTAAAGATTGTCAGCGCTGCGGCGTGCGGTTTGAAGAAACTCTTTTTCAAACACAGTACAGAGAGCCTCATGCGCAGATTCAGGAACAGATCGAATTAATTTTTCAGAACTGGTTAAGCTCAAAGAGCTATTGAGTTCATTTTTTAATCGTGTTTGGCACGCTTTGTAAAGATCGAAGTGCAAGTCCCTAGGTATTGAATCAATCAGTTTTTGAAAGTCAAAATCTACAAGAGACTCTCCCCAAGTTTTTCCAATGTGGGCTAATATACATAATTGCTCAGAGCGCGGCAGATAGGTAATTAACTCTCCTAGCTTATTGGGACGATTGAACTTTAGAAATAGAATGATTTCATCAGGGAAATAAGATCGATAAAATTCCTTGCGTTTGCTATAGGGAATCTCCATGAGTATTTCTATAAAATCTACTTCTCGACGTTCCAGAGAATCACATATTTTTTTCTTGAAAATCTCATAGGCTTGTTCCTTCCTTTCATCGGGTAAGGCCTTCATGAAACCTATCCATGTCCCAGCGTAATTTATCTTTTCATGAAAGCGATTTTCAAGAAGATCGAACAAAGTAATACGTTGTGCTACTTCTAGACGACGAAAAGAAGTGTTAAGTTTTTCTGTTTCTGGAAATACAAACGCGAGGAGCTTATCGATTAGATCAGGAAAACTAGAACTCAGTATTTTCAGCTTATTTTTGCAAATTGTATCAAGTAAGTGTCCGAGATCTGTATCGAAATTGATTAAAGAAACAATTTGTTCTTGAATAAATTTTAGCTTGATGATTACTTGAAATTTGTTTGTGCTAATATCGCCTAGAAAATTAAGTAAGTTTTCTTGAGTAGAAAGTAAAGACTTCAGCGTTTCTTGAACATCGTCGCGCTTGGTAAGATCTTTTATAATTTGAACGTCTTGTGTTTCAATCAGCGTTACACACTCTGCCAAGGTTAACTTAGGAAATGAAATATTCAATGCCTTGAGCATAGGATCGGTTATTCTAGTAATTTCTTTTCCACAATATTTCCTACAGTCACTTAATTGTTTGATGATAGTATCAATTTGGGTCTTAGACTCATTGGGAGCCTTATTATCTAAACATATAGAACTCAGTTCTTCCCAATTTTCTTTGATTGTAGCCTCTATATTATCTGCTTCCATGGCAACACAGCGTGATAAGGTTCCACCCGCATTTGTATTATTATTTTTGTGTTTTTCTGCTTTCCTTAATAAATGGGATATTACAACTCTTACTTGGCTTGGAATTTTAGTGTTATTATTGAACGCTTGCTCGAATTCCTCTTCATTTGCATTGCTAGGAAGCTGTAAAAATTTTCTCAAAAAATAATCAAATCTAACAAGTGCTGGATATACTTCTTCTCCAGCTTGTAATTCAGTGCCTTCGTGATGAACATCGTTACGGTTGAGTTTTGCAACTAAATCATTTAATACTTTGAATAAGGAATTATATTTTTTACATTCGTGATATTTTTCTAAATATTCGTTAATTGTCTTCGTTAGCAGAGAATGAATGAGTAAGCGTTTTTGTTCCGCTCTTGTCAGTTTGTTGTGATCCTTATCATGCGGAAGGCAATAATAAAGATTGTTTTTTCTTTCTAAATCCAAATCTTCTAGATTAAGGCTGTGTTTTTCAAAATCAATTTCTTCCAAGTCATCACGGATAAGATTGGAAACCGGAATCAGCGCTTTGAGTTTATCATCAAGAATATGCGTTCTAAGTATTTCTTTTAAATCAGGATTTTGAGTATCGCTTGCCAAAAGTTCGGCAGCACAATCATTATCATAATAACAAAGGAGTTCTGGCATTAAAATTTTGATCGTTTTTTCACCGAGTTCCTGTGCAACATAGCCGCCTAAATCAACTAGAAATTCGATCAGCGGGCTGTCTGGATAGGCTGTATAAGTCGGCCAAAGACCTTCTTGCATTTTTTTCCAGCTTGCTTTGAAAAACTTTTTTATCTCTTCAATGGATGGATCCTTCTTCCAATCATCGAATAAAACATTTAATTCTTGCAAAACCAGATTTTTAAACGCTGGATAGATTAGCTCATCTATCGAATCAGCAGATAATTGCTCTTCATAGGTTGAATCTGCTTTAAGCTGCTCAAACTTTTCTTGTAATACTTCAATTTGCATTGTTTCTCTCGTCATTATTTTTATTCTTGTTTAAGAAACTATGAACCCATCACCTCATTCAATTCGTTCCGTGTGAATTGTCAGCAGCCTCTAATTTTTTTGAGCTTGTTCATCAATTAGCTTCAACCAATGTTCATGAATACAGTTGTCTTTTGTTAATTCCGGATGGAACGTCAGCGCAATGCAATTATCTTGCTGTACAGCGACTGGTTGATCTTGATATTTCGCTAAAATGCGCACCTTATTTAAATCTATGTCACAAATTTTTGGTGCACGGATAAATAACATTTCTATGGACGTATCAGTTAATAACCAACGACCTTGCCCAATGCCACTGGCGATCTGTCGACCGTAGGCATTGCGTTCAATCGTGATTGCAATGCGCTGTAGGCTTGGTTGTTGCGGAGAGAGGACGTTTTGAGCAAGCAAAATAGCACCGGCACAAGTGCCAAGTATGGGTCGATTAAAATTTTGGATTGCTTGAAATAAATTGTGTTCTGTTAACAAGCGCAATAGTACAGAACTTTCACCGCCTGGAATGATCAGGCCGTTAATATTATCTAGATCTGCAGGACGAGAAACATAGCGATGTTTAACGTTCAGTTGATTTAAATAATGCGCATGTGCGGCGTAATCGCCTTGCAAGGATAAAATACCGATCGTTATCATGTATCCAAACCTGACATGGCTTCACTTAAGTCATTGGAGGCTTCCAATAAGTGATTTGGATCATCAAAATACGTTGTAGCTAAAACGATTGCGCGTGCACGCGCTTCTGGGTCTTGCGATTTAAAAATGCCGGATCCAACAAACACACTTTCAGCGCCAAGTTGGCGTACCAACGCTGCATCAGCCGGCGTTGCAATCCCACCTGCAGAAAAATTGGGCACGGGCAATTTTCCATGGTGAGCCACCCATCGTACCAGTTCCAGTGGGGCCATGATACGCTTGGCTTGAAGACATAATTCTTGTTCGGAGGCTACAGTTAATTTTTTTATTCCGTGAGTAATCGCGCGTAAATGTTTGACTGCTTCGACAATATTGCCTGAACCTGCTTCGCCTTTGGTACGAATCAGCGCTGCGCCTTCTGCGATGCGTCGCAAAGCTTCGCCTAAATCACGACAACCACAAACGAATGGGATCGTAAAACTATGTTTGTCGATATGACACTGATTGTCCGCAGGGGTTAATACTTCGCTTTCATCGATGAAATCAATTTCAAGTGCTTGTAGTATCTGCGCTTCAACAAAATGTCCAATACGTACTTTAGCCATGACTGGAATTGAGACTGCTTCCATAATGGCACGAATTATTTTCGGCGAAGCCATGCGTGCAATGCCACCGTGTTTTCGAATATCTGCTGGAACACGTTCTAAGGCCATCACAGCAGAAGCGCCAGCATTTTCTGCAATCTTAGCTTGTTCAACCGTGGTAACGTCCATGATCACGCCGCCTTTGAGCAACTCAGCTAAGCCAACTTTTAAACGCCATTGAGGATGTTCTAAATAATGCTGTATTAAGTTCATGGTTAATCTTGTTTAAGAACTAAATGGTTGATCCCGGAGTCTGTCGCAAACACGATACGATCAGCGGGTCGATCGGCAAATAAACCATGACACACTAATCCAGGAATATTATTTAATTTACGCTCTAAGTTGTGTGGATCAGAATAGTCTAAATGCATTGTATCCAAAATAACATGTCCATTATCAGTAATAAAGTCCTCACGATACACAGGGAAGCCGCCGAGTTTGACTAGTTCTCGCGCTACATAACTGCGTGCCATGGGAATAACTTCAATCGGTAGCGGTCCTCGGCCTAATACGGTCACCTTCTTGCTTTGATCGGCTATGCAAAGAAAAAAAGTACTGGCATAGGCAATAATTTTTTCCCGGGTTAAAGCCCCACCGCCTCCTTTAATTAATTGCAATTGTGCGTTGAATTCATCTGCGCCATCAATATAAATAGGAAGCGTTCCGACCTGATTTAGATCCATACTGGGAATTCCATATTTTTTTAATTGTTCTAAAGTTTGTTTTGAACCTGCCACGACACCTTCGAGCCTAAGCTGAGATTGTGCTAAAAGGCGAATAAATTCGTTTACGGTTGAACCGCTGCCTATGCCGATCAACGAATCAGGTTTTATAAACGCCAGTGCCGCTTGCGCAGCATTCGATTTCAATGCTAGGGGTGTTTGTTGCATAGGGAAGTTTGTCCTGTTGGTGATGGAACTGTAGAAAAACAATTCCATAGTTTATGAAAGAATCCGGTATTATTTAAAACGATCTCAGATTGATTCATTTTATCTTCTAGATCTTTTACGCTTGCAGAGGCTGTATTAAGAATTTCTCCACGCGCATCTAGATCACTGCCTGCTGGATAATAACAATTTATCTGCTTTTGAAAGAAGGAAGATTGAAGTGCAATAGTATCTTCTAGTAAAAGAACTCTATTGATATAGAGCGGGTGTTTCGTTAATGACACGAATGCTATTGAATTCTCATGAAATTCATATAGCTTTTTTATGGGGGCTAAAATAAAAGAAGCACAAAATATAGTGAATGAAATGCAAATAGATGGAATTAAAACCAGACCCTTTATACTCAGTGCCGTAATAGAGTAGTCATACACTTCATTAGAAGTAAACAAGCCACCTATTAATATTCTGGTTGTTTCAATTATCTCTCGCTGCTGTTTGTTTAATAAAAAGGGTGAAATACGAGTCACAGTGTTTAGTGCCTCAGATAATCCTTGGATTTTAGCTAATACTAGAAAAAAAGTAGAAACACGCATGACATTAAAAAAATCAGATAGCATTTCATAGTTGTTGTTTGATTTTAAAAAATCTTGCATTTGTTTATTGCATGCCAATTCGTTTAAAAATGTCAGCAAAGTTTTTTGAGTATCTGTGAAGGTTTTAGCCATTATGTTTACGTTTAAAGTAAGACACGCGCTTGGATGCTCTGGATGCATCTGAAGATAGAGTTTGGCATTTTTTGATAGAAACAAAAGATAGTCATAGGATGAAGTAAAGTGTGATGCGATTTCTATACGCTTTTTTATCGTTTCTTTTCTAAAGAAATCATAACAGATAAGCTGACTTCCGAGCTTCCTGTTAGTGTCGCATGCGTTGAGTAACTGTTTAAAACTTAAGTAGCACTCAGTCAATAGTAGCTTCTTAGGAAGAGTTTTTCTTTTTAGAACGATATATCCTGAGGGCGGTGGAAATTTTTTTTTAAATTCTTCTTTATATAATTTATCTGTTTTTTTTTCTAATTTGTCCCACTCTTCTGATATTGTATTTCTGATGTCAGCTATTTTATCTGTGGATGAAGCTATACAGAGTGAGCCTAGTTCTTTTTCAATTTGTTTTTTAACCAACGATTTCTCTTTACGAAAAAGCCAATTATCACGAATTATTTGGAATGAAAGCACAGATATTACAGCGGTCGGTATGAGGCAAGAGCCGAGGGATGCACGGAAGCGCCAATAATCGTCACTGATATTGTTAAAAATAAAATTATCACTGAAATAATAGATGGATGGTATTATTGCGATCAGTGTAGTTATTATTACTACTGAGCCCTTGTAAAACAGACCGGTGCTTTCTTTTTTCTTTTCAAAATTAGCAAAAAGATCCAATTGTGTGTGAACAATATTGCGTATTGTTTGCAATGTCTTCTGTGGCATACCATCATGTTTTTCTGACAGTATTTTTAGCATTTTCACCGTTCCATAGAGCGTAGAGAATTCTAACGCCAAAGATTGGATGTCTACGAGCGTCATCAAAGTATTAATTGTATCCTTTTTATTTAATTCTGGGATCGGATTTAAATCGGAATTACACAAACATTTTAATAAATTACGTGCGTATTTTTCTTGTTCTGGATCAAGGGATACGATCTTCGCTTGTTTTGGGGATTTATGTAGATTAATAAGTAAAAAATTAATAAAAAAATTGGATTTGCTAAAGTATTTTCGGATTGCTTGAAGATCGCTTTGATTCTGCTGAAATAAATCTGGACATTCAGTCGAGTAGGGAATCTTAACGCCACTTTCACCGAGCATCTTGAGTTGTGCAAAGGTAAAGCGACATCGGCGTGTCGCTTCAATTTTAGATAGTATGATGTGTTTTAGATCAAAGCGCGTTAAATCACATATCCCATTGTTTTTCGGCTGAAGTAACCTTCTATATAAAGTGACTTTATTTTTTAAAGCGTTATAGTAAACAGAAGATTTTTCTAAATTATTCGTATCGAAATTAATAGCCAATAGTAATGCTTTTTGTTTTTCATTTTGTATTATTAACGCTTTTTTTGCTTGCTCGTATTGTTGTATTAATTTATCGGCATCAGCCTGAATATCTTTATTTGTATTTTGTTTGCATTCATCCCATGCCTTTTTTTGGTTTATACAATAAGCGTCAAATGATATTTTCCAATCATCTAGTTCTTTTATAGCTTGTTGCGTTTTTTCTGCTTGATTAAACGGATACCTTAAGTTGCTAATTAGGTAATCTATATTTTTTTCTTGATCGCTTAGCTTGTTTAGATACGTTTCAATTTCTTCTAAGGAAATTTTGAGAGACGGAATAGAGGTAGAAATATATTGCTCTTGAGGTTGCTCGCACAATGGCAAAGAGCTTGTTAGTTGTTGACAACAATTATCGAATTGTTTGATCGATTCATTGAAATATCTTTGATTGATTGCAGGATCTCTTATGGATGCTTCCATCAAGCTATTTATTTTTTTAGGCTCGTATTTTTTTAAATCATCTGAAAGCTTTTGAGCGAATGCGAAATTGTCATTTATTTGCTTTTGTTGAAGCGATCGAGTAAACGTTTGTTGTTTTATTCGTAGTTCCTCCTCACTTATCTTCTCCCATTTTAATTTTCTTTCACGTGGCATGATTTATTTTCCTTTTATAGCAAGTGTTATGGGTTCAGTTCGTTGCGATGAGTTTTGAAAAACATCAATTACGTCCAAATGATCTATGTTAACTTGTAACTCATTAGTTAAGTTTTTTGCATGCTTAAAAAATGTTTCGTGATTTATCAGTTTATGATCATCTTGTATAAAACAGTGTTCTTTTTGCTCTTTGACTGCATCAGAAGCAGCGTCAAGACCCATTAAAAGAAATTGGCGCCAATAATCTTGATCGAACAGTTTTATTACTACACTGAGTCTTTGATTTATCTCGATGGCAAATGAAATGATTGTTATCGGAGTCATAATCAGCAGGTTGGAAACTGTTATGGATTCTGGAACCGTGAATGAAAAATAATCATTGATCATGTAAAAACAGAATTGAGCTAGAGGCAGAAAGATAAATGGAATGCCTCCTATCCTAAAAAGTTTAGTATGAAGGATGCACTCTTTTATCACCGTCATGACTAAAGAAATAATACTGTCTTTTGATTGATCAAATATTTCCAAGCGTCTTGTTAGATCTTGACTCGTTGCAAGTATCTCTTTCAAAGCTTCTTTCGGTAAATAAGTACAATATTCAATAATAATTTTCAGCGCTTCAGGTAAGGTTTCGCTGTTAAACAATACTAAGAAGAGTGTAGTAGGAGTCATGACCGCGGTTAGATTACGTATTATTTTCTGTTTATCTTTTTTATTCCATTTGAGTAATTTTTCTATACCGTGTTCTTTCGCTAAACTTTTTAAAAAATTCAGTAAATCTTTTGAATCTTGTGGATCCTGTATGTTGAACGTAAGAAAAGCTTTTGGTTTTTTATCGCCATCAAAATTATAAAATAGAAATGAAAGAAATGCGCTGGGTGAGCTGAAATATTGCGCGATTTCTATACGTTCTTTCGAGCTGCTTAAAAATAAGTCAGGACAGCGAGTCTGTTCGTTAAAGCAAGGATTTTTTAATTTATGACTTAAGTAGCATAATCGTTTGAAAGAAATATAATAGTGATATTCAGGATTTTTTTTAAAAATATCCTCGTAGTCAAGCCTCTCCATTAGATCCGTATGTGTATTGGGTGCAGACGCATCTATTGTTATTCCTTGTTTTTGTTTTCCTATTGCCGTAGTTAACTTGCTTACCTCAATCGATATTTCTGGCCAAATAATTTTGGCTTTATCTAAGAATAAATTATTATTCAGGTGGCTTTTAAAAAATGGATCAAGATTAAACAATTTTCGAGCTTGTTCTATAGCAGGGCGGTTCTTTTGCTTGTTTTGTCTGCGCAAGAAGTTTTCGCTGATGAAAAATACGAAAGATACTTGGCCGAATAGGAAAGCGGAAAAAAAATCATTGGTAATCATGCCGGATAAAGTGCCTGTGTTTTTTACATAATTATCTCTATAAAGCAAGATTGTAGCTATTGCATTTATTGTTATGAGTGAGAGGGTTGTCGTTAATGAACCATTGAGGAATGATAATATAAATGGAATTTGCATTCTTTCCTCAAGCGCAAAGGCAAGATGAAGTGATTCTAGGGATGGATTAATCGTGTCGTGTATTTCTTGCAATACTTCTAATGGCATAAAGCCATAAGTTTCTGATAGCATTTTGAGCGCTTTGATCAATCCATAGAATTCAATTAAAAACAAGGTTGTTTCTTTCGCGCCTATAAGTGCTATTAATGCGTTGACTACAGATTTTTCATCTAAGCACACCGTTTTTATTGTATTTTGGTTTGGATCTTCTAAAGAGTTTAATAAGTTAAATACGTGAGTTTTTAGTTCCAAGGAAAGAGGCATTCTAATTTGTGTACGATTTTGCCAGTTATTTGCATGTATAAGGAGAAAATAACAATAATCTTCTAGTGGAGAAAAATATTTCTGAATTTCGAAACGTTTTTTAATCTGAATTTTAAAATGTTCTTTAGAGTCATAATCAAATAAATTAGAACATTGAATATCGTATTTAAATTGCGAACCTCGTTCGCCGAGTTCTTTTAACTGTTTCCATGTAATGCGATACGTATAGGAAGGATCAAGTTTGGGTGAGATTCCTGATAAATCAAAGCGTGTTAGATCGTAAGGCGCATTCGCTTCTTTTTCCTGAAATAACTTTTGATATAAAGCAAAATCTTCTTGTAACGTTGTATTTTTCTGAGAGTAGTATTCGAATTCTTTATTAAATAAACTTAAACGTTCTTTTTGTTCCTCATCTTGTTTTTTTAAGTCCTTTTTATTTTGTCTGTATTGATCCGCAATTGTATTTTTTTGTGTTTGAATCTTATTTTTTTCTTCCTCCGTATAGGTCTTCCATTGAGTAGAGTCGGTTATTTTTTCTGTATAAGCCGCATGAAATCTTTTCTCGTTACTCTCTAATTTTTTTATATTTTCTTCTGTGTTCGCTTGGTTTTCTTTTATTTTATCAATCTCTTTTTGTAAATTCTCATTAATTGTTTTTCTTATTTTTGTTCGCTTATCGTGTAGAGCACCTAAATAATTTACAATTTCGTTGAACGAGGCTTTTTGGGGAACAACTTCTATTATCAGTGTCCTGTCTGACGGTAAAATTTTTGTTAACTTTGAATAGTTCTTATAAAATTCTTGGAATAACTCATCTAAATTCTTCTTTTCATTGGTTAAATTTATTGTGGATTTTTTTTCTGAGACAGTGATTGGTTCTGGAGCATGCTTATTTAAAAGCTTTAAAGCGCTCTCAACTTTTTTGTTTTTTGGCATAATTTATGTTAGACAATTAGAAGTGAATGGTTGAGTTTCTTTCGTTGTTGCTTTTTTATTTGCGAAAAATAGTCCTGAGCCAGTAGTTTTTATATTCGATTGATCCAATCTTTCTATTTTTTCTTTTAATTCTTTTATTTTACTAGATACCGTATTTATAGTTTCTTCAACAGGAACTGTTGGATCAAAGTGATAACAGCCAGTGATTAGGCCTTTATAGGCCAGGTCTTTTTTAAACAATGGGTTTAATTCACATAATTTCTTTGCAATTTCTTTTGTTATGGCAGTTTCTTTTTTCATGTAAGCTTCAGGGTTTTTTCCTACATAACGAAGATATGAGTTGTATACAATGAGTGGTGGTAGGAAAAGCGTTAGTGTTACCAAGATTTCATGTTTAATATTATTGTTTAAACTGCTCCAATAATTTCCCGGATTAAGGCTAATAAATAAAGAGGACATTACAATCAATGTGAGTTGTATGTGGAATGATTTTTCAAGGGTTAACAAAGTAATAAAATTGTTAGTGTTCTTGATTTTTTTCTTAAAATCAAGCATGGGATCTAATATTATTATAAGCCTACGGATAGTTTCATAGGTTTCTTTCAGTGTTTCTAAGGATAGATTGCGATCTTCTAACAGCATCGTTAGTGTTTCAGGCAAGCCGTAGTTTACGATCAAGCATAATACTAGAGGTTGTACGTCCATAAGTTGTGTGAGTGCATGAATGACCGTTTTTTTATCCAGAGTCTTTATTCTATTAAAGATTTGCATACTCAAAAAACGAGATATCGATTTTATTTGTTCTGTATCTTTTCCGTCTAAAGTAATCAGGCTTATCTTCTTAATTTTATTCTGATCGCTATGTGTTATTGTATGAATTATAAGAAAAAGAAGATAAGTAAAAAAGCTTTCTTTGCTAAAGTATTCTTGAATACTTAAACGTTTTTTTGAAGAGAATTGAAATAAATCAGAACACTGCACGGTATATCCGAATTTAATGCCTCGTTGACCTTGCATTTTTAATTGCTCAAACGTGAGCCGGAATTCATGGTTTAATTCGTTGGATAATATAATGTGGATTAAGTCAAAGGAAGTTAGATCGTAAACTTTTTTTTCTGGATTGAGCAGAACGTTGTATGAATTCAATTTATTTTCTTTTAATGCTTTAAGTAGCTGAGAATATTTTTCAAAAATTGGATTCAGCAAATCTAACTTTTTTTGCTCTAGTTCTTTTTTTTCTTCTAAGCGCTTATTTTCTGTTATGTACTTCTGTGTAATTGTGGTTATATGTGATTGAATCGTATCTTTTATTAATTTGTTATGTAAATTTAATCTTCCCTGTATGTTTTCTTTGCATGTAGTAAAGCTTTTCTTCTTTTCATTTATTTCTTTTATCTCTTCATTTAAGTTACTTTGCTTTTTCTTTATTTCTTTTATTGAATCACTCAACAGATTAAGTTTCATGCCTATGTTACTTAGGATATTATTTATTGTTTTTAAGTAATTTAAAATTGCTTTGAAAGTGATAAGTTCTTTAATTGCACACACTTCTCGTTTGCAAGTGTTTTCTGCCGTGATAGACGGCAGAAATTTTACTAGATGTGAGTAAGGTTCGTTAAATTGTATGAATAGCTTGTCTAAATCTTCTTGTTTAGTTTTTAAATTTATGGCTGGAAAATTACTTTGTGTGATATCTGATTTTATTTCTGGGGGAATATGGGGCTTTAATTCATGTAAAAAACTATTTAAAATAAAATCGTCAAAATTTTTATCTTTTGTTTTGTATGGCATAATTTGTTTTTCTAAAAATTGAATAAAAGTGATTGCAGTCTTTGCTTAATTTAAAAGAAGTAAATCTTCATCATTTTCTTCATATTGTAAGGATAAAAATTATGTCACAAACTCAACAAACAGGACAGGCTGCAGAATTATTTGTTTGTCATTATTTACAAGAGCAGGGTTTGTGTTTGATTCAGCGCAATTATTGTTGTCGCTTTGGTGAGATCGATTTAATTATGCGTGATGTTCAAGATCTTGTGTTTATTGAAGTGCGTTATCGTGCTCAGATAAAATTTGGTGATGGGTTAGATAGCGTTTGTTTTGCAAAACAAAGAAGATTAATACGTAGCGCTGAATATTATTTGCAAAAACATGTAGGGTTAAGTCAAGCGCCGTGTCGTTTCGACGTGGTCGCAGTGACTTCTCAATTGCATCGATCACACGTACAATGGGTCAAACATGCTTTTCAGAGTTATTAATTAATTTATATGAACTTGATCGAACGTATTCAATCTCATTTTCAAGATTATCAGCAAACGTATGCGCAAGCGATAACGGTTTTGCCTGAGCTTATTCTGAAAGCAGGCCAGTTGTTAGTGCGTTGCTTGTTAAATGGACATAAAATTCTTGCCTGCGGTAATGGTGGGTCAGCTGCCGATGCACAGCACTTTACAGCAGAAATGTTGAATCGTTTTGAGTTGGAGCGTCCTAGTTTGCCCGCGATTGCTTTGACGGCCGATACGCCTACTTTGACTGCGATTGCTAACGATTATCATTATCGTGAGGTATTTGCTAAACAGATTCGTGCTTTAGGGCAAGCTGGAGATATTCTCTTTGTACTGTCTACCAGTGGTAATTCAGAAAATATTATACAAGCTGTGGCAGCAGGTCATGATCGTGGGTTACATGTTTTAGCATTGACAGGGAAAGACGGCGGTCAATTGGTAAGCGGATTGCATGGTGAAGATATCGAAATTCGTATTCCTTCGTATTCTACTCCGCGTATTCAAGAAATGCATTTGTTTGTTATCCATTGCTTATGTGATTTGATTGATAAGCAACTTTTTAGTTAGGTTTGCTTTTTGATCCAGACTGATTAATCCCAAGCTTGTTATTACTGCAGCGATGGCCAAATAAGCGCCTGGTGCAGCAGCATTGCCCGTGCTGTGAATTAAAAATAAAGCAACTAAAGGCGCTGTGCCGCCGAATAGCGCATAACTTAGGTTATAACTTAAAGAGCCTAAACTATAACGAATTTCTGTGGGGATTTGCGCGATGACTAATGCGGTGAGAGGGCCTTGAAAACAAGCCGCTAGCAAAGTGAATAATAATTGTGCTGTGAAAAAGAATTGCTTGTACGCTAATAAGTGATACAAGGGAAAACTGAGAATAACGAATGCGAATGCGGCGCATAACATTAATTGTTTTTTATCCCATATATCTGAAAGAAAACCAAAGCTTATATTCAGTGTGATAGATAAAATGAGTATCACCGTATTAACAGCCGTTGCTTGTTGCAGGGAATAATTCAGAATCGTAGACGCGTAGACTGGCATAAAAACAAAAAGCAGATAGGTGATCAACGCGGAGAGTAAATAAATACTGGCCAGTTGTACACAAAGTACTTTATGAGAAAGCACTATTTTTTTTAAAGGCCATCGTTCGATAGACTGCGCGCGTTTTAGTGCTAAGAATTGCGCTGATTCTGCTGCATTTCTACGAATATAATAGCCGACGATACCTGTGAGTGCGCCTAATAGAAACGGAATACGCCAGCCGAATGTGTATAGATCATGTTTTTTTAAAAAGATCGTGAAACAAAAAATAATTACGGATCCGAATAGCATTCCTACGCCAGAGCTAGCCCATACGAGCGCTGTGATATAACCAATACGTCGTGTTGTTTTTAATTCAGAGATAAAACAAAGTGCACCAAAGGATTCGCCACCAATGAACAAGCCTTGCATGAGACGCAATAATAATAAAAGACAAGGAGCTAGAATCCCGATGCTATGGTAAGTGGGCAATAAACCGATGCAACAGGTTGTGATCGCCATCGCGCCTATACTGATGATTAATGGTTTTTTTCTACCTTGTGTATCTCCTAGATGACCAAAGAATATTGCACCGATAGGGCGTATGAGATAAGCGCTAGCAAATAAGGTATAGCTTAATAAATTAGCTAAATAAGATTGTTGATTTGGAAAAAAAACCATGGCGAGAATGGGCGTCAGATAGGCGTATACACTGAAGTCATACCATTCTAATATTGATCCGATACAGGTTGATAACAGAATGTTTTGATTCATGAGAATTTTCTACTGTTTTTAATTGTTTCTCATGTTACACGCAATAGTGGCTTGATTGAACATCCTTGATGCACTACAGTGTGACGATCATCGAATGATGCGTGTATTTTAATTTTCTGGAGCGTTGTCATGCTCACGTGCATTTTGTGTATTTTATTGCTGTTAACATTTTTTAGTGTAGTAATGAACGCTCGCAAGACCAGCATTACAATGATGATCTTAAGTGTTGTTAGCTTTTTTTTAGTAGGGAATGGATTGCTGGCGGCTTGTTTACTGAAAAAATTGCAAGCGCCTTACGCAGTAGAAAAGCCGGTGATATGGGGTGCGCGTAATGCGATTATTTTGCTTGGATTTGGGACGGTAAAACTTCCACAGACGAATGAGGTGCGACCAACCTTGCTGTCTTATGGACGCATTACAAAAACTGCAGAAATGTATTTTGCCTGTAAACAACAAGCGCAACGTGTTTGTACTGTTATTGCCAGTGGCGCTGATGTTTTGAAAACGGGACAAACAGAAGCAGCTGTTTACGCTAATGTATTAATAAAATTGGGTGTGGCGCAACAAGATATCTTACAAGAAGGCCGTAGCATGAATACCTATCAAAATGCGCAGTTTGTTCAGCCTATCATTCAACAAGGAAAATTTGATCGTGTATTGCTCGTGACCTCTGGCATCCATTTAAAACGTTCTTTATTGTATTTTTCTGCTTTTCATCTTATGCCGATTCCTATTGCCGCCGATTATATTAATACACAGGTGACTAAGCTGCCTTCGGGATATCATTTTGCATTAAGCGATTTCTCTGTACATGAATACATCGGTATCGCGCGCTTTTACATGTATAGCATGTTGGGTTTGAATCAAAAGACAAGTACAGTATCAATACTTATGCCGACACAACTTTAGCGTAGTAATCTTATAAAATTTTCAGCTCCGTGTTAACTGTTTGCGCATTGATTGTGGCATCAATCTCCATCGGTGTTATTTTCTGATGCGATTGTAATGTAACCATCCAACTGCGATGCTCGTTGGGCAAAATATAATTAAATGCTTCTTGTTCGTTTAATAGCGGCTCATGATCTTTTGTAAATAGTTGCCAGGTATCTGTAAATAAGGTGACATTACCTGTATTGTTGAGTTGCACAATTAAATGTTGATCATCAATCCATTGCGCAGTCCAGGCGAACTGTTCGTGCATAATAGAAGGTTGTACGAACAAGGGTAATGATAAATGCAAGGCGAAATGTACATGATCGAGAATTTGTTTGATGTATACACGATACGTTTGTTGCACATTAGATTCTTCTGTTTCTTTTAATTCGAAACGTAGTAGCCGCGTTTTATGTTCTGGTAATTCAAGCAATGCAGGCGTGATCGAGATTGCGTGGCTAGGTCGATAACGATCTTCGCTATCATGTTGTGTCCAATGTACTACTTCTATCTGCAGAAAGATATTTGTATTTCCTTGATTGGTTACGCGCAGCCATGCAACAGGCTGTTTTGCAGATAGCCCAATCCAATTGGGCGTTATTTCAATCATGGTGCTGGCGTGTAAGCAAGCACAGCAGCTGATCAGCAGAAAACAAGTGGCAAATAATCTATTCATATTTGTTAAGCTACATCCTTTAATAAACAACGCAAAACATTTGCAAGACAATCGCTCTAAGACTTGATTCAAATAGGACAGATACGTAGTATCGTCCCATTAAGATGAATGAGAAAGTATTATGTTTCAGGGTAGTATCGTTGCATTAGTTACTCCTATGCATTCAGAGGGTGCTGTTGATTTTCAACGCTTGCAAGATTTGCTTGATTGGCATATTCAAAAAAAAACGGACGCTTTAGTTATTCTTGGGACAACCGGTGAATCAGCAACGTTAAATACAGCAGAACAGTGTGAGATTATTAAGGTTGTACTCACGCAAGTGCGAGGACGTTTACCTGTTATTGTTGGCACAGGCACCCATTGTACACAGACAAGTTTAGAGCGTACGCGCTTAGCTAAAGAATTAGGCGCGGATGCTTGTTTGTTAGTAACGCCTTATTATAATCGGCCAACGCAAGAGGGTTTATATCAACATTATTATCGTATCGCGCATCAGGTCGCTATTCCTCAAATTTTATACAATATACCGAAGCGTACAGGCTGCGATCTCATGCCCGATACTGTAATGCGCTTAGCTAATTTGCCTAATATTATTGGCATTAAAGAAGGACAGCGTGATCGCGCTGAGGAAATTATTCAACGTTGCGGAAAACATTTCTCTGTATTCAGCGGTGATGATGATACCGCTTTAGCGATTATGCGCATCGGAGGAAAGGGTGTGATCTCCGTTGCCGCGAATGTGATACCTGATCGAATGAAAAAATTGTCTGATTTAATTTTACAAGGTAATTTTTCTGCGGCAGAAAAACTAGATCAGCAATTGAAGCCTGTATATCAACAATTAATGATCGAAACGAACCCAATTCCTGTAAAATGGATACTGTCGCAATTGGGTTTAATTGCTTCTGGAATACGGTTACCGCTCACTGAATTGTCGCAAGAACATCATGAGAAGATGCGAACAACAGTGCTGAGCTTAACGTCTATTGGAGAGGTACCGAAGCGGTCATAACGGCGCCGACTCGAAATCGGATGGGGGCTCACGCCCCACATGGGTTCGAATCCCATCCTCTCCGTCAGATTTAACATTTAATCCGTGAAACTGGATTAAGTGCGGTCGAATCAGAATGCGTGCTTTGGTTGTTTTACTTGAAACTAAAAAATAGGGAGAATTGAACTGAATAAGTTAGCGGGTGTATTAGCAATTACACTTTGTACAGTGCAAACCATCTCTTCAGATAATTTCTTCCAAATCATGTTCGTTGATATCAAGATATAACTTAGTATCATTTATACCATTTAATGCTTTTTGCAAGAAATCAAAAACTAAGGTTACATTTCTTATCGGTTGAATGATTATAGCGGAACCATCCTCTACGACCGATTGAAGATTACGTAGGTGGAGATCAACCATATGAGTACAAGCGCTTAAAAAATGAGGTTCATACCGTATTTGAGTTCCATATTCTTTTACGTTATAACGGTGGTTTAAGACTTTTTAAAACTGTTTTATAGATCCAAGCGAGTAGGCTTAAAGCAGATATTAATCCTAATATTGCTGCAATATTCTTAAAATGCGCTGGCGCAAGCTTTAATACGTCTGTTGATTGCGCCAATGTAAATGGAATCGCCAAAAACACACCCATCAAACAAGAACCTGCGACTAAACCACATGCCAGCGTTAATCCCCTTTGTTTTGCTGCGTTCACGGATGTTACTGCGGCTTCTGCAGGCGCATGTTGTTTTTTTCGTAAAGTGTTTTCAACAAAATAAGCAGCGACGCCGCCAGCGATTAATGCGGCAGAAGTATCTAAAGGCAAATAAATTCCACAACCTACTGCTAAAACCAATAAGCGCATGCCTCTTGGTTTTAGTAAATAATCTATGAGAATACATACGACTGCGATCATGAAACCAATACTGATCAAGTGCCAAGGTAAATTATGTCGAAATGCACCCGAAGCTAGATTGGCCATGAGCATAGCTTGCGGTGCCGATAACATTTGCGAGGGATTAATATGGCGTCCTGGAGGAGAAATCCCGCCAATTCCATAGGCTTGAAATAATAATTGCAAAATGGCGGGTAAAATTAAAGCAGAAACGATGACACCTAAAATAAGGATGACCTGCTGTTTCCACGGTGTTGCACCGACGATCTGTCCTGCTTTTAAATCTTGAATCGTATTATTACTGATAGCGCAGGCGCTGCTGACCAAAGTGCCTAAAATAATTGTAAAGCCTTCAGCAATTAATAATTGATGATCAGTGCTAGTGAACTCGGGTACAAAATTAAAAATACCTAATAGCAGCAGCGCTGCGAGCAGTAATACAGAAAGCGATACGCTGGAGATTGGACTTTGGCTACTGCCAATGAGTCCAGCAAAGTAGCCGCACAAAGAGGAAAAAAAGAAACTGACTACTAATGCAAAGACAATAAATAGCACAAGTGTTCCTGCCTCTCCTAGCATAGGCAGAGTCAAAATTGTGTTCTGTGTGAAGTAAGCAAGCAAAAAATACAAGGGTATTAATAAAAAAAACAGCAAACCAAATGCGTAATGAATTGGAATATCGCGTTCGTATTTAGGCAAGGCTTGGTAACCGCTTTTACGGATCATGGCCAAGGATGCAAAGGATGAACGTAATCCAGACACAATGGGTTTGAACATTAGAACAATGGTCCAGAGTCCTCCAATCAACATAGTGCCAACGCCTACTGGACGAATTTTTGCTTGCCAAAGGTGAATTGCGGCAGAGGCTGGTTCCAAGTGAGCAATGCTGTTGTGTGCATAATAACTGGCAACCGGAATGCCTATTAACCAACCAAGAACAACACCTAATAAAGTACTCAGAGCAACATTGATGCCAACGATATAGCCAGCGGCCAATAACGCAGGTTCAAATCCTAAGGTCAGTCCATATACGATTGTTTTTGTTTTAAACCACAGAAGGATATTATCTGCAATGAGTTGAAAACCTGTCTGAAAAAGACTGATGGCGCCTCCGATGATGCCGCCGTGTACTAATTCTCGAAAATGACCTTTGCCTTCTTGGCTTGCTTGCAATACTTGACCGATAGCAGTGCCTTCGGGAAAGCGCAGCGTTTTGTCTTCAAGTAAAACACGACGCAAAGGGATAGAAAAAATCACACCCAAAATACCGCCGATTAAAGAAATACAGGCTGTTTGCCAATAATTAAATTCTTTCCAATAATGCAAAATCAAGAGAGCCGGCAAAATAAAAGCGGTTCCGCCGACTAAGCTTTCACCTGCAGAAGCACCTGTTTGTACAATATTGTTTTCTAGTATGTTTGAATTTTTAAAAAAACGTAGGATGCCCATGGATAAGATAGCGGCAGGAATGGAAGCAGATACAGTCAGACCCACTTTCAGTCCTAGATAGGCATTGGCAGCAGCTAGTACGATAGCCAGAATAACAGCCAAAAACAATGCTCTTATTGTTATCTCAGGTGTGTGTGTATTCATGCACCCTCATGTTTATTAGGTAGTTGGTTTTCAAAAAAATCCTATATGTATCACAGCCTATCGGGAAAGGTCAAAATAATATTACTCAAAATCGCATGAAGTAATGAGAATATTATGGAATGAGCTTCAACCAATGTTGAATCAATTTTGTAGCTTCAAGCAGACCTATTTTGGTACGTGCAGAAAATAGTTGACAGCGTGCGGATACATCGACATCACTACAGGCTTTTTGCAATTCACTTAGACTGAGCATTGCTTTCGTGCGTGAAAGTTTATCTGCTTTATTTGATAGAATGTGTACAGGAGTTTGATGCATCAAGGCCCATTGCATTAAAATTTTGTCGGACGCCTGTAACCCGCGACGACAATCGATAATGAGTAATAAACCAATTAAGGACTGACGTTTGCTTAAATAGTCATACAAAAACTTTTCCCAGTTTTCTTTCGCAGCACGTGACACAACAGCATACCCATAACCCGGCAAGTCAGCTAAACGTTTTTGAGGGCCAAGTTGTAGAAAGATGATCTGCTGAGTGCATCCAGGTATTTTACTCGTTCTTGCTAATTTCCTGCCGATGAGTGTATTAATAACACTGGATTTTCCTGCGTTAGAACGACCGGCAACGGCAATCTCACGCCCCATATCCATGGGTAATTGATCCATGCTAGCAGCGCTTGCTAAAAATTCACTTGTATAAAACCGCAGATGAAACCTAATAATTTAGTATTAAAAAATAAATCCTTGGCCTGGCTTATTTTATATTTCTATACCTATCTGAGCCTGGCAAGACTATATAATGGATTTTAGTTTTTATGCAAGTATTATTTTTATTTTGTAAAAATTAAATGAATTTACTTTATAATTTAATAAAAAAATTTTTATTTATTATTTTATTTATTTATTTTTCTTCTGCGCAAGAAGCGCAAATTAATTCAAAAATTTTAGTGACGTGTGCGCGTTGTCACGGTGTTGATGGTAATGCTACGATCACTACTGAAACACCCAAGCTTGCAGGGCAAAATAGCCAATATCTTATTCGACGATTGCATTATTTTCGCAGTCTAAAATCCAGTTCACAAAAAAATCAAATTATGATTTTATTCGCGCGCGATCTATCGGAGCAAGCAATAAGAGCGATTGCTAATTATTATGCGTCGTTGCCGCGTCGTATAGATATTGCTCAACCTGATCATATTAATTTGGCTCAAAAATTGTATTTGGGCGGTCAGTTCACGCGAGGCATTCCTGCCTGCGCAGCCTGCCATGGTCCGAGAGGTTTAGGAAATCCGTTGGCTGGATTTCCACGCTTAAGCGGGCAGCATGCTGATTATCATTACACACAATTGCAGGCATTCCATAGTAACAAAAAGCGTATTGATGATAAAAATGCTATGATGCAAGAGGTCACAGCCAAGCTGACTGATTTAGAAATGGCAGCGCTGGCTAATTATATTTCTGGATTATATTAGGCGTTCTTCAAAATCAACATATCACCGACTATTAATAATGAACAAACTAATCTTTATTAATAAAATCTAATTCGTTTAAACATCCAATTTTGAATGACACTTATTTAAATAGCATTTGTATTTTTTTGGAGATAAAATCATGGCTAAACGATTGAAAGTGCTTTTAGTGGAAGACGACAAATTTTCACAAATGGCTACCGAGCGTGCTCTGAAAAAATTGGGCTGCGATGTTGTTGTTGCAGGCTCGGGCGATGCTGCATTAGATAATGTTTTTAAAGCAGTGTATGACCTTATCTTGATGGATTTGGGATTAACGGATACCAATGGTTTTAATGTGGTTCAGGAAATTAAAATGCAGAGCGCATTAAATCGTCAAACACCTATTATTGCTTTGACAGCACATTCGGATGAGTTGTATCGTACTCAGGCAAAACAGATCGGCATGGATGATTTTTTAAGTAAACCTTTGCGTCTAAATGAATTAGAAAAACTTTTGGAACAATTAGCAACCCAGTAATTTTATTTTTTTTGCACAAGAAATAAACCACAGCGTACAGATTCGCCTGCTTGATGGCGCCCATCGACCTGCCCTTGCTTTACTATTTCAAATCCAATTTTTTTAATAAGTTTTGTAACATAAAGCCTATTGTGTCGATAGCGCCCAGTTTTTTCTAATTGATAAAATTTTTTGCCTAATTCTATGGAAAAACCAAATAAACCATGCGTGTTTAATCGTTCATATATCTTAGAAAAAATAGGATCGAGCACGCCAAAATATACGAGTGTGTCGAGACAAAGAATTAAATCAAATTTTTGTTCGAGTTTTATTAAAATCTGTAAAATTTCTCCTTCGATTAATTGATCGTAATTATTTTTTTTCTGCGCTTGCGCTAGCATATTGGCAGAAAGATCAACACCTGTTATATGCTGTGCATTTTTTCGGAATGCTGCGCCTGCTAAACCGGTTCCACATCCCAAATCAAGTATGCGCCATTTTTTTTCTTGTAAATACGGTTGACTGTATTGGTATAACAATTCAGGTAATCGATAATGCAAAGTATTCAGTAAGTGAATGTCAAAATGACCGGCATAATGATCGAATAAATTTTTTATATAATCCGTAGGTGTTTGTGCAGGCATCGCTTCTCCGGTCAGTGCGGCGCGCATATAGCCTGCAATGGCATGTGAAGGCTGAAATTGTAGTGTTTTTTGATAATATAAACGCGCTTGTTCTGAATTATTTAATCTCAGATAAATAGCGGCTAAATTACAATAGGCTTCAGGGTAGTTTTCGCGAATATGTATCGCGTGTTCAAAGTGCTCAATCGCTTGTGATAATTGTCCTAACAGCATGAGCGCTACGCCTGAATTGTAGTGGGCTTCGCTGTCCTGTGGAACTAAATTTAAATAAAGAGAATAATGCCATAATGCTTCTTTTAATTGATTTTTTTGTAATAATAAACTCGCAAGATTACTACGCGCGATTTTATGTTTAGGATCTACGGTTAAGGCTTGCTTGAAATAAATCAGTGCTTTATCAGTATTTTTGCGCTGTATCGCTACGGCACCTAGATTATTTAAGGCCTCAACGTCCTGCGGATTTATCGTTATAATTTTTTGCCAATATTCTTCTGCTTTGTCTGTTTCTTGTAATTGCCAATAAATATTGGCTAAATGCCAATGTGCACTCAGCGAATGCGCATGTAAGCTCAATACGTTATTAAATTGTTTGATTGCAGCAGGGTATTGCTTTTGGATCAAAAAAACTAAGCCTAGATTTAAATGGGCTTCAAGATAATCTGGATGCAATCTGATCGCGTGAATATAATGCGCCTGGGCTTCGGCAACATTTTTTTTGCGCAGTAATAAGGTGGCTAAATTATTATGCGCCTCTGCGTACTCTGGATTAAGTTGTAAGGCGGCCTGATAGTATTGTAACGCTATTTCTTCAGGTGCTTTTAACGCTTTTTGGAATAAATCAATTGCTTCAGTAGATATCATCAGGCGGTAGCAATGTAAAAAGTAAGGTAGAGCTGTTATTGTGCCATTGATCCTGATCGAAAAGGATACTAACAACACCGCAAGGCGGCAGCTGAATTTTTTTCTGACACAAAGTGTAAACTAATTCACTTAAATAAGGATTGTGTCCTACTAAAAAAACTTGATGCCAAGTAGATTCAAAGGCTCGAATAATCGTGATGATACGCATTTGATCGCCCGAATAAATGACAGGTTGTAGCTGTAGTTGTTCGGTAGAATAACCCAGTTCGTTACTAATGATTTCTGCTGTTTGTCGCGCACGCTGTGCTGGACTGCTAATGACACTGTCAGGATAGATTTTTTTGTCTTGAAATTGTTGAGCAACCCAATGCGCTTGGCGTTGCCCAAGTGTTGTTAAACGACGTTCTTTATCGGGTTCTCCTGCGTGTGCTTGTCCATGCCGAATTAAATACAATGTTTTCATATCAATTTGCTCTGCGTCGAAGAAGATATCGGCCCCGAACAAATTTATCAAAAAAATAATCTAATTCGGGGTGTTTAATAGGGTCGCCGTCTTGATCTTCGCTTAAATGGAGCTCAGCGGCATATGCATGATGGACGGAACCATGTACCAAAATATAATACCAAGGTTTGTTTTTGTCTGGATGTCCGGGTGCATTTTGTTCATACCATTGTTCTGTGCCGCGATAACATGCATCAGCATCGATGATTACACCGCGATATCCAAATAAATTATGCCAAACGATCTGTCCGATACCAAAGTGTGCTTTGATCGTATTAACCATAAATTTAACTTCAGTCACATATTCGATAGCAAGCGATGACGGGCGCATGATCCGAAGGACGTTGATAAGTGCGCACTGTTTTATCGATCGTGCATTCAGCACAATACCTGCTGAGTAGGCGGCTGCTTAGAATATGATCAATACGAAAGCCATGATTTCGTTTAAATGCATTGAGGCGATAATCCCACCAACTATAATGACCGGATTCTGTATGATGAATGCGAAAGCTATCTTGCAGATCAGCGTTAAGTAATTGAGCAAAAGCTTGACGCTCCAAAGCGCTGATCAGAATTTGATCGCGCAAATTAATCGGACCGTACACATCGCGATCATCAGGGGCTATATTAAGATCGCCTAAAACGATTCTATTTGGATAGTGAGTTTCTGTCTGCTTTAAGTAATCGGTCATTTGTTTTAACCAATGTAATTTATAATGATATTTTTCTGATGCAACGGCTGCACCATTGGGTACGTAAAGATTTATGATTCTTATGTTTTGGATCGTGGCCATGAGTATTCTGCATTGTGGATCATCATCATTGGGTAGGCTAGTTTGAATGTCGTATAAAGGATGGGGGCTGATGATGGCGACGCCATTATAAATTTTCTGCCCATGACACGCTACCTGATAACCCAGATCGGCAAAAGCTTGTAATGGAAAATTTTTATTTTCTAATTTTGTTTCCTGTAAGGCTAAGAGGTTGGGTTGTTGTTGCGCGATCCATTCCAATATTTGTGCAAGCCGTACTTTCAGTGAATTTACGTTCCAGGTGGCGACTTTAAATAATTTCGACATAGACATGTTAAGCAGGATCGCATTTGTAATAGAGTTTGATGTCCGTAATGAAAGTTCGCTGGATTTTTATTTGCTGTAACTGCGCCATTAAGTGTTTATTTTTAGCGTAGGATAGCGGAAGTAAAAGTTCAATCAAGAGACATTGATCTAAATAGTGTAGACGTGCGGCTTGAATACTTTCTGCAGGGATGAGTTGTCCCCAATATTGTTCCAGTAAAATTTTTAATTCGGAGCGCGTTGGCAACGTGCTAGGAAAATCGAGTGCTTCATCTTCTTCTGGATCAATATGTACGGTTACATCGGTGATTAAGGGGAATGCTTGCATTAACTGTTGTTCTACTTTTTGGCTAATGAAATGACCCTCAGAGACTGTAATCTTCGGATCTACTAAAACGTGTACATCACAACAGACGTAGTTGCCGATAGAACGCGTGCGTAATTGATGAATGGCGCGTACACCTGGAATCTGTAAAATGCTTTGCTGAATTTGTTCGGTCGTATCTGGATCGAGGGCAGTGTCAACTAATTCACGAATGCTATTCCATCCAAAGGTCCCTGCTATTTTTAATATTAAAAGGCCGACTAAAAAAGTTGCTATAGGATCTAGCCAATGTATGCCAAATAATGAACCGATTAAACCTAAAAGTACAACAAATGAGGAAGCAGAATCGCTGCGATGATGCCAGGCGTTGGTCATTAATAACTTAGAATTATAGCGTTGCGCGGTATGGCGCGTTATGTAGTAGAGAATTTCGTTCAAACTGATTGAGGCAAGCGCAATCCAAATAAGATATTTGTTAGGTACAGGAGTGTATGGATTTATGATGGCATAAATTGCATTACATAAAATTCCTGCACCAACGAAGCCTAGTAAAAAAGCAAAAAATAGAATGACGGCAGTTTCAATGCGACCGTGTCCGTAGGGATGATCATAGTCAGCCGCTTTATTTCCAAATTTTGCGCCTACAAACACGAGGCTGTCGATTAATAAATCTGATAAAGAATGAACACCATCTGCAAATAATGCATGAGAATGCCCAAACCATCCGCAGATCATTTTAATCAAGGCGAGTAATAAATTTTTACAAGCACCGCATAAGGTGATGAGATAAATTTGTTGAGATCGCGTATCTGTTTTCCAGACGTTCATACATTTACAAAATCATCAACCGTTTTACGTAATCGTAAACATAATTCATTTGCATCATGTTCAGTAAAAATGAGAGGTGGCAATAATCGAATCGTACGATTCGATACAACATTTAACAAGACACGATGATTGAGCGCAGTTTTATTGATCGTTACGCAGTCTTGATTAAGTTCTAACCCGAGCATTAATCCCATACCGCGTATCGACAACACGTTGGGATGATTTTCAAATGTTTGTTGTAACTGTGATTTCAAGTAAGCGCCTACTTTTGCTGCCTGCTTATAAATTTTTTGCTGTTTCATGATGGTAAGTACTGTGGTTGCTACAGCGCAAACAAAAGGACTTCCTGCAAAAGTGGATCCATGTTTGCTCGCAATCAAATCATTGGCTTTCCCACGTGCTAAATAAGCTGAGATCGGAATGCCGTTACCAAGTGCCTTAGCAACTGTCAAGATATCAGGCAAAATACCGTGATGTTGACAAGCGAACCACATCCCAGTACGACAGAGTCCAGTTTGAACCTCGTCTAAGATCATCAGATAATCATGCTGATCGCATAATGCGCGAATGGCGATCAGGAAATCTTTGTTTGCTTCTCGAATTCCACCGTCACCTTGAATGGGCTCTAATAAGATGGCTACGATATCATTTTTATTTGCAGAGACAGCGTCGTGCAATTGCTGTAAATCATTTATGGGAATATGAATGAATTGTTCTAATAGAGGCTCAAAACCTTCTTTAAGACGTTTGCTACCTGAGGCGCTGATGGCAGCCATAGTGCGTCCATGAAAGGATCCCATTAATGTAATGATGATCGGTCGGGTGATGCCTTTTTTTCGAGCGTAACTGCGCGTCATTTTAATCGCTGCTTCTATCGATTCTGAACCTGAATTTCCATAGAACACCTGATCCATGCCCGATATGCTCGTTAGCAATTCAGCCAGTGTTTCTTGTAGTGCAATCGTGTATATATTAGATGTGTGCAATAACTTTCCTGATTGTTCGTGAATGGTTTGGGTAACATCAGGATGACAATGGCCTAGACTGCATACACCAATACCTGATATAGCGTCTAAGTATTGATTGCCTTGTTGATCCCATAACCAAATACCTTCACCGCGTTCAAAAGTAACGGGTAATCTTCGTGTATAAATTGGCATGAGTGAGGTAGTAGTCATGGTGTAGTTCTAGCGCATGAAGTTTTTAGCAATAAATTGCCAATTGATAATCTCGAAAAATTTTTCCAAATAGCGCGCACGGGCATTACGGTAATCTATATAATACGCATGTTCCCAAACGTCACAGGTAAGTAAGCAAGTTTTCCCTAAACGTAGTGGCGTTTGTGCGTTGGGTAATGCTTGGATGGCAAGTGATCCGTCTTGATTTTTAATCAGCCAAACCCAACCTGATCCAAAATGATCTAAGGCTAATTTAGTAAACGCTTGTTTAAATCCTTTTACGGAAGAAAATTGTTTCGTTAAAGCTTGTATGAGTTCAAGTTCTTTGTTGGGTTGTGATTCTGCGGTTAAACAATCCCAGTAAAAGCTGTGATTCCATATTTGAGCCGCATTATTGAAGATAGAACCTTCGGGCGCATGTTTGATGATCGCTTCCAAAGACAGCGTTTCAAATTCAGTGCCTGGTATGAGTTCATTGAGTTTATTTACATACGCTCGATGATGTTTCCCGTAATGATACTCTAAAGTTTCTTTTGATAAATTAGGTTCCAACGCATTTAGAGCGTAGGGTAAAGGTGGGAGCTCATGTAACATGAACGGCATCTCCGCGAAATTTTTTAATGCCGCTACTATAGCGTAGGGTAATTTAAAATCCAAGCCGCTTTTTTTGAATCAGTGTTTAAATTTTTGCATGCAGATTTAGGGGTTGATACGGCTCTGAAAAAAAATACTCAGAATGCTTGCTATTAATTAATTTACAGTCTATTTTCTTTCTATTGTTTATTTTTTGACACATATTAATGCTGTATTTTAGTTCGAAGAATTAGATTGAGCTGAATTTGTAAAAATATTTTTATTATTATTTTGTGTTTAAAGGATGTCTCAATTATTACGTTACTCTCATGACTGCTGTATGCAGTTCGTTTTTCATTTGTTTGTTGTTTTTGTAATGTTGTCCTAATGTTCGCAGTAATCGCAGAGATTGTTTTGCATGATAATGACAAATTAAATAAAATAGTTGACTAGTGTGCGTGCGTTAGGTATAAAAACGCATCTGAAATGAATTAGCCTAGGTTTTCTAGGTTAGAAAGAGGGGCCTGCTGAAGGGTTTGTTTTAAAAGCAATGTTGTTTTTAAGAACACAGGTAGCAGTACCAATGCTAGACCAGGGCTGTTTAGTTTCCATGTATTTTTAAAAATCGGTGGGAATTTGACAGCCTTGGTTAAATGCAGAGTGATTAATTGGTTTACAATGATGTACTACTCCAGTTATTCGGTGTATTCAGTTGGAGACCAAAGTTTATTTGAGTGACAATCTTTAAAGATAAGGAGATTTAGTAGCATGAAACTCAAAACTGTTGTTGCTTCAATGGTAGTGCTAGGAGGCCTTAGTAGCCCGGTCTTTGCGGCGCCCTATGATATCAACGCCTCATGCGGTTCAGCATGTAATGCAGCGAATTATCAACAAGATACATCGCTGGTGCCTTCACTTGATTTTTATTTTAATAAAAATCAACCCGGTGGGATTTATCAATCGGGTTGGTCTGATCGTATTTTCTTGAGCGGACGTCTTAATATAGATGCTTATCTTGCTAGTAAGCCGCCAATTTTCACTAACTTCGCTGGTCAGCAGGTAACAGGTCGTGCGAGTGATCTCGTACTTAATAATGGTAATTTATTTTTTGATGCGAAGGTAAATAACTGGGTTACTGCCAATCTGTCTATAGTTTACTCTTCGCTCGTGGGCGTATCGGGTGCATCAGGTCCTTACGAAATTCCAAATTCCTTGTTTGTTAGAAGACCTGTTCCTAGCAATAACTTAGACACAGCGTATGTAACAATCGCGAATCCGGCATCTTCGCCTGTTTATTTTCGTATAGGTAAAGAATATGTGCCGTTTGGTCAGTATGATCCGTATGGATTTTTGAATGATAATCCCACGCAGCTTTTTACTGAAACTAATGCAGCTGTAGCTCAGTTAGGCGTTGTCGTACCCAACGGATTTTATGGTTCCGTTTATGTATTTACCGGTAATCCACGATTCGCTGATCAAGGAGATACCCGGCGCATTCAAAACGGCGGTCTAGACGTTGGCTATGGATTTAGCAGCTGTGATATTAAGACGAGATTTGATATTGGATATCTTGCTAATATTGCTGACTCTAATCTTTTATCTTCTTACTATACGAACTATCTCGTAGGAACAGGTGTTGGTACCACTACCACGCCAGGGTTGCCTAATAAAAAAGTTCCGGCTTATGATATCGATGCTGATATTACTGCTGGAGCGTTTGATTTTAATGGTCATTTTATTACTACAACGCGTAGTGTTTCTGATCCATTTCATCCTCTTGGCAATGGCAGATACGCACATTTAGGCAAACCAAGAGTATGGGGATTAGAAGCTGGATTTACCTTCCCTGTATCTGATCATCAATCTAGAGTTGCTATCGGTTACCAAGGTACGACGCATCTAGTAAATCTACTTGAAAAATCTCGTCTCTACGTTGATTACATCGTAAACATGGCTGAGTGGTTTGATTTAGGATTTGCTATTTCTCGAGATAAAGATTACACGGCTGCAGAAGGCGGCACAGGCAATACTTCCACAGTAGGTCGTGTACGCTTCGGTGTTAAATTTGCATAATTTAGTGAATCATACATTTCAAATCAAAGAGCCTGCACGCAGGCTCTTTTTTTATATTTAATATAATTTATACTTGTTTTTTTTCAGTGATTCAGTAAAATTTGAGCTTCGTTTTTATAGAAGAATATAAAGAACAATGCCTACTTATCTCAATCGTTCAAATCAATTATTTTTAATAAGCGCATGTTTCTTTTTTCTGTTTTCAGCTCCAGTGTTTGCTGATGCAGAAGAGGGTAGTTCTAAACAGGTGCCATCAATTCATCAAAAGGTACAGCTATACCCTACTACTAAACTCGTGGCGCAGTTGATTAGCCAGACTGAGGCATTAGAGCGGCAAGTTAATAATTTACAACATCAGGTAAATCGACTTCAATCTAAACGTTCTGTGCGGACATCGAACGTAAACTCTAGTAATAAATCTTCTCATGTAGCTAACAGTAATGCTCAAGCTCAGGATCGACCTACTCCTTTAGGTAAAACTTCATTTATCGGAGGCACCCCTGTGGTTACTTCTCCGTATATTGGTGTTGTACCAAGCTATGATGCTTCTGATTTATTGGTTAATTTTCCTTATGTCAACGAAGATTTGAGTTTATTAAAGCAGCAACAGCGTATTTATAGCTATTGCAGTACCTGTTCTATTCATCCAGAAAGTCCTTTGTTAGCGCTCAGTGGGAAGATTGAAGCGCAAATTAGTCGTGTCAGTCATACCGGGACTGCTTATGGAGAATCTGATCACGATGTTGATCTCACGGGTGCTGAAGTTGACACAGCAGTTTTGGTTAATCAATGGAGTACGGGCTATTTGGCATTCGTGTATGACAATTCGCAAGGCAGTTCAAATCGTCGTGTTGACAATTCGAGAGTGCTTTTAGATCGAGGGTTTTTAACCATAGGTAATTTAAATCAATTACCTTTTTATTTTACTTTGGGTCAATATTATGTGCCATTTGGGCAATATGCTTCGGCCATGATTTCAGATCCTTTAACGAAAGTGTTAGGGCGTGTAAAAGCACGTGCTTTTACCTTAGGTTTTTATAAAAAGTTTGATAAAAACAACGAACTTAATTTATCTGCTTTTGCTTTCAATGGGGATACTAAGTCAAGTGCTAATAGCAAAAGTCATCAGTTTGGATTAAATGCGGATTACCAGTTCACTCAAAATCCATGGAGTCTTGAGCTGGGAACAAGCTATATTAGCAATATCGCTGACTCAGGAGGTATGCAGCATAACGGTCTTTCTTCAGGCAATTCTTTTTCTGGTTTTGCTGGCAGCGCAGCATCTGAAATCTTAGATCCTATTCCAGGTGTTGGGCTTAGAACTAATTTAGGTGTTGGGTCATTCCACTTTATTTTTGCTTATGTTGCTGCTGCTCGTAGCTTTCCGTTGAGTGTATTAAGCTTTGATCAAAAGCCTGCACGACCGCAAGCTGTTCATTCAGAGTTGGATTATAATTTTTCAGCATTTAATAAGCCAAGCTTGATCGGTTTTGCCTATGATCAGTCTAAAGATGCGCTAGCCTTGTTGATTCCAAAAAGACAGTACACTGCCATTGTTAGTACTTCTATTTGGAAAGATACGATTGAAAGTTTACAGTTTTCTCATGCGGTGGATTATCCTACCAGCGATCAAGCGAATGGTAATGCAGGTGTTGTACCTATCTATGGTGGTACTTCTTCTGATATTAATTCTATCATTCTACAAGTCGGGTTTTATTTTTAATTGCCTTCAAGGATGTCACAGAAAACACAGTCGAATATTCTATTAGGTATTACAGGGAGTGTTGCTGCCTATAAAACTCCTGAGCTTGTTCGTATGCTGAGACAGCAAGATTGTTTAGTTAAAGTTGTCTTAACTTCTGCAGCTAAGCTATTTGTTACGCCTGGATCTTTGCAAGCAGTTTCTCAACATCCAGTCTATGAATCATTATTAGATTCAGCGTTTGAAACCAGTATGAGTCATATCGAATTAGCTCGCTGGCCGGATTGTATTATAGTTGCGCCAGCAACTGCTAATTTTATTGCTAAGCTCGCCGCAGGGATAGCGGATGATCTATTGACAACACTTTGTTTAGCAACCACCGCACGCATTATTTTGGTTCCAGCCATGAACCAGGCCATGTGGAATCATGTCGCTACAAAGGAAAATGTTTACACACTTATCAATAGAGGAATAATATTTTTAGGGCCAGATAAAGGAGAGCAAGCTTGCGGTGATTTTGGTTTTGGTAGAATGTTAGAGCCACACGCAATTGTAGGCGGTTTATTAGATCATTTAGAAGAACCTTATTTACAAGGGAAGCGTATCCTGATTTCAGCAGGTCCGACTCGAGAAATGCTGGATCCTGTGCGTTATATTTCGAATCGTAGTTCTGGGAAAATGGGTTATAGCCTGGCTCAAGTTGCAGCACAATTAGGCGCTGAGGTTACCTTAATCAGCGGCCCTGTTTCTCTATCTGCACCGTATCATTGTCGTTTGATCCAGGTAGAAACAGCGGCGCAAATGTTACAGGCCGTACAATCCGAGATAATTGGTCAAGAAATATTCATTAGTACTGCTGCGGTAGCAAATTATCATTGTTCTGATGTTGCTGTACAAAAAATAAAATCCAATCAAATACTCACACTGAATTTAGAGCCCACAATTGATATTCTAAAAACTATTGCTTCTCTACAGCCTCGACCTTTCTTAGTTGGATTTGCTGCTGAAACAGAAAATATCATTGCCGTCGCTGAGAAAAAACGCTTAGCAAAAAATATCGATTTAATGGTTGTTAATGACGTAAGTTGTAAAGAGATTGGTTTTGATAGCGATGAGAATGAGGTGATTGTTTTATCGAATCAAGAACCTATTTTTTTAAAGCGCGCGCCAAAGGTAACAATTGCTGCACAATTGTGGCGCATTATTTATAAAAAATTTTTCAGTACGAGATATGGCTGATGATCTCTTTCATTTGTTCCTAATGTGCTAAACATCGTAGAAGAAGAATTAACACAAATAGAATTTTTATTATCAGCTGTTTGTTCATCTTTAAGTTCTATGCGATTGCTGCCCGGTACTAAAATGGGCTTAAGTGGAATGGATGAAGAATGCAAAAAATACGTATCTAATAAGGGTGCTTTAATGAGCCAGGCATAACAAAAGCATTGAAGATTTGCGTACTCTATAAGGTGTTGCAAATTTTTAGAAAAGACGTTTTCTTCCTTGATGTTTAATACATTGTTTATTTCTAGAAAAAGATTTCCAGCACACTTCTCTAGTTCTTTTTCTTGCTTATCCACAAAAGAACACTCTCTCGCAATTGTGAGCATATTCATCATTGCCCAGTCAAAAAGATATTTAGCACATTGCCGTAGTGCAGAAAAAATATTTTCTATACTACTTTTATAAAGATTTACAATATGTGGAATCATCCAGCTTGGATAATATTCTATAAATTGCTGAGGAATGATGAAGTATAGGGTGTATTTTCCTCGTAGAATGGAATCATTTGTAATAACCAGTGTATTATTCTGTTCTATCATTGTTTCTAGTACAATGTTTGCTTTTGCTATCGACGTGGCCTCAGTGTTATTATTTTCTTTTGTTAATTTGCTTAAACTGTCCATCATTTTTTGCAATTTCAGTTCGGCTTTATCTTTGCCACCGCATGTTTTTATAAAACTCCAAGGTATTATGAACAGTCGATCGCGATAGACTGTTCGTAATACTTTAATTTGATAATTTTCAATGGTTTGTTCAAATTGATCTTGCGTTATTTCATGATTCATTTTCTGTAGAGAGGTAAGCGTGTTGCTAATCTTCTGAGCCGCATGGAGATCATTTTTTAAAAATCTTTCTAAGTTAGATAAACTTTCTTCGTTTAAAATAGCATTATTTGCAAGAAGTTTT
>Ga0206946_1015_pt1 | contig 78549 bp, 72 predicted proteins | sample Alteio_BWOrgHeat_2_FD_152965 | JGI IMG/M metagenome (GOLD analysis project Ga0206946, IMG submission 152965) | Enriched cells from forest soil in Barre Woods Harvard Forest LTER site, Petersham, Massachusetts, United States -... | ecosystem: Environmental > Terrestrial > Soil > Temperate forest > O... | reverse complement strand
TCACGGGGAGGCAAGCAATCCCGCAATCGTGCCATCGTCGCTGTGGCGCGAAAACTTGCCGTGCTGCTGCATCGCATCTGGGTCACGCAGCAGCCATACATTCCGTTTTATGCAAAGGCCGCTTAAGGAAAAAATCATGTTCAACCGTTGCGATGACCCCGTGTTCCGATGACTGCGTGTCGGGTTGGGCCTTAACAAGGCCGGCCGAAAACTGGCAGCATCGACTTCTCCTACTGAACCCCAAACGGCACAGAGCCATTACGGCTCTCGCGAAGTGCGAATAGAAACCCGGCGGAGAACAACATGCGTCGCAACCAAAGCAAAGAACAAAAACAATACTCAACGAAGGAATCAACACAGATCAGCTATTGACATCAGTGACCGTCTCATAGAAACGCGACTTTTCTAGCAGTCATCCGAATTCCAACCGCCAGTTGCCCTTTTCGACTTGGCAGCCTAAGAACGCACGACAGACGCTCGGCGACTCGGCGACAAACTTGTCTGCATTTGAAACTTGCAACACTACCCTTTCATGGAGTGGGTCCTTAACCGGCTGGTGGCTTCGTTATATAGGTGTTGGCAGTTCAGGAGCTCGACGACGCTTTGCGAAGACGTTCGGCTAAGGCTTTGTTTCGTTCGGCGTGTTCTTGTTCTGGTGGGACATAGATCAGTCGCGCTGGAAGTCCCAGGTCCCGAGCAGGCACTTCCCGTGATGGAAGACTGGCATCCCGCGCTGGTAATTATTGATGTGTTGCTCCCTGCGATGAATGGCATTGACTTGGCGATCCGGATCAAGTCTCAATGGCCAGCGTGTCACTTGTCCCTCTTATCAGGACAGGCGGTGACTGACGAATTGCTCGACACGGCGATGAGGAACGGACATAGATTCGATGTCGTAGCGAAGCCCGCCCACCCTTCCGAGCTGCTTGGAATGGCTGGAGGCGTCTTGCACGAAGAGCCTGGTTCCATATCCGAGAACAATTGATTTGTTACCTGAAACCGGTGGGCGCACAGGAAAACGCGATGAACTGCGACAGAAGACCCGGTGCGGAAGTGCAAAGCGGCGGAGTTATTATGCTCCGCCGCTTCTTTACCATGCGCCGCCTGATTCAGCAGCAACCTGTTAGTGGTGTCCACCGCCACCGTGAGATTCACCACCATGGGATTCGCCGCCGCTATGAGATTCTCCACCATGCGCTGCTGCGTGGGGGGAACCGTGGGATGCATTATTATTATGCGCTGCTGCTGGGTGAGAAGCACCATGGGATGTGCTACCGTGCGCTGCTGCAACATGGGAACTATCTGCGGAGCCCCTAGCGTGCGACCCGCTACCACTGCTGGTGCGTACTACCGATGCGTGGTCTGCATGGGCACGATTGGCCGCAAAACCACCCCCGCCGTTATATCTTCCCCCGCCACCGCTGCTAAAGCGATGGCCACCCCAGCCGTGGCCATAGCCCCAGCCAGCCCATGGACCCATTCCCAGAAAGATGCCGTTATAGAAATAGCCCGGTCCGTAAAAACCAACAGGTGCACAGGCATAGGGTGAGTAATCATAGTAGCCATAGGAACATACGGGTTGAACACCTATGCTGATGGCAACTTGCCCGTTTACACCTGGCACCAGGACCAGGGGCGCGAGCAATGCTGTAGTACAGAGTAGAGTTTTGAGTCCGCGCATTTATGACCCCCTTAAGGTGTCTGCGGTTCGTGGAATTGCGTGGGATGCTGTATTGCCTAAAGAACAATCCAGAGCAATAGCAGCGACCATAAGGGCCTGAATCCGTTCCTGACCTCCCTTTAATATGTCGAGGCTGCCATCTATCTACCCTTACGTTATTCACTATAGTAGTTACGATCACCTTAGTCTGAGCAATAGGAACCATATGTTGCCTATCGTCTGGGTCAGTGATGGGAGATGCTTGCGAGCCGGGTCGCGCTAGTCAACCCATCTCCTCCGAGGTTAAAAGGTTCAGCCTCGTCCGAAAATGAAACCATAGGCTCCCAGAGCCGAGTCGGGACCGCAACCCGCTTGGAAAGAGGTTAAACGATGCGCTCAAGCTATTAGCACAAGGGTGCCAACAGAGCTATAGCGGCGACGCTCATTAGGAGAGCACAGACCCATCCCAACACTTGCATGCCGCGTGAATTGACGCGCTCTCCCATTACCGTTCGATCACTCGTCAGCAGCACGACCATGATGACCAGGGGGCGGAGCAGGCAGGTCGTTCAAGATCGCAGACCAGACAGCATTTTCACGGCATTGCATAGGCCGCGCCGGCAACCGAGTAAGTCGAAATGCAGGATGGGTCGTCGCCTGCGGCTCCCGTAATCAACCCCGGGCCAAGCTCTTTAAGAAACTCCTGCACGCCACGATATGGTGTGGGTGTAGCTCTGCTTCTAACGGCGTAGTCCGTGACCTCATAAACGCAGTGTCATTAAGAGGTTGATAAAGGTCTTCGTTGCGCCGCACAAATCGAACCTTCAATGTGGTCCAAAGTGATCAGACATCCGTTCTAGCTACTTTTATGATGTTGATAGATGAAGAAGTGAAACGACCGTGCAAAGGCCAGTCTAGCTTCCTCTTAGAACTGAGGTTACAAATGGAAACAATATTGATTGTTCTCTTAGTGGTACTTTTATTCGGTGGCGGAGGATGGGGATACTCTCGCTGGCGCCGTTAGATCGCGCGATCACAGGGAATGAACGCGTGACCTCACCGCCTGATCGTAAATTGGGATATTTATGGGGATAGTTCGATCTCTGGACAGCCCGCCGAACCGCCTTTAGGATCCTGAACTAAGTCAGCCCTCCTGAAATTTTCACTTCTTAGGTTCTCAGGAAAGCCGCGTATCCGATGCCTCCGAGTGCGATCCTGCATGAAGCTCAGCAACTCCACAACGTGAGTGAGCGTCTCGACTCGCTGGCGGACCAACATCCACTCGTCTCAGAAGCGCTCATGACTATCTCAGGAAACGTTCGTCACACCGCCACCTTGTTGGAGGTGCTGGTAGCAACGAAAATGGGGCCCTTCTCCGGACGAGGTCCTGCAAATGCCTGATTTGCTCAACTTCTATCGAAACGGTATGAGCCATTGAGAACAGATTCTGCGCATTCATCCGTGTCATATTTTTGAGATGATGAAGAAGAAAAAAAGTCGGCTAGAGATCGCGAGAGAGATCATTTCCAATGTGAAAAGGGAGATGGAGAAGCCGCGACTGACGGAGTCAGTCCGCTCCGCGGGGAGAGACCTAGTCGCGCCGGTCATCGAAAAGCCTCCTGCTCGGTCTGAGAGAGGGTGAGCTCTCGTCTTCAGCCCAATGCCAGAGCTTGTAGAGAAGGCATCGGCGGTGTCGGGTGCTTCTGGTTGCTGGTCTTTCTACTTTCACTAATTAAGCCCGGGCGCGCGAAGAGGCGTTGGCCTTCCCGCGTCTTGCTTCCGCTGAAAAGCTTGCGCAGACGCCGGATCCGCAGGCTGGACGATTGCATAGTGAATCAAACTTTGGCAATAGACGCATCCTGTTTCGCGGATAGCGGAGACGGTTTCGTCGAGAACCTGGGGAAACGTCCTCAGGCACTCCGGGCAGCTGATCATAACGTATGCTTCGCCGGAAGGGTCATGTCCGTTCCTTGGAATCCAGACGGGTGCCAATCTGCAGGGTTGTTGAAGCGACGGCGGGGCCACCGGGCGGGTCATGCTTTCCACAATCTGGAATAAAGAATCCAGATTCGTTCCTTTTTCATAGAATGCGTCGGCGGCGATGCCAGGCGGTATGCCGTCGCCCGAAAACGCACCGCTTAAAGCGATCACCTGAATCGCGGGAAACCGACGACGGACCACCGAGAGCAACTCGAAACCAGACATACCCGGCATGTTGAGGTCGGAGAGGATGATGTCCGGAATCTCCTTCCGTATCTCGGCGAGTGCCGAGAAGCCATCTTCAGCCGAACGGACTCTATATCCGGATTCAGCAAGGATGACGGACAGCAATGTCCGCATCTGCGGATCGTCATCAACAATAAGAAGCTTTGCTTTCTCGGGGGGCATCGTGCACCTTCCTATGCGCATCTAAATTGCCTGCTGAATCAGCAGCATCTCATCGCTGAAATCTTCGATCTGTTCAATTTTGCTCACATTCGCGGTTCTTGGCTGGGTGGATTCACGCGGCGGAGGCGAAAGTAAAAGATTTATTAATGTTTGAACGGACGATTTTTAGTCATGCAGAACTACATTGAGCAGTGACTTATGAACCTTGATGCCGCCGTTGTACTCAATAAAACCCAGACTGCGAAAGCGATTCATAAAGAAACTGACCCGGGACCGGGTAGTTCCGATCATCTCCGCCAGACTTTCCTGAGTGATCTTCGGTATCAACGTTTCCGGCTCGCCGGGCTTGTCGAATTCCGCCATCAGCAAGAGGATTCTCGCCAGACGCTTCTCACTCGAGTTGAAAAGCTGATCGACAAGATCGGCCTGGGTTCGCATGCTGCGGGCGAGCAGAAACTTTAAGAACAGATCGGAGAAGGCATGCTCCTCGTGTATCACCCGGATCATCTCCTCCCTCTCGATCTTGAGTGCTGTACAGGCGGAAATCGCGGTGGCAGTTGCCAGCCGAAGACCGATCACTCCGGCCATCGACTCCTCGCCAACGAAGTCGCCTTCGGAGAGCAGAGCGATCGTGGCTTCCTTACCGCTTTTCGAAACAACTGTGAGTTGTGCGCGGCCGTTCTGAAGATAGAAAACGGCATCAGATGGATCGCCCTGGGAAAAGAAGGCCTGCTTTGGCTTTAGTTGAACGATTCTTCGCCCTAGTCCGGCTCTTGCTAGAAAGCCGATCGCGTCAAAGACTGCATTTAGCTCTGTCATCTGAAATAGCCCTTTCCCGAATGCGGTCTTGGCGAGGAGAATCCAGAATTGCTACGCGACCGCAGCCGATCTGAGGTAAATAGGGGAATTTCCTAAATATTATAAATTGTGTGATGGAGTCTTTGCATGTGCGTTGCGACCATTGCGCTAACCTTCTGATTGCTAGCACGATACTTCGAACATCCTGATGTCGATTCGAGTCGCATAGTACTGGGACCGACGACGTTATTTCGCGGGAGTGAAGGCGTGATCGAATCATACTTCTGCATCAGATCCACTTTCTTCTAAGCAACCACACTTTAATCGCTTGCGTAAGTCCCGTATAGCCAAGCAGGGTCATCATCAGGATCGGCCAGTACAAGTGAGGCAGGTGGACGAGACCCAAAGAAGAGGCCAGTGGGGAATACGGCAGCCATGCTCCAATGGCCATGATAGAAAGTGTTGTAACAGTCAGTGGCCAACTTGCTCGACTCTGTATGAAGGGAATTTTGTTGGTGCGAATGACGTGAATGATGAGGGTCTGCGTCATCAGGGACTCGACAAACCAGCCGGTCTGAAATACGGGAGCGCGAGACGGGTCCCAGCACTCGAAAAGCCAGAGCATGACGAAGAAAGTCGTATAGTCGAAGATCGAGCTGATAGGACCGATGAAAAGGATGAAGCGCTTGATCTCTCCTATGTTCCAGGGCCGCGGCCGCGCCACTTGCTCTTCGTCCACTGCGTCCGTGGGGATCGGCACTTGCGAGAAGTCATATAGAAGGTTGTTCGTCAGTACCTGAATTGGGGCCATCGGAATAAATGGCAGAAAGGCGCTTGCTCCCAGTACGCTGAACATGTTTCCGAAGTTAGAGCTCGCTCCCATCCGGATGTACTTGAGAATGTTAGCGAATACCTTCCGCCCTTCAATGACGCCGCCTTCCAGCACCATTAGGTCCTTCTCCAGCAGGATCAGATCCGCCGACTCCTTCGCGATGTCCGTAGCTGTATCCACTGAGATGGCGATGTCTGCGGCTCGTAATGCGGGCGCATCGTTGATTCCGTCTCCCATGAATCCGACGACGTGCCCCTTGCCCCGGAGAACGCGGACGATCCGCTGCTTGTGGGAAGGAGAGAGGCGAGCGAAAAGCGTCGTTCTTTCTGCCGTCTTGGCTAATTCGGGGTCGGACATTTTCTCCACGTCTGCACCCAGCACCATTGGATCAGCAGAGAGACCAACGTCCCCGCACACCTTGCGGCTGATGAGCTGATTATCACCAGTGAGGAGTTTCACTGCAACGCCATGTTTGTGAAGTGCTTCGATTGCGAGTGCCGCGCTTTTCTTAGGAGGATCCAGAAACGCTACATATCCTTTGAGCACGAGGTCGCGCTCGTCATCCTTTGAGCAAACCTTCATTCCTGATAGCTCTTTGGTCGCCACCGCCAAGACCCGGAAACCATCGTTACTGAGGCTTTCATACTCTTCCCTCAGCCCCTTCATCAGATCTGGATCCATTGGCGACAGCTTCCCGTCCAGTTCAAAATGAGAACACTGATGGAAGACCTCTTCGGGAGCGCCTTTGGTGAGAAGGATCGCCTTGCCATCGGGATTTTCTACCAATACGGACATCATGCGTCGCGTGAAGTCGAAAGGAATCTCGTCCAGCTTCTTGTGCTTCTCGATCAGCACTTGCTGGTGGAAGTCGGGACTATCCAGAATTGCCCGATCGAGGAGGTTCTTAAGTCCCGTCTGGAAGTGACTGATAAGGTAGCCATCCAGTAGCACTTCGTCCGTTTCCCGTCCCGCAACATTGCAATGACGCTGGAGGACGACGCGATCTTCCGTAAGCGTGCCAGTCTTATCGGTGCACAACACATCCATGCCTCCGAAGTTCTGGATGGCATTGAGATGCTTAACGATCACCTTCTTACGGCTCATGGCGAGCGCACCCTTGGAGAGACAGACAGAGACGATCATGGGCAGCATTTCGGGGGTAAGGCCCACAGCCACGGCCATCGCGAAGAAAAAAGCGGCCTTCCAATCGTGCTTGGTGAAGCCATTGATGAGAAAGACCAGTGGCACCATGACAGCCATGAGCCGAATCATGAGCCACGTGAAGCGGCTGAGCCCCTGGTCAAAGCTTGTCGGCGTTGCCTCCTCCGTGATCGAACCCGCCATGCTGCCGAGATAGGTGTGAACTCCTGTCACTACTATGACTGCGGTCGCCGTGCCACTTTGAACGCTGGTGCCCATGAAGCAAATGTTCGTGAGCTCTGTCGGGGCGCTCACGACTTTAATCTCAGGGTCGTGGAACTTCTCGACCGGGAGGGACTCCCCGGTGAGGCTGCCCTGGTTGACGAATAGGTCTTTCGACGAGATGACCCGTACATCGCCCGGAATCATGTCGCCGGCGGAAAGCTTAATGATGTCCCCAGGCACCAGATCCCGGAGCGGCATTTCTCTCGCGTCGCCATCACGAACAACGGTGGCGGTCACGTGAATCATAGCTTTGAGTTTTGCCGCGGCCGCGCCTGCGCGGGCCTCCTGCAAGAAGCGGAGCGCAACGCTGAGTACCACCATGCACGCCATTACAATTCCGGCGCGCGCGTCCCCAGTAGCAAAGGATATGGACGATAAAATCGCCAGCAGAACCACCAGCGGGTTGCGGATGATTTTGAGAAGGCGGCCGGCCCAGCCTTGCCGTCGTTCTTGTGCCACTTCATTCGGACCTGTCGTGCGCGCTCGCTCGTCAGCTTCCGCTTGGGTCAGGCCACTGGAAGAAGTCCGCAAGGAGCGGAGCAGCTCTTCGCCGTCCTTCCCGGCCGCATCGAGGACAGCGGGTGAAACACGTATGTTCTCGTCCTTCGCCTTCGTGTGAATCGGAGGCTCGTCCCGCCTCGCCGGGATCCCCGTGAGGCTAACGACTCCTGTTCCGCCGGCTATGGCTAAGGGCTCCACCACGTCATGCGTATCAGGTATTGTCATCATTCCTCTGACCGCTTATCCAAGTTGCTTCTATTGCGTGAGCCTCGGTCTTGTAGATTCCCTCATCGGTGTGGAGGAGGCATGAGCTGACCGGCGCGCTAGCCAGATCCGTGGCGCCGAGCACGCGGCAAAGCACGTGCTGTGCAGCACAACGCCTCGTCATCCGAGCCCAATAAAAGCCGTCACAGCTTGGTTCTGGTGGAACAGCGGTTCGAGACGACTGTGGGGGCGCCATCGAAAGCGTTGCCACGTACGTCCTCGATTCGGCCTTGGATACATCGGCATTTAGCCGGCTCGCGGCTATCATCCGCGGTATCTTGCTCTCTACCTGAGGGAAACTTAAGGAAAAGTTGCCATATCCTTTTCTAGTGCCCGGGTTTCTACTCCTTCGGTCTCAGTTGCCAACGTCGCGGACTCTTTCTCCTGGCGGGGAACAGGGATACATAGCACAGGACAGTGGACTCCGGATATCACCTGGAGCACAGTGCTGGTCTGCATGTCTTCCTCCGACAGCATCGTCGCAGGGCTGCCCAGAACCACCAGATCGACTTGATGCTTGAGGACAAAGTCCACGATCACCGGCCCAGCTTCGCCAGTAGTCACTATGTGTTCGACCGGAACCGTGTGCGATTCGTTCATTGGCGCGAGAAAGCGCAGACGTTCCAGCTGATTGCGCCGCTCAACGTCATTCTCTGCCGCTGCAGAATGTAAAACCGTCAGCTGCACGTGCGCGATGCGGTGTGCCGCGGTCAACGCAGACAGCGAGCAAGCGGAGAAATCCGTCGCCAATAGGACGGTTCTCCATTTTCCTGCCCAAGGCATCAAGGGTTCGACGTCGGGAGTGACCGTCAAGATCGGGCACTCAGTCTTTGCCAGGAGTTGACGTGCGACCTCGCCGAGAGCCGCACGGCCAAGTCCTGTCCTGCCTCGCGTTCCGAGAACCAGAAGATCCCCGCCATCGTCACGTACTGTCTGCAAGATGAGTTCGCAGATGTCGCCTGTCTCAACGACGGAGTGAACAGGAATTCCGTCCGCTCGCAGTCGTTCTTCAACCCGATTCAGCTCTTTGAGAGCCGCTTGATCGGCGGAGAGCGAGCTGGGCACTCCCGTGGGAAACGCATAACCAATGGGGTCTATCACGTGCACGAGTACCAGTTTGGCGCCATGACGGAGCGCTATGGCTTGGGCATAACGAAGCGTGGACGAGGATTGCTCAGAGAAATCTGTCGCCACAACGATCGTTTCAAATGGGAACTGCTTGGAGCACGTCATAAGATCTCCTTAGATGGCTACGCTTGGCCACTTCCACTCTCGTATTTGCTGACGATCAATCCCATGCTCATTCGCGTAATTCACGGAGTCGATGATCTGGTCCTTCAGCCACTGCTTCGTATGGGACCCAATCGTTTGTAAAGCCGGCACCCTGTCGATCACATCGATCGCAAGATTGAATCGGTCTACCTGGTTCAAAATCGCCAGTTCCAGCGGCGTATTGATATTGCCCTTCTCCTTGTATCCACGCACATGGAAATTGTCGTGATTTGTTCTCCGGTACGTCAGCTTATGAATCAGCGAAGCATAGGCATGGAAGTTGAAGATCACCGGCTTATTCGTGGTGAACAGGCTATCGAACTCGCGATCCGAGAGTCCGTGAGGATGTTCTCTCTCCGGCATCAGCCGAAATAAATCGACCACGTTGACAAAGCGAATCTTGAGAGCGGGGCACCGCTCCCTAAGAATCGCGACAGCTGCCAGCGATTCCGAAGTTGGAATATCACCAGCGCACGCCATCACCACATCCGGGTCCTGTCCGTCATCGTTGCTGGCCCAGTCCCATATCCCTATACCCTTCGTGCAATGCTTCACCGCAGCGTCCATGTCCAAGTACTGCAGATGCAGCGCCTTGTCAGCGACAATGACATTCACATAATCGGTGCTTCGCAGGCAGTGGTCTCCAACGCTCAGCAGGCAGTTCGCGTCCGGCGGCAAATAGATCCGCGTCACCTCTGGACTCTTGTTTGTCACGATATCCAGAAACCCGGGATCCTGATGAGTGAATCCGTTATGGTCCTGCCGCCACACTAGCGATGTGATTAGCAGATTGATGGACGAAACAGGAGCTCTCCACCGCAGCTCCAGCTTGCTCTTCTCCAGCCACTTGGCGTGCTGGTTGAACATCGAGTCGATGATGTGGACAAAAGCCTCATAGCTCGAAAAAAATCCGTGCCGCCCCGTCAGGACATATCCCTCAAACCATCCCTCCAGCGTGTGCTCGCTCAGCATCTCCATCACACGCCCATCGGTCGAGAGATCGCCGCCGTCAGCATCCTCCGGCTTCATTTCCGCCGTCCATGTCTTCCCGCTCGCCTCATAGATCACCTGCAGTTTGTTTGAGGCGGTCTCGTCCGGCCCGAAGACACGAAAGTTCTTCATGTTCTTCCGCATAACGTCCCGTAGAAAATGAGCGAGCGTATCGGTAGGCGAAACCTCAATCTGGCCCGGCTGATCCACCTTTACTGCATAGTTACGGAAATCGGGCAGATCAAGAGGTTTCCTCAGTCCCCCTCCATTCGCGTGAGGGTTGCCGCTGATGCGCCTCGAGCCGAGTGGTGCCATCGCCTTCAACTCCGCAATCAGCCTACCGTCTTCATCGAACAACTCTTCCGGCCGGTAACTTAGAAGCCATGACTCCACCAGCGCTAAATGCGCCGGATTGCTAACCGGATCAAGGATCGGCATCTGGTGAGCCCGCCACGATCCTTCCAGTCTGTGCCCGTCCAATTCCTTCGGACACGTCCACCCCTTCGGCGATCGCAAAATGATCATCGGCCAGCGTGGCCGCTCCGGCGCCACTTCTGCGTTTCTCGCATGATTCTGGATCGCGCGAATTTCCAGCACGCACCGCTCCATCGCATCCGCCATCTTCTGATGCATCAGCGTCGGATCATCGCCTTCGACGAGATAGGGGGTCCATCCATATCCACGGAAGAGGCTCTCCAACTCCTCCGGCGAAATCCTGGCGAGAATCGTAGGGTTCGCGATCTTGTATCCGTTCAGATGAAGCACCGGCAACACCGCGCCGTCGCGGATCGGGTTGAGGAACTTGTTCGAATGCCATGATGTCGCCAGCGGTCCGGTCTCCGCCTCGCCATCTCCCACGACTACCGTCACAATCAGGTTTGGGTTGTCGAATGCCGCGCCAAACCCATGCGAGAGGCTATACCCTAACTCGCCTCCCTCATGGATGGAACCTGGCGTCTCAGGTGTGCAGTGACTTCCGATGCCGCCGGGAAACGAGAACTGCTTGAAGAACTTCTGCATGCCGGCCGCATCCTCGCTCATCTCCGGATAGACCTCTGAATACACTCCCTCGAGATAGCTGTTTGAGAGCGTCGCAGGAGCTCCATGGCCTGGCCCGGCGAGGTAGATGAGGTCGAGGTCATACTTGTTAATTAGGCGATTCAGATGCACCCACGTAAACGTCTGCCCCGGATCGGAGCCCCAATGCCCAAGCAGCCTGTTTTTGATATGCTCCGCCTTCAACGGCTCGCGCATCAGCGGATTTGCTTGCAGGTACAGCATGCCTGCGCAGAGATAGTTGCAGGCGCGCCAGTAAGCATCCATTCTGCGCAGTTCGTCGGCACTTAGAAGTGCCTCTCCTATCGACGAAGCATCGAATTCCAAAGACGGAATAGAACTAATCATCAGGTTACCTCTTGCAACAAGCGCCACTGAGTAGTTGTAGCTTGCCTCAGCTCTTTGTGAATTCGAGGACCACGCGTGACGCTACGTCGCCATGCTCGAGCCGGTCGAAGATTTGGTTGATTGAAGATAGAGGCTGCAGCTCGATATCGGCCTTGACTTTGCCATCGACCGCGAAGGCAAGGGCTTCGGCCATATCTTGACGCGTGCCGACAAACGAACCTCGAATGGTGATGCAGTTCGACACTACATCGAAGAGCGGAACCGGGAACTCGCCCGGTGGAAGCCCAACCAGGACACATGTGCCGCGCTTCCGGGTCATGGCAACACCCTGCCTGAATGCGCTGATGGACGGTGCCGTAATCAGAACGCCATGAGCTCCGCCGCCGGTCTGCTTCTTTAAGGTCGCTGCCGGGTCGCCTGCTCTGGCATTGATCGTAAGGTCGGCGCCCAGGCGCTTGGCATGGGCCAGCTTGCCATCATCGATGTCAACCGCACAAACGAGCAATCCCATCGCCCTGGCATATTGGATCGCCAGATGCCCCAGTCCGCCCACGCCTGAGATTGCAATCCATTCACCGGGCCTGGCGGCGGTTTCTTTGATCCCTTTGTAGGTTGTGATGCCGGCACAGATTAGCGGCGCGGCTTCCGCAGCCCCAAGGCCGGCAGGCACATGGGCAACATAATTCGGGTCGGCGACGAGGAACTCGGCAAAGCCACCATTCCGGGTATACCCGCCGAACTGCGCCGCTGCGCAGACTGTTTCCCACCCGGTCAAGCAATACTCACAGTGACCACATGCTGAGTACAGCCACGGCACCCCCACACGATCACCCTCCTTCACAATCGTCACGCCCGGCCCGACAAGCGTAACCACCCCGATCGCTTCATGGCCCGGGATAAACGGGAGTGTGGGCTTGACCCGCCAGTCACCACGCGCGGCATGAAGGTCCGTATGACATACGCCACATGCTTCGGTCTTGACTTGGATCTGACCCACGCTTGGGGAGGGTATGTTCCATTCTCGAAGCACCAAGGGCTCTCCGAACTGTTCGACGACTGCGGCGTTCATCTTCAATGCCATAAAAGTCTCCGATTGTGTCGCCCAATGTCCAAAACTCGAGGACCAAGGTGAATCGCGGTGTAGTCGATTGTCTCTCCACGGAGGTGCGCAAGCTGTGCAGTTTTGCTCATCGTCCGGGGCATTTGTGAGCAAAATTGCTCAGACTCCTGACTGAGCTCATCGGCGACCACGTGGGTAACCAGAACATGTGAATGTGTGGGCAATGCTGTGCTATCTCGATGCGGCGGCACGAGAGATCGACAGCACTCCGATGATCGGGTTGCGGCCATGGTGCGAGCTCGGCAAGTGAGACATCTAGTCGAACTGGCGTGCACAGATGTATTGCGGCGTTTTGCGAGAGCCTTTGGGCCGTATCCATTGTCGATGGACGCTGATATTTCGCGACGCTATCAAGAGGTCGACCTCTACCTCCGTCAGTCACATGCAGAGCGGGATTTGGGGACCCTGTCGCATTGCTTGAAGAAGCCTGCAATCACTTAGGCGAGAAGCTTGGCCCAAAAACTTAATCCGGCAATGCGTTACTCAATACGTCTTATGAATCGTTGCTCCAGCAAAACGATGCCGATCCCATCGGCATAAACTCTCACTCGATTCGCGGTTTCCGAACCAATCGCGCCGCTCTCAAGCCAAACCACACGCCCCGTCTGCAGGATGCCTTTGCTGGCGTTGGTTCCCTTAGTTCCTTCGTCTGCACACTCATAGGGTACGGATTGCGTAAGGACATATTCCGTCTTGAAGCTCAGTGGACTGACCATATTACCCACCTTCAACTTCTTGCTGCGGCCTGCAGGAATCATCTTCGGAAAGGATGAGCCGCATATCATGTTCTCCTTTCGGATTCCTGGAACTGATCGAGACGCCTGGGAGAATCTCGATCAGCAGGTCCGGATTCCTTGTTGTTTCGTATGGTTACTTCTTGTCCGCGCTCACTTCGGCAATCGTGCCTGCGCGACCCGTTTCGTCAACCGCCTTCATAAAGCTCAGCGTGGATTTTGGCGCGGGGACCTTGCCTGACAAGATTGACTCGAAGGATAGGTCGCGGCCATAGATCGCACGGGTGGAGTCGCTGTCGTGCTGAACCACAGCCCCGGCTAATGTGATTCCTGCAAACACACCCTGGGCACGCGAGTAGGTGAGAATCTCGGCATTCATCTTCCAGTCGGTACCAGCGGAAGCATGACGGCCTACCGGGCCTGCCGCGGCAGATGCGTCCCCGCTTAGCTGGAATTTGCTGGAGAGTAGATGCTGAAAACCCTGGTCGTTCATGACCAGCATGACAAGGTCAACGCCCTGTAGGCCGATCTGTAGTCCCAGGCTACCTCCTCCAACGGAGACGAATGCAGGAGCGCTCCAACCTCCGGCCGTGCGGCATGACGCGATACCTCGGCCGTGCTCGCCACCGGCGATGAAGCCGCCCTTGACCAGATTCGGAACTACAACAATGCACTTTGCACTACTCAGTACTTCTTCTGGAATACCCTTGTCAGGAGCTGTCATCAAAGCGTGGAGCACATCCGAGGACATTTGCAGGCGCTCAATCGCGTCCTGGTGTCCAGTACCAGCCCATAGGTTTCCGTTCGCCAGAGTAAAGGCGCCGATCAATAACAGAGACGTCATTTTCATAAGTTTTCCTTGCAGACAGCGCAGAGCTAAGAGGGACACATGTCAGATGGGCTGACTTAGCTCAGAACCATGAGGGAGCCGATAATGCGGACTCTTCTCCGAGTTGATTGTTCCAAAGATGCCGCAACAATAGCTGAGCTAAATAGCTCACTTTGGCTGATGAGAGAGAGGGATCTTTGTTACTAGCCTGTGGGCGCGACTTGATTGCCTGTGATGACAACCTTTATTGGAGGAAGCATCCGCAAAGATGCGGGTTCATCGGACACAGAAAGAATTGCGCTCCGCTGAATCTGATAAGGATAGACCGTTACCTTAGCGAGAACGAACCACGGATACTCCTTCAACTCAATATGCCCGCCTTCACCGATCAAGATAACGCCGCCGCAATTCCCGTTTGTATCTCAACCCCGCCTTCGCCCGCAGGTATTTCAACGGTGACGCGCTCGATAAACAATTCCGAATCAACCTCGGCCACGACGTATTCATCCCCATCACCGCCGTCGGCATCATTCAGGATGTCCACTACGACAGCCTCGAAGCAAATATCCAGCCCGTCATCTATTTGCCGTTTGACCAGGTACCGGAGGGCGAGGTAAACATTCTGCTGCGCTCGAGCGTCGAGCCTGCCTCGCTGACCGCTGCCTTACGCAAGGCCGTAATCGACACTGACCCGAGGCAGCCTCTGTTCGATGTAACAACAACGGAGAGCCGTCTCTCGCAGTCGCTTGCCCAGCGGCGGCTCATCATGCTGTTGATTGCTGCCTTCGCCATGCTGGCCATGATGCTGGATGGAGTGGGTGTGTATGGCGTATTTTCCTACTGGGGGGCACCTCAAGAAAGGGAAATTTATGTAGGCTAAGGGCGACCGGGGAGGAGTTCTGAGGCGACGCTGAGTTTCCGACCCTAACGATGGAGCGCAAATAGGTCGCCTGTGCAGTCGGGAATCTGCACAAGGAGGGATTAGTATCCTCTCCGTTATATCCATCGATCATGCACCCTACTTTGTGTACGGTCTTCACTACCAGAAGCAACTCTTAAAGAGGAGAATCTATGTCCGAAGCAAAGAAATGTGGCAATCCAGCCTTGTGTGCTGCGAACATCTGAATGTTCGATTTGGGAGATTTCCTTTGTCCGCTGTAAAGTATCCAACAAGATAGTGGTCGAATGATGGTCAGAATTGCTCGTTCAACCGCACGCCGGCAATTCCCAAGACACTGGAAGAACAGTCATATTTGACCTAAATTTTCCGGCAAATGTGTTCAATATTGCTCAGATTCGGAATGGTTTGAAGCTATAGATTTTGGGCAATACGGACTGAATAGAGTGCAGGTAGGTAGACGAAGCAGTCAAGAGATGTCAGGGAATACCACTCTCTGACTCTGGAACCTTCATTCCATTTGTGACGCGCTCTGGTCTTCCTTCCTGCGATTTTTCCCCGGGCCTTGAAAGATGCTCACCTCGCTGTTTCTAGAGGCATTCGTGAATCGAGGAGAAGCAAATGAACAATAGCAGCGGCGAGAGATACATGCATCGCAAGAACGCGGACAGGAGCTATGACTCCATCTGCTTGCAGTGCTTTCGTACTGTGGCAACTTCTAGCGATGAACTGGCTTTAGCTGAGCTTGAAAATCTGCACAAATGCAGTGAATGGGCAATGTACGCGAACGCTATAGTTGAAAGTCCATCCTGGCGCAGGGGCCATTATGCCTTGTAAATCATGTAACGGGTCTCTGGTGAAGCGTCATCGGAGCGGGTTTCTAGAACTCCATATTTTTGGCATGCTTCGGATTCGTCCGTGGGAGTGTGAGTCATGTGGACGCACACATTTCCGAGTGCGTCACCTCACGTTATGGTCGAAATTCTAGCAGCGCGAAAGCGTGCTACAGGCTACTTCTTCTTCAGCCACGCCTCAACCTCATGCTGTAGAGCAGGGCGTGCCGTGATGCTCGACACCTTCGACGGCCCTAGATCAGTCACTCTGAGGAAGACGGTATAGACACCGAGATCAAGCGTAACGCCGGGATCGTTTCCCAAGTCCACGGGAGCCCCCCAAATAAGAGTGGCGTCCATGCTGGCCCAGCTATACCCATACTGACCCGATCCGCCGACGACTTGAGCGGCGAGCGCAAGACCTTCAGAATCTGTTCTCAATGGCTCACACTTCCGTTTCATAAGAGCGGTGCAGTTTATCAAATCTCAGGCTGGCGATCTTCCACCCTTCAGGGATTCGAGCTAGGCGCTTCTCACGGGACCTTCATTGGAGCTGGCGAGGAGGGTCGACAAGTTCGCGTTGTCGCGCCAGCAAAAATGCAACGAACAAACTCGAGTGCACGCCCCTAATGGATGACGCGCATTATCTCTGCGTGTGTTCCTGTCTTCACGAGTGATGCTTTCCCAAAATATGGCTTGCGGGGATGACGCCGGCAATTCATGAGACATTGTTTCTCAGCTTAGAATAACAATCCTCTTAAGTTCCTGGGTTTCTGAAGCACTACAACTACCTGCGCGACCGATAGAATCCCCAGCCGCCGCCGCCGAGCAAAAACAACACTAAGAGAACAATCAATATGGTATACACGTTTCACCTCTTGTAAGTGGAACCTACACTGGCCTGGATAACAGCCGTGTAACTTTTCCACTACCAGCCTCGCAAATGACGAGGGTAATTGTCTGCTCACTTTAGCTCATTCAGGGGCAAAGATCAGCCGCACAGATATCCGTCTCGATATGCCGGGTGAGATCTGCAACAGATTCGCGAGGTAACGCCGCCAGCGGCTAAGGCAAGGAGTTTCGTGGAAGATAGTCTCTCACTAAGACGCAAGGCTACCCAGCAAAGTGTGGGCGTTCCGTCGCGGTATCCGTTCGAATTTGGCCTGAATTTCGCTCCATGATCGATTCAGCTTTGTTTGAACGGTCGGCGGCATTAACCAGGACCAGCACGCCCTTCTCTCCGATTTCACGATTCAGCAGAAAAATTCTATCTTCGGCGACTCCCATCGACTGCAGTGTTTCTCTCAGATCTACCTCTGAATACGTCTCTCTGGGTTCGTCGGATGAGAGGTCTTCATTTCGTCGAGCCATCTGGTCCGTTCCGCTGCGATGCAGATCGTGCTCAAAGCTTCGCCTTAGCTTCCAGGCCAAGCTGTTCCTTTCTTCTGAGACGACGTGTTGGTCTGGGGAATACGCCTCAATCTTTCCCAACTGTGCTTGCTTGCCTTCAACCGAGAAAGCGATTCTAATCTGACCATTGCTAAACCCGGCATCTCTCAGGTCAGCGATGGCCCCGTGGGCCGCCTGACTATCTGCGAAAAGAGCTACCACTAAGTTAGAAGTCTTCGGTCTTATCTTTTCTGTGAGGTCGGTATGCATGGTTTATTCTCCTTCTTGATTCGCAGTACCCTATCAAACTATGAGATGTGGCTCCGGTATAGGAAGCAAGAATCACGCCATTGATAACATCGACAACTTGCGCCCGGTTCACGCACAATGTAGGGATCTCAAGGTCTGTTGCTCGAGACTTGCAGGTCCTCGTATTACGCCACTCTTTTATCGACACACGCATGTCGACGCGCTACAATCGCGCCTCGACAAGACGCACGCCATATAGATCGGCCAGACTCCCGATGATCTGCTCGCGGTTGCGCGAGGTCTCGAAAAAGGCCATGACCAGATCGTTGAAAAGAATTTGGCTCCAAAAAGCCAGACCCGCTAGAGGCTAAGCGACCTTCCCGTCAATACCTGGCCCTCGGTTCGCGCCGGGGGCCCTTTTAACTCTTCTGCGCTCAGGCAATATCACATCATCGAAATGCAGTTCGTCTATATGCTGTGCGCTTGTTCTTTCTTTGAGGTTAACTGGTCCATCCGGCAGGAACTCAAAGTCGTGGGTTCTGAAACAAAGCCCGCACAGCCAGTGATGCTCGACTGAGGTCTGTCCATCGTTTTCGCGGGTAACGCGTACCACACGCCCATCCCGCAAATATCGCATTGCTATTCCACAGGCCGGATTGAAACATTTATCGATCATTGGGACTCCTGCTTTCTAAGAAGGCCCCTCAGCACTCTACATTGCATGGGATGCGCTGGCCCCCTCGAAAGTGGGTTGCGATACACTTTGCATATGCAAACCAATGAAATCATTGCAGCACTTGATTCCGAGATAGCCCGCTTATCGCAGGTTAAAGACCTAATTATTGGAACAACTTTCAAACGCGCACCCCGACCGGTAGCTCCCAAAGCTGCACCGAAGAAGAAACGACATTTCTCCGCAGAGGGGCTTGCGAGAATCGCTGCCGCGCAGAAGAAGCGCTGGGCGAAAGTTAACAAGGCCGCTAAGTAGCCATCCCTTGCACGGCAGGCCGGAAAAACTCATCGCTGTAATACCTTGCCTGCTTGCCGCACATATGCCGTCCTTCAATCAGAAGAATCTGCTCCTCCCGCCGCATGCCGATGATCTGATCCGCCGATACGCCTCCGATAATGTTTGCCAGAAGCTGGGCAGCAGGGAGGCAACACTGCTGAAGGGATTGGGCGCATATACAATTTCTATGCAACCGAGGAAAGCGTTAATGGCCCTGGAAAAGGCAAAGAAGAAAGCGGTAAAGAAAATCGCTCAGGTAAAACTAGTTCATCGCTAGAAGTTGCCACAGTGCGAAAGCACCTCAAACAAATGGAGTCGTAACTCCTGTCTGCGCTCTTGCGATACGTTTATTGTTGATCGTCGCTCATGCTCATTTGATTTCCCGGCAGTGGCACGGTGAAGGCTGCTGCTGCCCCTTGCGACGGCTACAGCCGACCTTGTCAGTAAGGGAATCTCTGTGTGGAGAATGACCTGAAGGCGGCTATCCAGATTGCTTATCAGGCCCTGCCCGCTTCCATTACGAATAAGCCCGCTGCCGCTGCCGTCGAAACCGCTGCTACGAATGAAGTGAGTGTGCTTGCAGCCAAGGCCTCTTCCGCCTCCGGCGTTTCTCAGTAAATGAGGTCTTTAGGTGATAGCCGTGGCCTGGTCGGCGCTTCTTGCGCTGTCGGGCTGCGGCTTTGCGGAATGTTATGGTGCGCAACCTTCACGTCGCACAATGACTGTGCGCCCCTAAGCGCGACTTCCTTCCAAGGCATCGCCCTTGCAGGCCGGATGTCCGCAGTCGCACATCACTTCAGTCGTCCCCTTCACGGATTCGCAGTGAGCGCTGCAGGTCTTCTTACCGTCAGGGGGAATACAGCTACAGGCAGGGTTTGAACACTTCTTGGCGTCAGACATGGGTTCTCCTCGGAAAGGCCTGGTTGGCCGTTCCCTAGGTTGGATGCATGGATCGTCAATCCCAATAGAAATCCTAAAAATGGGGAAATTAGATAATGCCCGGCTTGGTCTGGATAATCGAGGCACTTGAAGGATGGGGCCTGACGCGCATTGCCGCGTGGCTGTCCTCGTTGTTCAGAAGCAAACCAAGAGTGAACTCCGCGGATGCTTTCTGTGCTGTCTTGGCCAGCAAGATCACTTTGTCATTACTACAACAAGCGATTATCTAACTTAGCGCGCACATAACGCTATGGTTGCACTTTTGGGAAACCAAGATCTCGGAGCTGGTTCTCGGTCACGGGATAGGGGCCGATTTCACCATGGGCGATTTGCTCTGGAAGTCCCACTTCCTTCAATTTCGTTTGCAGATCTTCAACAGACTTAAAGTGGACGCAGGTTGGACCGGGAGTGCACGCAACTGTGCGCGACACGAAGGTACCAATGTCTGCAAAAGTGAGATTGATGCCATCGCTCTGTGGGTGAACATGAAAGTCCAGGTGCCGGTCATTCATAATGCTCAATAGTGTACAGCGGACTTACTAAACCTCAGTCAGGAATCACCTACCGGCCAGGCAGGCCGAAATGTTACTGGCAGCGATCGGCGGCTGATAGACCTCACCTGTGGCTAGTATCCACAGCCCTCAGCCAGTCCGCCGGGGGAGGCTATTAGCCGAATTAGAAAAGGGGACACGGCCAGCAAGCCGAATCCCCTCATTCAACACTCTGGTGCTTAGACCAGCCATGCGGAAACTACTTTTTGTGTCCCCGCATCACCGTGTTGACCCTGTCGTCTCTTCGCCGGTTAGAATCGACCATTGCCTGTAATAGTGATGGTAGTGGTGATGGTGCCGCACCTCCACGACGACTTGGGGCTACGATGCCATAGGTGCCACGCAACAGAAGAGGATCAATCCGAGAAAGAGAGCTTTTGTAATATTTTCTACCTACTGATGCCATACTAAGGACTTTCGATCAGCGTTGTCTGAGCAATACGGACCATATCCTGACCGTTCGTATTCCCACATGTTCATTTCTTTTGCGCTGTGTGTGCACTTTTGCTCAGATCAAGATCATCGAGGCCCGGTAGCGTTCATTTAGAAACACCATATTTGTCTAAATCGTCAGTAGTTTGTATGACCGTCAAGTCAATTTCAGGGTCACCACTTTCGGAGCAGGAAGTCTCAACCCGTATGCTGACCTTTTCATCTGCCTGCGGTTTTTGTGTCTTTTGCCCTCCCCCACCTGCACTATGTCCGGTCCTGTGTGAGTGGAGACAGATACATGAACGATCGCCTTTGCAAGGAACACATGCGCCGGGAAAATGCGGATGGCACCTTTGATTCCATTTGCCTGAATTGTTTCCAGACTATCGGCTCAGCTATTGCCCAAGGGGCTCTAGTCGAAAGCGAGAGATTGCACAAGTGCAGTGGCTAAAACCCTTTCGCTCTGCACAGACAGGACGCCGGCGAGCGCGTCAGCGGCTCTCAACGCCCGGACCCTTCGACTAGATTGATTTGAAGCTTGCACCGACCCCGGGATTGCGTTCGTAAACTGGAGAGACGCCATGGATAATTGTCAGGTACGATTTCAGATCTTCTCTAAGCTCGGCGGCATAACCATTGCCTATGCCAGAGTTGAGAATCTCGGCCAGCATGGCTTTGCTGCTCGCGGACATTTGGCTACTGATTTTGAGTCTGTCGATCAATTAAAGGACAAGCTTCGCGAAGTTGGATTGCCGCAGGAAATTGCAGTGCCTACCCATGAAACCTACAGCGTCACAGAAGAGCAGCTAGCCAAGCTCGGATTTACCGGAGACCCTTACTAGCCAGTGTGCTCCCTGACGCCCGGCATACCCACGCTCTTTCCCGGCCAAATCTTTAGTGGCGCCAATCTCCTCACCGCGCGTGACGCCTGCCATGGCGTTAACGGTTCCGGCGGCAGGATCGGATTACGCACTAGCCTATGTGAACGCAAATGTACGGACCGCTGGAGCCCTGGATCAACAAGACTTGCCTCCCAAGTGAGATCGAACTCATCATGTATTTTGGTCGCCACTTCGCTTTTTTACGATGACGCCGCACGTCGAACTCAATTCGAACTTCGTCTTTCGCTCTAACGCCAGCTTTTCCAGGAGGCCTGATCCCGAAGTCGGTCTGCTTCACCATGGCCTCGCCAGTGTAACGACCGTCCTTTAGCGTCACGTGCACCGTGACCGGCCGCGTCTGCCCGTGCAGCGTCAGATAATGGTTTCGATAAAGCGATAGAGAGGCTGGGTCGGCAACAGTATCCGGAAACAGCTCAGCTTCGCCAGATCAACGGCGTGGGACCGGTGACTACTTTAGAGTTTGTGCTCACCATCGGCGATCCTAAGCGCTTCCCAAAATCGCGTGATGTTGGACTCTATCTTGGTCTAACGCCGCGCCGTGATCAGTCGGGAAATACAGATCAACAACTCAGAATCAGCAAAGCCGGAAATAAACACCTACGGACTCTGTTGGTTCAGTGTGCGCAATACCTTATGGTTAGATTTGGCCCAGATAGTGATCTCAAACGGTGGGGGGTAAAGATGGCCTCCCGCGGGGGAAAGAACGGTAAAAAACGCGCCATCACAGCAGTGGCCCGCAAACTCGCCGTGCTTATGCATCATCTGTGGGTAACGGGAGATGTCTATCAACCCTTGCACAACATAACGGTGAGTTGCCCCGATTCTTGATGGGGCCTGTTGAATAAGTTTTTCCGCTTTCCGACTCAATCCGTGTTCTCGGTGACTGCGCTTTGCTCCTGGGCTTTTAAGCCGAAGACGAGATGGCAGCACCGACCTGATTCTGAGAACCCCAATATGCACACGGCTCCATAGATGCTCACTTATCCGATATTTTCATCTCGTGAAAAGGTAGAAATCATGCTGAAGGAGACGCTTTTGAAAACATGAAGCAAGAGGAAGACTTCTCCATTCAGTTCTCGAAGATAGCCACGGATTCAACGTCCCCAACGACCGTACGCATGGCTGTAGAATCGTGAAAGTCTGATTACAGGCCTCTAACTATGATGCAGCCCGGCAACGGTTCTAGACAATCGGCGCGGGACCTACAATCACGAAGTTTTTCTTTGTTAAAATCTTCACACCATCAGCCATTCTGCTTGGCACCGACCATGGTTCAATCCACCAATATCCCTTGCTATCCATGGCCACTGCATTCCAGGTGTCTTTCCCGGGATGGTCGCCGTTAACAGTAAGCCAGGCTTGTGCCCATTCATCATCTTTCAGTCCGGCGACGATTCGCTTGCCCATCTTGTCAGCTATCTCTTCTTCGACGTCGAAGAGGCTAGGAGCCGCGTCCCGATATCCCAGGATTGTGGTCACCGGGCCGGCTTTCGATTTAAGGAGAGGCGCCCATTTTGCGCCCGGTCCTCCCATCGCGAAACCATTTGCAATGTTCATCTGCAATATGTAGGGAGCAGCAAGGATCAGCGCCTTCATTCCAGAGTTGCTTCGCCACTTGGCAATCACTCGATCCGGCTGTACCCAGCAGGCCGATTTCCATGAGAGACATCCAGCGGCATTCCCATCTCCCGCGTACAGGAAGACGTCCGCCGGGCTGCTGAGAAGCCACTTAGGCTGGGTCCGAGGCTGCCATTTCGTAGTAAGAGGCGATATCAGCGAGAGAACCTCCACGCCGCCGGCATCGAGCAACCGCATTGGATCCGGGCGGTCGTACGCCTTAGCGCCACCTTGACCCTGCAGCGCACGTCCTCGATCGGCCCAGTTAGCTCGATCCAGGTTCAGGTCAACATTGATATTGCTTCGCGTAATCGACGCGGTACCCGGGTTTCGATTCTGGGAAGTGAAGCCCATTGCGGTTGCTGAATCTGATTTGCGGTAAGTCGTCCACAGATTGGCGGGATCGGCTGGAGCAGGGCCCTTTGTGAGAGTCCAGGTTTTTTGAGGTATAGGCCGTCCGGCTCGTGTTCCATTGGCTTCCAGTGGAAATTGATTCGGCATGAAGCCGTAACTCCCTCCCCATACCGTGGCCTGGATGTTCAGTTGCTGAATCCACTTGTTATCAGTGCCACCGAGACCGACAATATCGTCCCATGCCAGCTCCCGGCTCCAGTCATCGGTGTAGATTTCGATGTCTGTCAAGTCGACCGGAAAGCTGCCGAATAGAGAAACAGAGCGGTCGCCGTCACTCTCTTTAGGGCCCGCGTTCGGCGGCTGTCCGATGCCTATTGACGTGACGACCTGCCCACCGACCCCATTCGCGCTGAGGTGGTCGAGTAGCGCCTTGGCCCGATTTCCTGAAAGCTCATTGTTGTGAACGCGTTCTCCGCTTCGACTCGCGGAACCCGTTAAGGCCAGCCTCATATCCGGGTTGGTCTTCAACATGGGAATGACGGTTTGATTCAGAAACGTCTTGTGCTCGCTCTTGAGCGCCGGGACATCGATGTCAAAGTTATAGAGACTTGTCCATGTATTAACGCTGAACGGACTGCCCCAGCCGCGGTGGTCCCACTCAGCCTTTATGTCCGCCATCTTTCCAGATCCTGCCATGATTACCTCACCGAAGATCGTGAGAAAAGAATCAGGAACGTTTCGTACTCTCAGCCATAAAGTCTGCCTAACATTCGACGCAATGTTCTGTGGTGTCCATTCGAGTGGCCGTGAGCACTGGTTATGGTGAAGCATGATCCCCAATAATCATTCCCGACCAGAAATCACTTGGAGACGCCTCGCTTAGCAAGGCAATCTTCTCATCTATCTATGCTCACAAGGCACCGTTGATACAACCACGAGATGATTTTCTAACGGCTTAAGAACGGCTGTGCGCGAGCCGTGGCAACCTCCGAATGGCCCATGCTCCGGCAGAACTGTGTCGCGTGGAATCGCAGGTCGCGTTCACTGTTCCGACTTCGGTTACTAATTGGGGCTGTCTACAGTCGGGCGATGGCGGTGTTGCTCCCGTGATCGCTCTAGATGGTGTTGAAGGATGGTGCCTGAGATCATGATTGTTGTTGCTGCCAAAACGATGATTAATCGAATCCACCGGTGAATGCGCAAAGATCTCATCGGTTCTCCACTTTGGGTGGAGCAGAGAAGAGAAACGAGAGCGGCACGCTGGTGCCACATGATGATCAGTAACGATGTGCAAACGAGCCCAGAAATGAGATACGTTCCGTAGTCATTGACTAGGATGAACGTGTTGATGAGCAGAATGTTGGCTATCACCGGGAGCATTGCGAGTGTTCCCAAGAGGGTGGTCTTTCGGAAGAGCAGCAGGGTCGCACTGACGACCTGCGTTAGACCGTTTGTTGGTTCTGACAATCGGCGCATCCTCGAGCCCGGAGAGTTGATGTTGAGATCGGTAGTCTGACTCCGAGCTTCGATTGGCGCTGATGCGCGTGATCAGTTAGGCGGGCGGCAGCCAGGTTGTGCCTGCTGTTCGAATTTGGATGAGAGGAGAATAGGCCAATGAGAGGGAAGGAATGGGAAAGTCGATCGTGGGACTCTTGTTTTTGTTGCTCTTGTCCTCGGCGTGCCTTGCCCAGAACAAACCGATCGAATCCACTGCGCGCAGGCAGATCGACGCGGGAAACCAGGCCTGGATCGACGGTATGAAGCAAGGTAAGGTCGCGTTGATTTCGGCTGTATACACCTGACGCGGTTGACTGCAGTGCCGAGGGCGACTGCATTCGAAATCGTACTGCCATTGAAGAACATATGAAAGAGGAGATGGCAAAGCTCGGCAAAGCCGATTCGGCTTCAGTGACTAGTATCGGTTCCCGTTCAGCAAGGGTCCTTCGTTTATGAATGGGGTCAAGCTGAGGCCACGTTTCCGAATGGAAGTAAAATTTTCAATCGGTACCTAACCGCTTGGCACGAAGAGCCAGACGGGACCTGGAAAATCTTTCGCAATCTCGTAATTCCAAACCGATGATCGCGGATAAGTGAATTTAAAGGCCAACCGCCCTGTCGCCGCGGAATGAGTAGCAAAACCAAGTAATCACTCACTAGTTCCGCGTGAAAGACGCTGAGTATCAGCGATGATCCATCGGGGCAGGTGGGCGCCCTTGTCGAAGAAGAAAACCCATTTCAGCCTTGGTCCTGATAGATTTCGGCGGATAGTCTCTGATCATACTCATTATCAAAAGTAATCTGCAGCGCCAACTAGAACCATCAGCTCCTAGAAGCGTAGCGTACGCGGATTAATTAATAGGTCCGTCCTCACCCTGCCCGCAGGTGAAGACAGCCGCCCGTATAGAACCGCCTAAAAAGGCGGGTTCTCATCATCTGGGACTGCGGCGTCGCTAGGATCAGCTACAGCTGCCTTGCGCCTGGCGTCCTAACCTTGCATCTCCCGTCTTAGATGGATTCTGAGTTTGTATCGAGCTGCTGCATCTGAACCGGAGTGCCTCGAAAACGGGATTTTGGGTAAGTTCATTTCTGGCGCTACGAACTTACTCAAAACCGGACTTTTCAGGCATCACAAGGATCTCCCGGAGTGCCTCGGCGATTATGCCTAAACTGAATCAGGTTATGACTTAGACTGGTGCAGGAAAAGTATCCGAACGGGAACGTCCAGCAAGGTATTACGGTATTACCGCCGGAACGTCACGTGTGGCGGCAACGAAGCCAGCGAACTCGCGGGAGAATCACAGCGGGAAGCCGACTTTACGCACAAGTGCATTGAATCGGGGGTCGGAACGGAGCGGATCTACAAATGGGTCGAGAAGTAAGTAAGTAATTTGGGGATCTCGTTCGTCGTAAGCTCTTTGGAGCCAGGCGAACGCCTGGTCCTTTTCGTCTAGTGCTCCATAAATTGCCGCAATGAAATACGCTGGCATGTAGGTTTGGTCTGCCCTTTGTTTGAGTGCATCGATCACGGCTCTCGCTTTAACTTTGTTTCCTGCCGCCGCGTAAGCATAACCGACGCCATATGTATAGATTGGCGATTCGCCAACGTCATTCGCGCGCTGCATCTCGGTAATCGCCTCTGCATAGCGCTTCTCTGCCACATAGGAAACGCCAAGGCACCAGTGAGCCATTGCAAAGTCAGGATCAAGGTCCAGCGTCTTCTTGCACTGATCGATGGACTCCTGGTATCTGCGGGCATCTCGGTAGGCGCGTCCCAGCGTAGCGTTGATCGGGAGTGACAGAGGATCGAGTCCGCGCGCGCGCTCGAGTTCCGCGATGGCGCGGTCCGCGTGGCCTATGTTGACCAAGTGTTCCGCATACCAGTGATGAGCCGTGGCGTCGTTCGAGTTCACCAGAAAGGCACTCTGAAAGTCCTGCTCGGCGGCATTCCAGTCCCATTCGTACATGGATGAGACAAGCCCCCGTGCCGTGTATGCCTCCGACAGGGCACCGTTTAACTGCAATGCCTTATCAGCCGCTTCCCGGGCCTTCGGATAGGTCTCCTTCGCAGGAAGCATCTCATACGAACCGAGATTCTGGTAGGTCATTGCCAGACCGGCGTATGCCTCTGCATATCGTGGATCTTTGCGAATGGCTTGCTGAAAATACTCCAGGCCCTTGTAGATTCCTTCTGAAGTTCGCTTTTCAAAAAAAAAGCGGCCCTTGAGGTATGCCTCATATGCCTCCGAATCTACGCGACGATTTGGGGTGATGCGGGCGAACTCTGCCGGCGTGACTCTCGCCCGGATTGCGTTGGCGATGGACTGGGCGACGTCGCCTTGGAGAGCCACAACGTCGCGAAGGTCCCGATCGTAAGACTCTGCCCAGATGTGCCTGTCTTCAGCGATATCAATGAGTTGGGCAGTGACTCGCACCCGATCGTGCGAACGGAGCACCTCCCCTTCCACTACTGCATCGACACCCAGTTCGCGGGCAATTTGCGCCAGCGGCTTGCGGACGCTTTTGTACCGCATAACAGAGGTCCGTGAGATCACGCGCAGGGAGGATATCTTTCCTAGCTCCGTAATCAACTCAGCGGTCATTCCGTCTGCAAAGTATTCCTGTTCACGATCTCCCGACAGATTTTCAAGTGGCAGGACAGCTAGCGAGTTGATGTGAATCGGAGACGTTCTTCGCAGGATTAACTCCCGCAAACTTCCTCCGAATATTTCGGCGAGCAGTACGACTACAACCAGGAAAACGCTAATGAGTAGTGTTGCCCGCCATCGTGGTGACTGCGGCGGACCAGCTCTCGGTTCTTCGGTTGTTGACGCACTGTCGCCCTCAGGCATTCCGTCTAGCGCCGGAGAGCGAATTTCCGGATGATCATGCACTTGCCGGTCAGGAAGCTCGGTCTCAGTTGTATCGTGCAACTGACGGGATTCACGCCAGTTCCGTAGTTCCTCCGGGTATGCATATACAGATCCGCGCTTGTCGTGGAGCTGCCGATGAACCGGCATTCCCTCCCGCTCCTCCCAACGACGGACGGTCTTTTCGCTGCGATCGAACCAGACGGCGATTTCCTTCCAGGAGTCCAGTCGTCTCCCCTGTTGCTCGCTAACAGCATTCACAGCCTTCGGGTTCAGAGGAGGTCGTTCGCCATTGGCCATAATCCAGCCTGTAAACGGGACCAAGGATAACTGTATACCAGGTCATAAGCGGTCAAGAGCGGTCAAACGCATTACGACCACTGTTGTCTGTTGCCGACTGCCGAGTTGTCAAGTACAAACGCCCTTACCGATTGGCGAAGCCCAGCGTCTGGCGCTAGCCGTTTGGCAGAGAGGGAGAATCAATGAGACTCGATATCAACACCGCAAAGAACGTAACCATGATCGCCATCGGAGCGATGGGAATGTTGTTGGCTCCTAACGCGCACGCTTGTGGTGAGCGGCCAGGGCAAGCACGACTTATTGCGTCCGGACTTTTTGCGACCATGCCGGGATTCCAAACAGGCCCTTCTTTCGAGGCCGCTCAGCCCACATTGCCACAGATCCTGGATCATGAAGAGAGTAACTCCGACCATAGACATGGCTCAATTGTAGGTATGTGGATCGTGAATTTTTTCGTCGCAGGTCAAGTTTGGGATGTGGCCATCGAGCAGTTTTACGCCGATGGCAACGAAATGACGAATGACCTCGCGTTTCCCCCTTCTCAAGAGAATGTGTGCTACGGCGTTTGGGAGCGTGCGGGGAATAACACCTACAAGATGAAGCACATTGGCTGGGCCTACGGCCCGAACGACGTTTATATTGGACGATTCGATTTTGAGGCAACGCTTCTGGTGGGCGATCACGGGAACAGCTTCACCGGCAAATTCGTGGCCGACCAGGAAGATCTCAGTGGGAACCCCATCCAGGCCTTACATGCTGAGGGTACCCTGAAAGCGACCCGGTTTACAGTTGATTAATTCGACGACGCTGATCGAGATTGAAGGCATTCACCGTTTCCCTTGGGGAAATACACTTCCCCAGCACAGCCAAGATCGTTTTGTGTAACTAGAATCCGGACGAAGCCTCTATCATTCGGGTCATCGGTCCACTTAGCCAGCCGTCGGGAGCGGGAAGTTATGTCACGCTGGTTCCTTTGTCAAAGTTGCAGGGCGAGCGAATGCTTTCAATAAATAGTCAACTGACGCGAACAGAGCAATGCGCTCAGCGAGAGTTCTGTCGGTCCTCGTCGCAGTGGATTTCTAGCGTGTGTTCAGGTACTCGAAAAGACTGCCGCCAAGCGACCGTCCTGACTGATTGGTGTCGTTGTGCTTGAAAAACGGACTCCCCACCATTTTGTCAACATCGGGAGGAAGGGGTGTACCCTTCAGCAGCTACGGGGTGAGCTAAGCAGATAGACGGTTGGACGTCGGGCGGAAGTGGCACAGAGAGATCCCGCTCAGGCGACCGCATTGCCAGTGTCCGAGAGCGAGTCGCCAAAGACGACAATGGAGGTGTACTCCTGGGCATGGGCCAGGACTGCGGTGAAAGTGAATAGAAGCGCCGAGAAGAGGCAAAGGAGGCCGCGCGGCGTAGGGTTAGGAAATCGCAGAGTTGGTCGCATGGGTATTTTCTCCATCGCGAATTGAAAACATGGCCCGGGACCTGACAATAGTGATAGGGTTTGCGGAACGTGGCCGAGGCAAGTGTTCATGCAAACGTCCCGACTGTGTCTTGTTTCATATTTCCCTCCAGGGTGTTGTCAATGAAAGGTGATTGCATCGTGGGAAAGGGGCACGACACACGGCTGTGCCTCTCACTGAGTGCTTCCTTATCAGTCGCGTTGCCGGGGCACCACACAAAACCGTGATTCAGGTTGCCGCCGTCAATGTCGTACCCCGTGATCTGTGGAATAGCGTTTGAGAAACCTTCCTTTAGCGGCAACCCTCTTAGCTGCCTTTGCCATCGTCATCAAGGCTTACGGCTAAACTCGATGCCACATCCGGAACCTGCGCAAGGGTTGCTGGGCTGGCATTTAAGTCGCGGCCGTAGCCTGCGGTCCACTACAAGCTATCCCCCCTCACCTCGTCATGGCCCTTCCGATCTCCTTCCCGCACAAAACCGTGAACTACATTGCTTGCGTCAGTGTAGGGTCCCGTAATCTCCCCCTTTGGATTGATGCCGAAGGCGAGGGTGCCTTGGAGGTTGCCCGTCCCCGCGCCCGGCGCATCGAACGTGGTGATGGTTCCGTCGCGGGCCCGCAGGAAGCCATGGTTAATGTTATGGCCATCGTTGTCGTATCCCGCGATTTCTCCCTCCGGGTTGATGGCCAAGGGGAACGTCCATATACAGCAGGGAGAATAGGTCGCGGCATCGAACGTGCTGAAGGAGCCATCAGGTTTTCGCAGGAAGCCCCGGAAATTGCCGCCGAAGGGATTTCCCGCAATGGCTAGAAAGTAGATTCCCGTAATCGCACCGTTCTGGGCGATGGCGGTCGGGCTAGTGTCACTGCCTCCCGCGACATCGAACACGGTAGAGGTCCCGCCAGGCGCGCGCAGGAAACCATGAAGCAGGCTGCTTGTGTCAACGTAGGACCCTGTGATCGCCCCTGCCGGGTTGATGCCGCCGTTGCTGCCGCCAAAGGGGGACTCGCCAAAGAAGAACGTTCCCTGGAAGGCATTTGTGCCCGCGTCCGGAACATCGAACGTGGTAAGGGTGCCGTTAGGAGCGCGTAGGAAGCCGTGAAGCACAAAGTTCAAATCAATGGTGTATCCCGTGATCGCCCCCGACGGATTGATGCTTGCGGGTGTGGTGCCGTTGACGCCACCCGGAACGTCGAACGTGGTGAGGGATCCGTTGCGAGCGCGCAGGAAGCCGTGAGACACAAAGCTCGCGTCATAGTAGTATCCCGCGATCGCCCCCTCTGGGTTGATGCTTGCGGGGAAGGTACCGTTGACGTCGCCCGGGATATCGAAAGTCGTAATGGTGCGATCGCCTCCTTCGCAGTCCTTTTCGTGGCGATCCCAATCGCAGTCCCGTAGGAAACCGTGCTCCATGTTGCTTGCGTCAGTGTAGTATCCCGTGATCGCTCCCTCCGTGTTGATCGCGGTAGGGAATGTCCCTTGGCCAGAGCCTGTTCCTGCTCCCGGGACGTCGAATGTGATGAAGGTGGGCCGGTGATCGGGATTATCCTGCGCAGCCGATCGAATCGGACCCGCTAGCGCAACGAACAAGGTCATTGCGGTAATACATCCTAGAATCTTGGCTTTCATGATCTTTCCCCTTTCAAGTTGAATTCTGGTTCTCTGGGGGGAGGGTCAGGTCGACTTTGCATTGAGCCGCCATGGATGCATCAGTCCTGACTTGGCGCTGAACTGGGACTGATCCGCAACTGATTGAAACGAAAAATATTCATCCGACTTTCCCCGAACCCTCAGTGAAACTCCACTCCGGACCAGAGCGAAATCTTCGGAAGCCACCGGCACGCTGCCAGGCTCCCACCCGGGTGTTAACACACCTCGAAATCGTGCGGTCATGAGAGGACTCAATTTGGACTCCTCATAACGCTGCACGAAATGATCCACCTTCCCAAATCGGCCTGTCTATCCTCCAAATGGGAGATATTGTCTTCCCGCTGTGGAGAGTTTTTGGTAGGCTTGGCCGAACACCCTCGCGGGCTTTCCCACGAAGCAATGGCGGTTTTACGATGTCGCCTTCTGCGAAGGACCTGTCGGCGCTTCTCGGACCGTTATATGAAGCTGCGGCCTCGCCGGAACTTTGGCCTCAATTCTTTGAAGCTCTACGAACATACATCAATACCAACAAGGCATTTTTTCTCCTTGTCGACCCGGAGAACCGCTGCGATATTCACCTGAGTTATGGGCTGGATCCAGCGTGGCAGCGAGCGTATTTGGATAATTATCAGCAGCATGATGTACTACTGAATCGCTTTGTGTCGGCAAAGCAGGCGTATGGCGAGTGGATCGGAACTACCCAGTCGGTGATTTCAGACGCTGAGTATCATCACTCGATCCTCTTCAACGAGTTCGCCAAGCCGCAAGGGCAGTTCCATCACTGCGGGACCGCACTGGGAGGGCTTGACGGTGGCCTTGAGGGTGGAATCTCGATTAACCGCACGCTCCAAGAGGGATCGTTCACTTCGGAAGAGATGGCCCTCCTTGCTATGCTGGCTCCTCACTTGAAGCGCGCACTAAACATGCATCGCACCCTGAGCCAGGAGCGTGCGAATCATGCAGTCTTGCGGCAGACGGTCGAGGCACTCGATTTGTCGTTGGTCAGCCTCGATGGATGCAGCCGGGTACTCCGGATGACTATGGCCGCCAGGACCATTCTGGAGTTACGCGACGGCATCGCGCTGGATAAAGGGTTTCTACGAGCCCGAGCCGTTGGCGAACAGGCGCGGCTGACTGAATTAGTCGCTGGGGCAGTATCTACGGGCAACGGCAGGGGGCAGGATTGTGCCGTCCGCCGTTCGACCGTAGCGGCACCTGAGGCGGGCAGGAGAACCCTGTGGACGCCGTCATCGGGCGGAGCGATGCTTATTTCCCGCGGGCCGCCGAAGCGGCCACTGCAGGTTGTGGTTACTCCTTTCTACTCCTGTGAGATCCTGCTCGATGAGCATCCGGCTGCACTGATCTTTCTAAGTGACCCGGATGTCCGGCCGGACTCGCGTGCCTCGGTACTTCATGCACTGTATGGGCTAAGTCCAACTCAGTGCCGGTTGGTCGACCTGCTCTCCCAGGGCTGTGAGGTGGCGGCTGCCTCAGAGGTACTGAGAATGACAATCTCAACAGCTCGTTTTCACTTGAAAAATATCTTTCGAAAAACAGGCACCGCTCGCCAAACCGAGCTAATGCGGCTCGTACTGGGACTGCCGGGTACACGGACAATTCCGCTTTAACCGTTTTTGAAGAGCGCTTGACTTCAGCAACGTGCGCTAGGTTTCCACCTTCGCTCAAGGCGAGCTTGAACGCGAACTGTGGCTTCACGATGAAATTTCCTGCCGCATTTACAACGCGGAGGAAGCGGGCATGCTTCCTCGCAAACGCCGAAAGCGAACGCAGGCGTTGGTGGTAGAAAGAGATTGAGCGCGTGAAGCGTCCAGGTAGAGCGCGATGGCCGCGAGCGGGGGGAGCAAAGTAGTCCACTACCCGATCCTGGTTTCTGTCCGCATCTGTGAACGAGAACTCTGTCCCGGACTCAACGCGCGGGGTATAATCCGCCTCACTATGCCGTTAGCGGCAGGCACCAAACTTGATGGCTACGAAATTCTCGGCCTGTTGGGTGCAGGCGGAATGGGCGAGGTTTATCGCGCTCGCGATCCAGCCCTGAAGCGCGAAGTGGCGATCAAGGTCTTGCCGTCTTTTGTTTCGCAAGATCCGGACAGACTGCGTCGTTTTGAGCAAGAGGCGCAAGCGGCCGCCGCACTCAACCATCCCAACATTCTCGCCGTTCATCAGTTCGGCACCTTCGAAGGCGCACCATATCTGGTGTCCGAGCTGTTGGAAGGCAGCACGCTGCGCCAACTGCTGCAGCGCGGCCCGCTGCCAGTTCGCAAAGCGATTGATTACGGCGTTCAGATCGCGCATGGATTAGCGGCAGCACACGACAAAGGCATCGTTCACCGGGACCTCAAGCCGGAAAATCTGTTCGTCGCCAAGGACGGGCAAATTAAGATTCTGGACTTTGGCCTCGCGAAACTGATGCAGCGCCAACCAGACCCGGACGGCATCGGGCCGACCCAAACCAAGGGAACCGACCCTGGGATGGTGATGGGCACGGTCGGTTACATGTCTCCCGAGCAGGTGCGCGGGAAACCGGCCGACCACCACGCCGACATCTTCGCCTTTGGCGCGATCCTATACGAGATGCTGACGGACAAACGGGCGTTCCAGCGATCAACGTCAGCCGAGACGATGACCGCCATCCTGAACGACGACCCGCCCGGCATTTCGCAGATTGTGCAGACCGCTCCTCCAGGGTTGCAGCGAGTGGTGCATCGCTGCCTGGAGAAAAATCCTGAGCAACGTTTCCAATCCGCATCGGATCTGGCGTTTGCACTGGAGGCTTTGACAGATCCATCCAGTGCCACCGAACATGCGGGGCTCGGCGGCGGTTCGCAGGTATTCCGCTGGGCCAGGTGGGTGGTTCCGTCGGCTCTGGTTCTTGCCGTGGTGCTCATCGGTCTGTATCTGCGCCGGTCCTCTTTGGTCACCGGCTCAGGAGCAAGGCCGCCTTCGTTGGATATACGGGCGCTGACGGAAAGTGGAAAGGCGAGCCGAGTCGCCGCGACGCCTGACGGCCGCTATGTCGCCTATGTGAACAAGGACGCCGGAAATTTCGAACTGCGGCTGCTGCAGGTTGCCACCCAACGCGACGTGCGGCTTCTGCCCGGGACTCCACGGGAAATTGACAACCTGCACTTCTCAGCGGATGGCAATTTCATTTACTTCCTTCGCAGGCTGGACCCCGACACCGACCCCCGGGGTGTGTATCGGATTGGCACACTGGGTGGACCCGTAACCCTTTTGGCCACAGATGCCGAGATGCTTGGCGTCACGGTGTCGCCAGATGGTAAGCACATCGCCTATATCACCGAGACGCCGAACGAATCCCAAATCATCTCCATCGATGCCGACGGTACCAACCGCCGGGTGACTGCCAGGCGTCCCATGCCGCAGAGATTCTACTCTATCGAGTGGTCGCCCTTGCCAGACACTCTGGCTGCGGTCGCAATCGGAAAGACCGGCATTGGATTGCTGAGAGTTGACGTCGCTGACGGGTCGATTCGTGATCTGAGCGTGTCGGGCTGGGGGTTGGTAGGCCAGCCCGCATGGAGCCCCGATGGCGCAACTATTTTCGCCCCCGCGGCACTCACCGGCCAGCCAACCTTCCAGATTTGGGCCTTCGACGCCAGCACGGGGGTTCATCGGCCCCTGACAGCAGGTTCGACTGACTACGATCCATTGACACTCTCCGCGACTGGCACTGGCGATTTGGTTGCCATGACCCGAAGTTACGCCACCTCGATTTGGGCTACTGATCAATTCGCCCATCTGCGTCCCATCCCCATCTTGCGAGGTGAGGGCTCCGACAGCGTGGCCTGGGTCGACGGCCAGATCGTGACCAGCAACTCCGTCGAAATGTTAGTACATGACGCAGATGGCAGTAACCCAACCAGGCTGCAATCGTATTCCGCCATTTACAGCTATTTAGACCGATGCGGTCCTCACCAGGTTGTCTATAGGGCTTTCGATCGGGAACACCGCTCTCACATTGCGCGAACCGACATCGTCAGCGGATCGACTACCAGGCTCACAGACGGTCCGACAGACTACGAACCCGCATGTTCCGTTGACGGTTCCACTCTGGTCTTTATCCACACGTCATGGCAGGACAATCGCTGCTCTATTACCCGAAAATCCCTGGACTCCGGGCAATCACTTACTTTATACGAAACAGATCCCTGTAAGATTTACTCGCCAATCCTGTCTCCGGACGGAACGAAGGTTCTCTTCTATAAGGAACCGGACGCCAAAGATGCTTCGGCATGGGCGGTAGTGCCGCTTACCGGAGGAAGCCCGCAGACACTCAAGATCCCAATACCAACCGTTGAGCCGAATCCGTCCTGGGCGCCGGATGGAAAATCGATTCTGTACGTCGATGTTACAAATCGCGTCGGCAATATCTGGTCAGCGCCGCTCGACGGCAAGCCTCCCCGAAAGCTGACTGCCTTCGACGCGGACCAAATCTTTGCCTTCGACGTCTCACCTGACAATCGCCTCGCGATCTCTCGCGGCTCCGTTGTAAGGGACGTGGTCCTCATCAAGAACGCGAGATGAGCAACGAGCCGCAAACCACAACCTTCAGAGTTACGCGAGATATTTCTCGAGAACCTCGTCGGTCGCCGAATCTTCCGGGTGGACTGTCAGCATCTCAGAAGCAATGCTGGCCCAGTACGATCCGACGCTGTCACGAAGTTCCTGCAAAACGGAGTTTTGAGTAAGTTCGACTCTGACGACGCGAAGTTACCGCAAAAATGACTTTCTGAGCTATTTGATGGAAAGATTCTTTACTGTCTCTACGCAGACCATCTGCATTTCCCCTTTTCGTTCTGGGGTAAACGGACAGACCTCAAAGTCTCCGAACGCCTTCTTCGAAGGATCGAACGCGAGCTGCTTGGGAACGATTGGATCGTCGGCATCATCAGCGACCCTTCCTGCCGTGACTCCGAGCATTCGATTCGTTCCTAAGGGCCATATCCTCAGGGCGGGAGTGCCGTTTCCCTAGGTAGCTCTTCCATGAATCACGTAGCAAGCGCCTACCAGCTTCGGGCTCCCTTTGCAGCGCGGCATCCGTGCAGCGGATGCACTCGACTGAACGGAGACAATGATAAAGAGGGGAAGGGACGCGCAAGCGAAGAGAACGGCGTGCAACGAAAGGCGGGACGTCATGATGATCTCAACAGCAGAGTACCCGACCGTCGATCCGCACACAATCGTGAACTTCCCGCGAAACGGTGTTTTAAGTAAATTCGTTCCTGGTGCGAGGAACTTACTGAAAACCCGGACTTCATAGGCAGTTCGAGTACCTGTCAGAGGGAGCGACTACTAAGCCAAGTGCACATAGATTGTCGGCCGCCTCACTCAGCGAATTTGGCCTAACGATTTGTAAATGCTTGACCGTGGTAGATCACCATGCGCCATCCATCTGGGTCTTCGAACGTACAGCTCTTGCCCTTCCAGTATGGATTCTCCGGGTCAACTGGTTCATACCCATGATCTCTCATCCGCTTCACTGCTTTCGCATATGCCTTATCTTCGGGAATATAGAACACTAGTAGGTTGTCTTTGGTCGGAGCGGGGCAAGGGCTCCCGGCCTCAGCATGTGTAAATTCGAGGTGGAACTGTTCCGTCGGCGTCCCAAGCATGACGCCGGAGTACCCGGCATGGTTTTCAAAATGAGCGATCACTGGCAAGCCCATGCCGTCATGGTAAAAGGTAACAACCTCGGTTAGCTTATCTGTCGGCCGGGCTACCCTGATCTGCATGATTGGTCATCCTCACGAACTGGTGTTTGTCTCGCGACTATGGAAATCGCTGAGGCCCCACCCGCGGATCCGCTTTGAATAAAAATCTTCGAATCAGCCAGTCACAGATTACCCAATCCTCTGCCATTCAGTTAGCTGGTCGACGTTCATTTTGTCGGCAAGTTACCGTAATCGTGACTTTACAAGCATTTCTGGATTACTTCCGGATAGGCGGTGATACGGCAAAAACAGTGCTCAAAGCGTGGTTTTGACAGCTATCGCCTGTTAGCGTCCGTTGACATTAACCTCCAGTTTGCCCGTCGTACGTCCTCGGTTGGGTCCCTCCTTGGATTTCCACTTCATATGTTGAACTGTCGGATCCACCCTGAGTACGATATGTTCGGAAGTTTGTCTTCCCAAAAAGGAGGGCGGTATGAAGCGTGAGCGCGCTTTGCAGATCGTCTTGGTCTTGGTGGGCTTGTTTTATTCCTTTTGGGGTTACATCTTGTTCGATGCTCTGTGGCGTTCCAGATGGCTTAATCGGAATGACGACGTTGGGCCGATGTTCGTCAGCCTTAACTTTGTGCTTGGGGTCTTTCTGTTGCTGGCCGTTAAGCAACCGGCCAGGCATCGCTCGCTGATCGCCTATGGGGCTTGGTCAAGCCTTGCCCATGCGCTCACGATGACGATCCAATCGGCGGAGGCATGGGCGCATGGGATTCACAGGAAAGATAGTCCCCAGGACATTGTGATCATTGGCGTGGTTGGAGTCGCGCTCCTTGCACTCCTTCCGGCAAAACAATTAGCACCGGCCGGTCCCGTTCCTATCAGTGAGCCGCGTCTTGCCTGACGCTAGAGGACCTGGTCCACCGCCGCGCTTGTATCGAGATGCAAGAACTCCTCAGCGGAGCGCGGCGGTTCGCTTCGTTGAATCTGCCTGACCTTGCCGCTGCGTTACTTCTGCCTTGTCGCCAAACCGGAAGCGGATGAAAAAGCATACGCAGGAACTCATCGCAGAAGTACCCCGGGCTGCTCTCAGGTTGGGATCACGATCGGCATCGACCTGGGGATGTCTGGAGCCATTACTGCACCCTCAACGAAGATGGTGAAGTGGTCGACGGGGGCAGGTTCCGAACGAACCCATCCAGCGTCGATAAGTGGTTTATCGACCTGCCTCGAGTGCGCATCGCCATGGAGGCAGGGACACACTCGATATGGATCGAAGAAGCCAGCGAACTCACTACATTTGATATTCTCAAGCGCTCTCTCGCCGATGGGCGCATTTACTATCTGCTTCACGTTAAGCCATCGAAGTTCGATCGCGCTCGCGTTATTCCGATTGGCGACAGGCTTGGTCGAGTCCTGGCCGAGATCATTCGCCATGTGAAGCGGTTCTACAACAGCACGGCAGTTCCGATCTGCGATCACTGGGATCTTCACGAGAAGCATCCCCGCCCGCCAGCACCCTATCTTCTCCAGGGCATCCGACATCCCAGCACCACGGGGATTTCAGACCATCCGCGATCGCATTCGCTGCCTTTCGATCAGCGCCCGAGCTCAGCGCTCTGACGGCTCTCCTCTCGCGCTGCTGCCGCACGATTGCCGGCGCGTTTTCGCCTCCGAACATCTGAATAACAACACGCCCGTGCACATTATTCAGGCCCTCCTCGGTCACGCATCTCTCGACACAGTGATGATCTATGCCAAGCTCTATCCTGGAACGCTCATTGAGGAGTATCGCAAGACCGTCCGGGGCCTCTTCAACGCGCATTATGGCGAGGAAGGCCTGAAGATTCCAACGAAGGAAGAGCGGGCAGCCTTTGCGGCCAGTTGCAACTTGCGCGATATGGGAACACATCTCTGCGCTCTGCCCACAGGTGAGCATTGCCCTAGAGGTTTGGTCTGTCTCGGCTGTACCCACGCGCAACCGAAGAAGAGCGCTGTGCCGATCTTCAGAAGGATGCTTGCAAGTCACCAACCCAGCCTAAGCGCAGCACACGAGCATCGCGTACCGGCTGGCCAGATCGCCTCTCGAGAACTGGAGATTGTCAGGATAAAGGGCGCATTGCAGAGGGCTGAGGAATTGAGCGATGATGTGGCCGCGGCTATCGAAGGAGTTCTCTGAAGTCGCTCGCTTGTAGGCTGTGACTCATAGTAGATGATATGTACGCAGGGGTCGAAGCCGTAGTCGATGGACAGCAAGATGAAAATAGCAGGGACCGCGAGACGGCTGTACTTGTGCGGATGGGGTGACTACGATGAAACGCGCACTTCAGATCACTTTGTGTTGCATCGCTTTTTTACCGATAGCAGGCGGCGCTCAGATGCCGAACCAATCGGCGCAGGCGCCAGCTAATCGGCTTCCGGTTCCTGCGGGCCCATATGACATCGGGCGCGCAGCCTTTGACTGGACGGACACGGCACGCGTCGATCCATACTCGAAGGACTCTCAGTCGCATCGGGAGTTGATGATCTATATCTGGTATCCAACGCAGCTCTCGCGTGAGACGGCACCAGGAGAGTATTTCCCTTTGGCCAGCGAAGTCGAGAAGAACCCCACGGCGCGTGAGGCGGCGCACGATGAGTTTGGTGATAGATGGCCTCAGATTGCCGCTGGCACGATTCGTTCGCACGCCGTTGATGGTGCGCCCGTCATTCCAGGCAAACGATTCCCCGTGATTTTGTTTTCGCACGGCTACTCGGCTACGACGTTTTCGTATACCGCACAGATCGAGGATTTCGTCAGCCACGGATACGTTGTGGTAGCAATCGAGCATACCGGCGCAGCGGGGCTTGTCCGCTTTGTGGACGGCCGCGTTCGCTTGTTCCAAAATCTGAGCACAACGTCCGCCCCTTCCACAGACCCCCTGCAGGCGATGATCGCTTCAGCCGAAGAGGGCACGCAGACAGGCGCGGAAGACGATCGGTTCGTGCTGGACCGCTTGCATGGGAGAGTGGGTCCGCTTTCCAGCGTGATGGATCTTGCGAAGGTTGCAGCTGTCGGCCACTCTGCCGGCGGCACGCTCTCCGCCCGCACCTGCCAGATTGACCCGCGGCTCACGGCCTGCCTGAGCGAAGATGGCGAAGTGAATCCAGTGGGCGCGTTCTTCGATTATCCTGACCGGGCAACAATGCGGCAGCCATTTCTGCTCATACAACTAAAACAGGAGCCGACGGATGCAGAACTGGCTCGCATGCACCAGCCACGGGCGCAGTGGGGTCATTTCCTAGAGCACGAACGCGAACAGATCTCGCAATGCGGCAAAGGAAGCTTCTTCATACAGGTAAACCGGCCTGGGACATCTCACGCAGTCTTCAGCGACGGCCCGATTTTGAATGCGGGTAACGCCGAACAGGCAGATTCCGCGCTAAGCAGCCTGCGTTTGATGGAAGAAATCGAGAGGGCATTTCTCGATAAATATCTGAAAGACACTCGGGCGCTCCTCCTCGACGATCCACGCGATAGGCCATCTGGTGTGGAGATTGAGGCGATAAGCCGATAACACGCCGGGAGCAGCTTACATCTCGTATCAACAATCGTTGCACAGGGCAGTTGAATTGAGCGATGATGTGGCTGCGGCCATCGCGGGTGCCCTGAGGTGTATCGCGCGTTACATCGGCGCGTAGAATCTCGGCCGCAAATCACGAGATAATCTTTCGAAGACATAGGCTGCGCGAAAGCCAATCGGCACTGGGACATTCTGCCGCGTCAAGTCTTTCTCGGCTTCTTCTTGCGGCTTGCGTTTGGCCCCAATGATGGGCGCGAGAATGCGAATGCCTCGCTCGCCTTTCTTCACCCTGCGCCCAAGCTGGTTCCAGGCATACAGCCCGGCCACGCAGCTGGCTTCTGGCCTTTGTCTCGCGATTTCGAGGATGTTGCCGAAAGAGTATGTGTGAAAGCGGCTCATGGCGGTGAGATAAGCGGTCAAGGCCTGGCTATGACCCGCCTCCAGCTGCTCGATAAGGGCTTTCACGTTGGCGGCGATTACTTCTTTCGCCGTCTGCCGTAGCGGTTGCTGTTGACTCTGTCCTTTCATCTCCATTGTTTTGGGCTTCTGTCTGCCCGGTCGGGCGTTTTTGTTTCTCACCATGAGCGCAGCGAGACAAAAACGGCTGAACGAGCAGACAGGACAGAGCGACGACCGGGCCCCGGCGTAGTCCCGAAAGGCAGGCGCGGCCAGTGACAAAGTTGTTCTGTGACTTTGGCGCGCAGTCGGCGCTCACCCGAAGGGACGGCCCGGAGCGGCTGAGCGGAAGGGAATGGCGGGTATCGGCGAAGTGGCCGGAAGTTGCGTCAGCCCCCTTGCCCTTCGTTCTTTTAACCGATACAAAAACGCTATGCCGATGAAGGTGCCAGAGGTTTCACGAAAGATAGGCTTCATCGAGACCATGGATTGCCTGCCGGTCTCGAAGCTTCCGGAGGGAGCGGAATGGACCTACGAAATTAAACTCGATGGATACCGGCTTGAAGCAGTGAGAAACACGAAAGAAGTCACGCTCTATTCGGCGTCAGAATGTCCTGAATGATCGATTCGGATACATCGCCACTGCTTTGGAATATCTGCCTTCAGGAACCGTGATCGATGGCGAGGTGGTGGGGCTGGGGCCCGATGGCCATGCTGATTTCTATCTCCTACAAAAGTTTCGTTCCGCACAATCCAACATCGTCTATTACGCCTTTGACATTCTGGTTCATGAACATCGTGACCTGACTCGGCTTCCGCTCTCTGAACGACGTGACATACTTTCTACCGTTGTAAAACCTGCTAAACATGTTGCGCTCTCCGTCGCATCGAATCGCCCGGCAGCAGAGATGCTGGAATTTGCAAGGGCGCATGGACTGGAAGGTCTGGTTGCCAAGCGTGCCGACAGCGTCTATCAGCCAGGACAAAGAACTGGCCTCTGGAGCAAGTACCGCATCAACATGGGACAGGAATTCGTCATTGGGGGGTATTTTCCGAGCCATCTCGGCCTCGATTCGATCGTTGTGGGCTTCTATCGAGGGAAAGACCTTATCTATGCGGCTCGAGTGCGCGCCGGTTTTGTGCCCAGGACTCGGCGCGAGGTATTCGAGACGATCAGACACTTGAAAATTGCCAAATGCCTTTTCGTTAACTTGCCAGAGACAGAGCCGGGCCGTTGGGGACAAGGCCTAACAGCCGAAAAGATGAAGGATTGTATCTGGGTGAAGCCAGAAACCGTCGCGCAGGTAGCCTTCCTGGAATGGACAGGTGCGGTTCATTTGCGCCACGCGAAGTTTGTGGCGCTGCGAGATGACAAAGATCCGCAGAAGATTGTGAAGGAAACTTAGAAAATCTGTTCTGCAGCGTGGCAACGCCTCCCGGATCATATGTGTTTTGCAAGGTATTGAACACGCTTACCCGAAGGAATCAGGCTATCGCCAACGAGCTTGAATCCCAATCGTTTGTGAAATATATCCGACGCAGGATTTGGCGGGTCCGCATTCACTTCACAGACAATCAGACTCTGCCGTTGTGACCTCGCGAATTCGAACAGGTCCTCGTAAAGTGCGCGTGCAGCCCCTTGGCCCCGGAATGCACAGTCGATCACGATTCGATCGACATAGATGAAGTTTTCGTAGCGAACTCGGAACCAGAGGAAGTTGACGTTGTCGTACAAGGCAGTCTGATCAAAGGCGATTAGAAAACCCTTGGCGGGAGCGATGCCGCGGGCATAGACGGCATTGAGAATCATGTTTTCAAATTGTGGCTTCTCAACCCAAGAGAGTTCAACCGCATGCGAGTTGTTGAGCGCAATCAGGGCATTCAGATCGAGTTCCGGTAACGAGACAAGTTGTATCGCTCCAATTGGCGCTCTCATGATTGGCCCCTGACAAGAATCATTCCGGTTGAATTTCGGATTGCACTCAATGCTCCAGCGGGGAGGCAAAGTCTGCGACATTGCGTTGGCCTGTCGTCTCTCATCTCTTCCCCATCGACCATGTTCACAGTGACCCAAGAGATTCCTCAAGGAAACTACACGTTGCCGCCCAAGAGCGACGATCCGCTGTCTCAACGTAGAAAATCCCATTGCAATGGTTATTCGCGGCGAGGTTCGTGAAGGCATGTGCTGCCTGGCCATAGAGGATCATTTGCCAGTCGGAGCCGGCATCGGACAGTTCACGCGTTAGGGCCAATACATCTTGGTGCGGTGCGAGCGGGTCCTTCCATCCGTGGATGACGAGAACTTTCGCTGTTATAGGCGCCGTTTGAGCAAACTCCGGTGCGCGCAACATGCCGTGAACACTCACCGCTGCCCGCAGCTCCGGCGGAGCGGCGCGTGCCAAATCGAGTGCGCATAGCTCCCCGAAGCAATATCCAATTACGGCGATGCGGCTGGGATCTGTGAAGGGATGAAGCTTTGCTGCTGCCAGCGCCGCCAGTAAGCGGCGTCTAAGCAAAGTCCGGTCGCCGATATAGGGGGCCATGAGCTGCGTATTATCGTCGGATGGACCGCCCCGAACGCCTTTACCGTACACGTCGAGTGCGAATCCGAGATACCCCATGCGGGCCAAGTTCGATGCCTTAGCGCGGAACTGTTCGTTCGGGCCATCCCAAGCATGGGCGATCAGTACACACGGTCGCTTCGCGCGGCTCAACGTATTCAAGGCAATGTGACCCTCACAGAGCACTTCTCCGTCTCGATATTCGAGTGGCTCCTTCAACAAAACCATCGCCGTTACCTATCTGTCTTGAGGGGTGCACTAAACGATTCCACGTGGGCGGCATACCACTCCGGATGCCCCATCGACCGCACGCATTGGGCAAGCTGCTCGACAAATGCGGCATCCGGCGCGGAATCAGGCAGCTGTTGCGCGATGTAACAGAGCGCCGGCAAGACGAAGCCGTCTCGCGTGGTCGCAAGGACTGCTTCGGGGACGTATTTGATTCCGAAGTTCTTCTCCAACCCAGAGTATATGGTCGTAAGATTGTCATGCGTCACGGCCATCAGCGAGCCGAAAACGACCGCTCGATCAGATGGAACGAGATTGGGTCGAGGACGGAGAACGAGGTCGAATCCTGGCAACTTCGCCGGGTGTACGTCGGTTACCGTCACCCCGAAGTCCTTCATCACTGCGGGATTCATGATCGTGCCGTAAAAAAATGCCCAAATTGCGGATCTCGGTGTTGTCATCGGCTTCTCCAATTACCAGTGTCCCTTTCGAGATTCATTGCGTCCAACGATTTTTTCCGATACAACTAATCGACAGAGACGATTGATATGTATGAACTTCGTCAGCTACGAACTTTCCAGGCCGTCGCGGCCAGACAAAGTGTGACGCGTGCTGCAGCCGCTTTGGGTTATGCACAGTCGAGCGTGACCGCCCAAATCCAGGCGTTGGAGGAGGACGTCGGGATTCCACTATTCGACCGGATCGGCCGCCGCGTTGAGCTGACGAAAGCCGGACAAGTGATGGTGAGCTATACGGATCGCATTCTTGCGTTAGCGAATGAGGCTCGCACAGTAGTCGGTAACGATCGCAAACCCAGTGGCGCATTAACCATTGGTGCGTCAGAGACATTGCTTACGCACCGTTTACCAAACGTGATCAGCAAATTTCAAAAGAGGCATCCTCAAGTCGAGATTTCGGTAGTCGCGGCGGAGAATTGCGAGGTCCAGGCAGGAGAGCTCAAGCTGAACTCTTCGATTGACATAGCGTTTATCCTTGATCAGCGGCACAACAGCGGGAGCCTCGTCGTCGAGTGTCTGTCAGCCGAGGATGTTCTTTTACTGGTTTCACCCGGACATCGACTCGCTTCCGTCAATCGATTGAAAGCGGACATGCTGAGGGACGAGCAGGTCCTTTTAACTGAACGAAGTTGCGGCTACAGGGTGCTCTTCGAACGAGCTGTCTCGGCGGCAGGCGTCGCTCTTAACAAGACCCTTGCGCTTCCCAGCATTGAAGCGATCAAGAGATGTGCCTCAGCGGGAATGGGCGTCGCCGTGCTGCCCCGGATCGCTGTCGAGAAAGAATTGGCGCAGCATCAATTGGTCGCCTTGTCCTGGCCAAAAGACACGATTCGTGTTTATTCGCAGATGATCAGACACTCGGAGAAGTGGCAATCGTCTGCGCATGTGGCATTCTGGCAGCTCGCCAAGCACATACTGACAACTGATGATGTGGGCCATAAAGAGCCTCTGTCAGCCACGCTGCTACTGAAATCGGTGAGTAAGCATCGCAATTCCAATCTTGCATCTCCTTCACACAACGGTGCCCGGCGCCTTGCATCTGGCCTCTGATTGCGCAAAGAGTGCGGGCCATCTGTGCCTAGCTCAGAAGCCCGATCGGACCGCGCCGAAAGATGGATTCTTGCGACTATGCCAAGATTTCCATAAGCGGAAGAATTCTTTGTTTGTTGACGATCCGCGTGGCGGCTAGACTGCGGCGGTCCTGTCAAGCGTAACCAGCGCTTGCCGCCGTCACAATGTCGACCCGCAGGTGTATCTCACGTCGCCGCTGACGAACTTATCCCAGATTCGCTGAAGCGAACGGCCCAGCCGGCTCCCGGACCGGTGGAAACAGTTTCAGGCGGCACGTCTACCTTAGTAATACCTGTACTTCACATAGCGCTCACGGAAAAGTTGCGGGGCTGAAGCAAACCTCGTGCGCACTCAGTCACGAACGTCGGACGGTTCCTTCATCTCTCGTGTGGCCGTATAACGGGTGTCAACGCGGATCTAGTGATAAGGGCGGGAAATGAGCGGTGTAAATAACCGCCTGTGTTATCTAACTTTAAGAATGATAAGCTGTTGATATCACTCGCGGAGGGATGGCTGAGTGGTTGATAGCGACGGTCTTGAAAACCGCTTTACCCGAAAGGGTAACGGGGGTTCGAATCCCTCTCCCTCCGCCATATAACTATCGTCTTTGCAGTATCTTCCAAGTGCAATTTTTGAATGTGCCCAAAATGTGCCCAATGGACAGCGATATCTGGTGCAATTGTGTTGGTGCAAAGCAGAAATGTCATTGTAATGCGGCAGTAGCCGTGCGGTGGGAATGTGTGAAATCCTCGTTCTTTGGCGATTTCCAAGGGTTGGGGAAGCGAGGGAAACGGTTTTTATGTTTTCCTCGCTTTCCATCCGGCATTTCCACCGCCTCCGCGACGCACCGTCAAACGTCAAGATAAAATGCAAAATTGTCGCGGTAGGGACGACCATTGCTGATCGCCCCCCGCACAGATCCGTACGTGCGCGTCTACGCATACGGCTCTTCTGAAGGATGAATGGCGTGAGAGCGAGCCAGTGACTGAGGCCTGCTTCACGCGTACCGTTCAAACGCGGGGACATGCTGATTCCTGCTCAGAGTCAGGAGCATGTGCGATGGAACGATGTTCTCCTCCAGCTGCGCCCTTTCCTCCCCGGCCTCCGCAGAAGCTTTTGCTTCCTTGTTCGGTCGGTTCACAGGTATTACGGCACAGTCCGACTTCTCCAGCACGTGCACGTCCGCCGTTCGGTTTATGGCCTTCGCGGACCGGCCTTCACATACTCTCGAAGGCGTGTCTGGAGATCTCCCGGTTCTCGTGCATGTTGTTTCTTAGCGTGCGCGGGTTCTCAGACTACGCAGGACCGAACAGCTACTCGCGATAACGCAGCTGCCGTGTTGCCTTCCTCCTACTCGGAAGGAGTCGGCATCCTGATCTACCGGCTTTTCGAAGCTCAATCACCCCGCCCACCAATGCCTCCGGCCTACGCTTCGAAACTCGCCTCGCGGTGGGTTCCGCAAAGACTAGAGGTCAGGATGGAGTCGCTGTCTCCTTTCCTGTAGGGCTCTTGCATCCCCTACAACATGCCAGTTTAGCCCGGCGCTCTCCGTATTGCCGGTCACTCGGGCCTCAATCCGAGGTTGTCTCGTGGCAGAAAGTCTTCGCTAGGAACTAGCAACATCAAATGGAACCGCCGCCCCTGAAGGTGCGTACAACCGATACAGGCCCTGCCGGGAGTCCGAGGGAAATACACGACGATGCGTGACGAGGGGGAGCATGAACGCCGATATACAACTCGCTTTACGACAGTTGCGAAAAGCGCCTGGATTCGCCTTGACCGCCGTGCTCACACTGGCACTCGCCATTGGCGCCAATGCAATCGTGTTCAGCGTATTGAATGCGTTGATCCTGCGACCGCTCAATGTGCCGCACCCCGAGAACCTCTTCATGCTGGAGCGAGCCTACGGGTCAGATACGACTCCATCGGAGTCGTATCCGGATTACCTCGACCTGCGCGACAGGAATCGCAGCTTTGATTCTCTGGTGCTATATGACATTATGGGCGGCGTCGGGCTCGATACCGGCCACGGAAATCCTTCCGTGCTCTGGCCCTACATGATTAGCGGCAATTATTTCGATGCCCTCGGCATTCAGCCCTACCTTGGCCGATTCATCCATGCCTCCGAAGAACATGGGCCGAACAGCGTACCCGAGATCGTTCTGAGTTATGCGCTCTGGCACAGCCACTTTAACAGCGACCCCGCCGCAGTGGGTCGTACTGTTCAGATCAATAAGCATCCCTTCACCATCGTTGGTGTTGCTCCACCCGACTTCCGCGGCACCGAAATCTTCTTCGCGCCCGATTTTTGGGCTCCCATAGTCGATGCGCACCAAGTCGCCGATTGGGACTCTCTTGAAGAGCGCGGCAACCATAACGCCTGGGCGATAGGACACCTCAAGCCCGGAGTAACACCAGCAGCAGCTACCTCGGACTTGAACACCATCGCAAATTCGCTGGCGAAGACATATCCCAAATCCGATGACGGCCTGAAATTCTCTCTATCCCGGCCCGGGCTGGCCGGAAACACTCTCGGGCGGCCTACGCGCGCTTTTATGCTCGGGCTGATGCTACTCGCAGGTCTTATCCTGCTTGCCGCATGCGCCAATCTCGGTAGTCTGTTCGCTGCGCGGGCGGCCGATCGTTCGCGCGAAATCGCAGTCCGCATGGCCCTCGGATCGCCCCGCCAGCTCATCCTTCGCCAGCTCCTCACGGAGGCCGTTTTGGTTTCTCTGGCCGGAGGTATTTGTGGTATGGCGGGAGCCGTGGTCATCCTGCGCGCGCTCAGCACATGGCGGCCAATTCCGAATATCCCGATCAATGTACCGGTCAATCCGGACGTGAACACCTATGCTCTGGCCTTCCTGCTGGCCGTTTTCAGTGGGTTGTTCTTCGGCCTGGTTCCAGTCCGACAGATTCTCCGCTCCGATCCCTGGCAGATCATTCGCTCCGGGACGACAAGCGTTGGCAGCACGCGCCGCTTTACATTGCGCGACATACTTCTTGGTCTTCAAATCGCTATTTGCGCAGTTTTAGTCACCGCTTCACTCGTCGCCGTGCGCGGCCTGGCTCGTTCGCTTGAGAGCAACTACGGTATTCAGCCTAACGGAGTGATGCTCGTACACACCGATCTGCAAATGGCCGGATATGATGCCGCGCAGCGCGTGCAGATGCAGAAGCGCATGCTCGATGCCGCCGCGATCCCGGGCGTAACGGCTGTGGGCTATGCCGACCGGCTTCCGCTCAGTATCGGCGGAGGCGATTCCGACGTATACACCGATACCACTACCGATTTCCGACCGACGAGCGCTGCAGCCGATGCTCAGAACTTCAATGTCTCGCCCGACTATTTCCGCGCCGCCGGGACCGCACTTCTGGCAGGCCGAACCTTCACCATGCACGATGAAGACAAGGCTCCCATCGTGGCCGTCGTGAATCGCGAATTTGCACGCAAGGTCTTCGGCTCCGTCGACAAGGCGGTTGGTAGCCATTTCAAATTCTGGGGAGGCCAGCGGGCAGAAGTTATTGGAATTGTCGAAGATGGCAAGTACCAAACCCTCACCGAAGATCCCAAGCCGGCCATGTTCTTTTCCTTTCTCCAGCATCCTTCCAGCGACACCTGGATCATCGTTCGATCACAACGTGACCCGCAACAGATTGACGCAGCATTGCAACGCTCGATGCGCAGCCTCGATCCAGCGCTGCCACTCGAAATCAGGACGTGGCATAACGAGTTGGATTCCGCTCTCTTCGCCGCTCGCGTAGCCACCGTTTCTCTCGGCGTGCTTGGCTTACTGGGCGCAATGCTTGCCATTACCGGCATCTTCGGCATGGCTTCCTACACAGTCAGCAAACGTCTCCGCGAGCTCGGTATCCGCATAGCGCTCGGAGCTGATCAGCGCAAGGTGCTCGGCGCAGCGCTCGGACGTACTTTCCGGCTGCTCGCCATCGGTTCCATAGCCGGCATGATCCTCGGCGTATTGGCAACCCGCGTCCTTTCATTCGTCGTGTATCAGGCAACCCCGAAAGATCCGGTCATCCTCGGCGGCGTCATTCTTACTATGCTCTGCGTTGGCGTCGTCGCTGCCTTGATCCCCGCTCGACGTGCCCTTGCCGTCGATCCGATGATTCTGCTCCGCGATGAATGAATGGAAGCAAACAAGTCACAGTCGACAAGTGATCACCTGCCAATGCATCGACACGATGATAAGCGCCGATCCGGGCATTGGTATCGAGAATCAACTCCGCTGTTATCGAGCCTGAGAGGTTACGGCATCTTGGCAGAGCTTTTGTCGAGCATTTTGGCGGTCCATTTCGCACCCGGAAGACCGCAGGAAGCAAGCGCCTTCAACTCCTTCTCGACGTTATAGTCAACCCTCCGTATTGAGGGGGTACTCTCGTCAAGAATCAAATAGGAGGCTCGTGGATCGCCATCGAAAGAAAGTCCGACGCTTCCGGTGTTGATCAGGAGTCGCGGTTGCCCAGCAATGCAGCGAACGAAAGGCCGATGGGTATGCCCAAAGATAACGATCGACCGGCGAAGCGAGCCATAGAGATTTTCCAGCTCTGCATCAGTCGCTTCTGCTGGAGGCGTTCGCCAACAACTCTCAGGTGTAGCGTGGACCAGTGCGAAGTCCTCATGAATTTTTAGACGCGGCAGTTCACTCATCCACGCCAGCCTTTCTTCACCGAGCGAGGAACGGGTTGCAGATGCTATCTGGCGGATCACGTTCCAGAGAATGGGCGGCGCCGATGACTGGCGCGCGAACTCCTCGAGCGAATCAGGCTGGACAAGCATCTCGTCCGTGTTACCCATCACGCCTGGCCAGCCAAGACTGCGGATGTGGTCAACGATCTCTACTGGACTAGATCCCCCATCGGCTAAGTCACCTCCATGAAGAACTAGGTCCGGCGAGCATTGCCGGACATCTGCCAGGACTGCCTCAAATGCCGTGAGGTTCCCATGAATATCGGATACGACTGCTACCCGCATCTCGTTTCACCCGTTTCATCATGGTTGCACATGACGCTCTGGTGGTCGGCATATTAATTGCAAGGCCTTGCGGCCGGCAAAATAATTCTTCCCATAGTCATCCGAGTGGAATACCATGTTTTCCCATAGTCATTCGAGTGGAGAGATGGTTGTGGCTATGAAAAGACCTCCGGATGCTGGAGACATTCTGCAAGGCACGTTGGACATGCTTATTCTGCGCACGCTGGTGATGGGACCGGCACATGGGCACACGATCGCGCAGGTTATCGAGAGCACTTCAGAGAACGCGTTAGACGTTGAACAGGGCTCGCTTTATCCCGCGCTCCATCGCCTTGAAGACCGCGGTTTGGTTTCCTCGGAGTGGGGTGTGAGTGAAAACAATCGTAGGGCAAAGTTCTACACGCTCACCAGCAAAGGCCGGAAAGAGCTCAGCGCTGCTGCAGGTCGCTGGCAGCGGATGACTCGTGCCATCGCCCTCATTCTCGGTGAATCGGTCGAATGACAGGAGGAAACGCGGATGAACATACGGCGCTTCACAGCTCGCACAAGGAAAGATCAAGACCTCGCCGAGGAAATCGAATCGCACCTTGCCCATGCACGGGATGCGAACGCCGCCCGGGGCCTTTCTCCGGAAGAAGCCCGGCGGCAGGCCCGTCTGCGTTTCGGTAATCCGCGCACGACACGTGAGCGGGTGTGGCGCTATCGTTCGATTCCCTGGCTTGAAGATCTATGGCGCGATCTGCGCTTCGCGCTGCGCGGGCTCGGCAAGACTCCCGGGTTTACGATCATCGCCATTCTCGTTATCGCGGTCGGGATCGGCGTGAACACGGCGGTCTTTTCGGTCATCAACACCGTGCTGCTTAAGCCGCTCACTTACCCCGATCCGCAGTCGCTGGTGGAACTAAGGAATACAAGCGCACAGGGATCGTTTCCGGTCGCGAACATACCGAAGTTCAACATATGGCGCCAGCAGACGAGCGTTTTCCAACAGGTCGCGGCGTATGACTTCGGTGGAGCGGGACTCAATATCACAGGTGGCGACCATCCCGAACAAGTGCAGGGCATTCACGTTTCTGCGGATTACTTTGCCATGTTCGGCGCTCCATTAGTTGCGGGACGCACCTTCACGGCTGCGGAAGACAGCCCGCACGGTGGACAGGTTACGGTGTTGAGCTACGGCCTCTGGAAGAGCCGCTACGGAGCCAATCCGAATGTTGTGGGGTCTACCATCCAGCTTGACGGGCAACCGTATCTGATCGTCGGCGTCATTGGCCGCGACTTTGTTACTGATACACCGGCTGATCTCTGGGTGCCATTCCAGTTCGATCTGAATTCACAGGACATGGCCCATTACTTCACCGTGGCCGCGCGTCTGAGGCCTGGTGTGACCGTTTCGCAGGCCAACGCCCAGTTGCGTCTCGCCGCGGACGAATACCGCCACAGCTATGGCCAAAACTCGCTCCCGCCCGGCGGCGGATTCGGCGTCGCCTCCCTTCAGGAGTCGAAGATCGGTGATACGCGCTTTCCTCTGCTGGTCCTGTTGGTAGCTGTCGGTTTCGTTCTTCTTATTGCGTGCGCCAATGTTGCCAACCTGCTTCTAGCAAGAGCCTCGTCGAGAAAGCGAGAGTTTGCCACACGCGCCGCGCTTGGAGCAGGCCGAGGTCAAATCATACGTCAACTGCTTACGGAGAGCCTGACCCTCTCACTCGCGGGCGGACTTCTCGGACTCATTCTTGGATTTGCGGGCGTTCGCTTCTTGCTCGGCATCAATCCCGGCAATATTCCACGAATCGGCGAAGATGGCGCGGCTGTAACTCTCGACAGCAACATCCTGCTTTTTACGTTGGGCATTTCACTTCTTACAGGAATTCTTTTTGGTCTGGTCCCCGCGATCACCGCATCGCGACCGAACCTGGCCGCTACGCTTAATGAAAACGCCAGCCGTTCTGGACTCGGATTTCGTAATGGCAAGCTCCGCTCCGGACTTGTCATCGGAGAGATGGCATTGACTCTCGTGCTGGTCATCGGGGCAGCCTTGCTCATCCGAACATTTCTCAAGTTGCAGGCGGTTGATACCGGCTTTGCTATGCACAATGTGATCAGCATGGCGATGTCGATGAGCGGCGACCGCTTTCAGAAGACCGCGCCGGTCGCTCAGATTATCCGCGACGGCACAGATCGCGTACTCGCCGTCCCTGGAGTCAAGGACGTTGGCGTAAGCAATTGCCTCCCCATGGCCGGCGGTTTCGGCATGATCTTTGATGTTGTCGGGCGTCCCAAGGGGAATAGCCCTTCCACCGGCGGCGCAGGCTTCTATTCGATTTCCTGGCGTTACTTCAACACCCTGAAGATTCCGCTGTTGCGTGGCCGCTTTTTCACCGACCAGGACAATGCCGCGGCCCCTGGTGTCGTCGTCATCAATCAGGCCATGGCGCGCCAATACTGGCCCAAAGGCGATCCGCTAAAGGATCGAATCCAGATTGGAGCCGGCATCGCCGGTCCGGCGTTTGCTGAAGGTCCGCGGCAGGTTGTCGGCGTCGTGGGCGACACCCACGATGGCGGTCCCAACCGCGAGCCTTTTCCGATGATGTATATCCCGCTGGCGCAGATGCCGGACCTCGAAACCGCGCTGAACTCACGCGTAGCGCCGCTCTGGTGGATCATCCGCAGCGATGTCGACCCGCGTACGCTGGTTGCGCCTATCACCGCCGCTCTGCGCGACACCAGCGGTGGCCTGCCTGTAGCACACATCCGCACCATGGATGAAATCGAAGCGCGCAACACAGCGCGTTGGCGGATCAACATGCTGCTTCTCACTGTCTTCGGCTCCGCAGGTCTGCTCATGGCAGCCATCGGGGTCTATGGGGTGATGTCCTATTCTGTGCAGCAGCGCACCCAGGAACTCGGCGTCCGCATGGCGCTGGGGGCGCCGGCTTCTAATCTCCGGAACATGGTTATCCGGCAGGGGATGGCGCTAACGCTCATTGGCGTGGCCCTCGGTACTGGCGGAGCGCTCTGGCTCACACGCTTTCTGGCTAGCTTTCTTTTTGGAGTGAAGACCGTGGATCCATTCGCTTTTGTGGCAACCCCCATCCTCCTGAGCGTGGTTGCTCTTCTCTCGATCTGGATCCCCGCAAAACGCGCTACACGCGTGGACCCAATCACTGCCCTTCGCTTCGAGTAAGGCGAAAGGGAACTGTAAATTACGACGATTTTTCAAAAAATGCTCGCCGACAAATCAGTGCGATGGAGAAGTGCAAGAGCCATGTCAGGCTGATCGGAATCATCACCGTGAACGCCATCCCGGTTCTACCTGCTGTGCCGCAAAGGTGAGCACAACTCTCTATAGGTCGCGCTCAGTGGAGTAATCAGCCTGAATGAGAGTCACGCTAATTGGAAGGATTAGCCTCCAGCAGCTCTACTCTGACCAATTTGGCAGGCTGCGCGCCGCTCTCGGGTGGCGAGGCCGTACCTCCATCCGTAGTGAAGAATCCAATCCGTCCGTATTCTCCCTGCCCTCTACCCCAATGTCCTGCAGAGGGACCAATTAAGGCTGGCGTAAAGGGATCACCTGTAATACTGATTCGTTCTGCGTCATTCTTCGTTGGTTCGAGCGGCAAGCGGTCGATCGTGTTCTGGCGATGCGTTGTCAGATACGCATAACCGGAATCCTGGTCGAGACAGAAATCGTCGAACATGCGCCCCCCACCCACAACTTCCGGCTCTCCAACGGGCTCGTAGGTGTTTGGATCGACCTTCACTCGCATGAAGAGCTGTTTGGCCGTAGCGGTGTAGTAGAGATAGCCAAGCTTCGAGGAATACTGAACGCCGTTGATACCCGGCTGCTCAGGCTTCATCTGACCTGGGAAATAGCCCATGCTTTCGTGTCTCAGCCAGATACTGGCCTTGGGCTGCCGGGTGTGGAGATTGAGGTCGACTCGCCAGATTAGTCCGGAAAAGGAATCGGCAAGCAGGAGAAGACCCGGCGCGACCAGACAGCTGCCGTTGAGCCCACGAACGGTGTCCGGGAATTGAAGCACCGGCGTCGGTTCCACTGCCTCGCCCGGAGTCCATCCGTTTAGATCGAGGCGGTAGAGGTAGGAAGCACTCCAGGTGTAAATCTCTGAAGCCGAGATGTAGAACACGTCCGGCTCGACCTCCACAATTCCCATTGCCAGTTGGGGAAAGGTGAGAAGGAGCAATGGCTTCACTTCCGTTCCGTCCGCCGAGGGCGGGACGTACCAGAGCTCTTTGTGATTCAGGGCGGTCACGAGAACGGAGTTATCGGAACGAACAGCCAGATTCTCTAGAAAATAGTTCTTTGGAAAAGTTGCAACGGTTGTGAGTTTCACTTGCGGTACAGGAATGCGAGACATGATTTCCTCCATCGTCGCGGTCTCCAGCGCGAGCACCGAACACCGCTGTACATGTAATGGGGCTATCGCTTCAGACCGACCGCGTTCGAGGGAACATCGTAGGCGGAAAGACTAAGGGAGACCGAGGTGAAGTAGCCGATCAGCACCGTCAAATCCGTGAGGCCCCGATCGCCCAAGAGTTTCACCGCTCGCTCATAGAGTCCCTGCGGAACGATTCGTGGCGCGATCAGCGTCGTTGTCATGTCGTAGACGACCTGTTGGCGAGGATCGTCGAATGAGGTATGGAGACCAGCGATGAGAGCCTGGACCTTTTCAGCAGGCAGCCCAGCGTTTTCGCCAATCTTCTCGTGCTCATGATTTGAGTACGAGGTGCGCCACTTCGCGTTGATAAGATTCACTACGATCTCACGCTCCGCATCCGATAGAGAGGAATGACTGCGCTGGAAGTACTTTCCAACCGGCACCATTACCTGCATAAGATTCGGGTTCTGGAGCCAGATCTTGTAGGGCCCGGGGGCTTCGCCGCGCTCTCCGACCACAAGGTCGTAGGCTTTCTTCTGCTCCGGGGTCATCTGGTCGACGGTGAGTTCGGTATAACGACCGAAGGTTCCAAACGTTGAATGCTCCGACATATTTCTCTCCTTGTCTGTGTCCGAGTTGGACTTGTGTGAAGGCTTGATTTGGTTACTGCGGTGAATCCGCAGGCTTCTCATCAAGGGGAATGCGGCCCGTGCGCAGGACGCGAGCGACCATCATGTACGTGCCGATCACGTAAAGCATCTCGACGATGGCACGATCCGAGAAGTGCTTCTTCATGGCGTTAAAGCTTCGGTTTGTGGCTTCAATAAGGTCCATCACCTCGTTCGTGAAAGTGAATGCCGCCTGTGCAACTTCGTCGAAGCAGCACGCGTTGATCTCGCCTCTTTCCAGAGCCGCGATTTGCTCGTCGGTCACGCCGACGCTGTGGCCGACGACCACGTTCTGCCGCCAGGCATAAAAGCAGTCGGACCTCTTCACCACATGCAGCACGATCATCCGCTCGAGGGCTTTGTCGAGCTCCATCGGTCGAAAGAGCTGCAACATATAGGCGCTGAAATTCGGGTAAAGAGATTCCGCGTTCGCCAACGCGCGGAAGACATTGATGACGGGCAATTGGGCCAATGCGTCCCTGATGGGCTGCGACGCATTCTCCGGGTCGACAAGACTGATTCGTGCGACCGTTGGATCGGTTGACATATGTTCCTCCGTGGCGGTCCGTATGTCGGTTCGCCCAATAATTGATTGCACGTGCAATCAATTTGATAATACGTACAATCAGATTACCGGTCAAGCCGTTTGGTTGCAGGTTTTCTTCGAAGACTCGCCAACTATCGGATGTACCGGTAGGAAACGGAACTGTCTACAGTTTGAGAAATAGTGAGGAGTCAAGGATTTGACTGAGATGGCAGTTCGAAAAGTAGTCGCGAGAGAGGGCGGAGATCTGACGAAGGAACGCATCCTGGTGGCTGCCGAGCAGCTCTTTGCAAAGAGTGGCTTCGACGGAGTCTCGATGAGAGATATAGGCCGGGCCGCAGAGGTGCCCTACGCTCTTACCACCTATCACTTTGAGTCCAAACTAGGGCTCTATCGAGCGCTCTTCCGTCGTCGCGAGGATTTGCTGACCACGCAACGGTTGCAGCGCCTCAACGATGTACAGATCAGCGGTGACCGCGCGACCGATATTCATCAGATTGCCGCGGCCATCGTCGAGCCACTGCTGGAGTTTCGTTCCCTTCCGGGAGGACTCGATTTTGCGAGACTGATTGCCCGGGAGATTTGTGATCCCGTGGAATCGGAGCGTGGAATTGTCGCGGAGTATCTGGATCCCGTGGCATTTGCTGCTCTGAGGCTGCTTGAGAAAGTTGCCCCCGAAGTCAGTTACGAGCAGATTTGCTGGGCGTTCTATTTCGCCTCCGGAGCTCTAGCGATCAACAATGCGAATACAGGACGGGTTGAGAGGTTATCTTCCGGAAAGTGCCAGGCATCCGACTCGGAGCAGGTTGCCTGGATGCTCACGGCATTTGTTGCGGCTGGCTGGAATGGCATGCTGTCACCTCAGTCGAATCCGCGGAAGTTGGCCGCCACGAAGCGCACGCGAAAAAGCTGACAGCCAGCTTTTTATTTCGCCGCAACCGCCTTTTCGGAAGGAAGTTGAGCGTTGTCCCATCCGCCTCCAAGGACCTCGATGAGTTGAACGTTGCTCGTCATTTGTCCGACTCGCAGATTCAAGGTAGTTTGCGGTTAAGTCAGAAGTGATGTCTGTGCGTATTCATTCTAGGTCTGAATCTGAAACGGCCGAACAAATTGTTTATGAATACAAAGCAATTCACGCGCAGCAGATAAAGCGCTAAATCCGAATAACTTCGCGGTTCTCTTTGCCTTCAGGCACTGAGAGAAAAGGGAATCCGGTGAAAACTCCGGAGCTGCCCGTAGCGGTGAGCAGGAAGATATTCCCTTTCAAAGTACCAATGCGCTCATTAACCATTGATTGGCAATCTTGGATTTCGCAGTGCTAACTAGATCTGACGTTGGCTTCATTTCTTAAATGCAAACCTGAGTTGTCGGACCGAATCGTAAATTGATCGCTTCCGCAACGCACATGACATAGTTTTCCTGCCAACCCTCGAGGAGTATGTAGTTCGAATAGATTCAATGGTTGTCCCAGCCTGGGTATATATCCGAACAGTGTATTGATGATGGTCTCAGCAAAGGCCCCGCCTCCCGTGCATTCTCGCATGCAGCCTCCGCGCTGTGCGATCCGGATCGGGGCATCATACTCACGCCGCCTTGGCCCGTAAACTCCCGCGCTTGCGCATACACACCTTCGTAGACTGCAACTCTGGTGCTTCGTAAGAAAGAAATAGCGTTCTCCCAAGATCCGAGGGTGCACAGGGCATCAACTGTAACCGCAGGCCACGCATCATAGGCTCCCATTGGACCATGATCAGGGCGATCGGAGTGGGCGGCCGCCACATCAAGCATGGATTGGGTGCGCATCCATTTCTCTGTTAACAACTCACGCTGAACAAACTCGACCATCTGCTGGCGAATGGTAGGAGACAGGTCTGCAGCCATGAACCGGCCAACGGTAGCAAAGTCATAGCAATGCCTCATCTCGACCCGCTTGCCGTCCCGATGCACGCTTGCCCATACACCTTCGCCAGGCTCATACAGAGTCATCACAGCCTTGACTAAGTTGTCAGCTTCTCTGCGAAGCTCGCTGGCTTCCGTATAATTCCCCGTCAAGTCAATGATGTCGGCATACTCACGCATCATCCACACGTTCGCTGAATTGAAAGATGGTACTTTGTGAATATAAGTGGGGACACATTCCAAAAGGTTAGGAGCCTCCCCGTAATCCGCTAGTTTGTCTGATGGTTCGCGTAAAAGTTTCTTCCAATCAGTGGCCAAGACTCGCAATCGTTCTTTTACCGTTTGATCTCCTATCTTTTCAGTCAGGAACTCCTTGTCCTGAGTCACAGACAAATAGGACCACGTCAAGCGGAAGATGGAGAGGTCGTTCGCGGCATAACCTCTGAGATCCCATCCTTTTGGCGTGTTGATTTTCTCAGGCGAAGGGGGACGTGTGGTCTTGAACACGATGACAGCGTCCTCGTGTGGGTCTTGTTCGAGGAAGAGCTGGAGCTGCTCTTTCATCCGCTTGGGTTCGAGCATTGCAAATAACGTCGAGAAGAGTGAGGTGTCCCAATAATAGACAATTCCTTTCGCTCGTTCTCCACTTGTAATGAAGGTTCTTTTACTCCATAGGTTGGTTCAGAGTAGAACCATGAGAGTCAGCCCGCTTCGATAGTAAATTTCCCGGATCGGAGCACCCTCTGTGAACAAAGTAGGCGCGTTACCGGGAAAAAACTCGTTTCCAGGTGCAAAGGGCATCGTTCCAGCGGTCCTCCCACACCGTCTTTGCGCGAATCCATTCCGATTCAAACCACGATATGGGTGCAGCAAACTGAGTCTCGTCATCCTCGATACCAGCTTTCATAAAAAAACGAATTTCACGGTATTGCTCTGGGGGAAGGCTTAACTCCCATTCCACCCGTGCGTCGTCCATCCCGTTGATGGGAGAATCGAAAAATTGATAGATCGCGTTCATCGCGAATTCCTGTGACCTCGCTATTAGCTGAACGCCTCCCATGGCATCCCTGCGAACGCCATCTGTATCGATCGATACCCGGATGGTCTTCTTCGTCGCGCTCGTATTCGTGAGCTTGACCCGCCACAATATGGCAGAGTCTTCCATAACGAGACGGTTCGTCGTCATTATTTCGAGGTCGGGAGTCCGAGTACGTCTCACCGCCTGTAGGCGAACCATTTGCAGCTCGTGCTGTCATACGTCGTACCATCGACCGACATACGGCATAGAGGCAGGGTGTTATAGGTATACCAGCGAGGGCCAGAATCCTTATGAGCTGCCGCCCCGGTAAAAAGTTAACCCCAATCAGATCGGACGCGCAGGCAGCCATCTCATGAAAATTATGTAGCGAAGGCATCTGTGCCAATTGGCTGCAGTCGAGCCATTCTGTTCCTAGCTCGTCAAGCGTTGGAATACCCGGCATCCTTGTGGATGCCGATTCGCCGATTGAAGTAAGCGCCTTGGCTGGCAATAGCGCCATGGCAATCGCGGAAGCTCCTGCTTCACAAAACTGCCGACGGCTAAGGATTTGTCTTGGAGTGTGCTTTTTTTCGCAACTTCACTTTATGCTTCATTACGATCTGTTTCTTATCCTCTTCTTAAAAAAAGCCACGCGATTGGGCAATTCAAGATCGACGGAGTATACAAATAGAGTTCTCGGATACTGGATAGTACTAGCTCCAGCATTTCTCTAACTCGGGTACATAGGGTTGTACCCAGCGCAGACGCCCTACAATCAAGCATCCTGACAGGCTGGTCACTACTCAACTATGTGGCCTCGGCATTCCCACAGCGCCTCGCGTCAATTGAATAGCCAGGTGCATCGCCTCGAGCATACTGCGCTCATCGGCCTTTCCGGTGCCCGCGATATCGAATGCAGTCCCGTGATCGACCGAGGTCCGGATTACGGGAAGACCGACGGTGATGTTCACTCCGGACTCCAGTCCAAGAACCTTCACCGGCCCGTGTCCCTGATCGTGATACATCGCGATGACCAGGTCGAAGTCTCCCCGTTGGGCGCGAAAAAACAAGGTGTCGGCAGGCAGCGGTCCCTCGATGTTCCATCCCTTTTCGCGGCAGGATTCAATGGCCGGCAAGATTTTCTTTTCCTCTTCGCCATAACCGAACAATCCGTTTTCACCTGCGTGAGGATTGATGCCACAGACGCCAATTTTTGGGCTCTCAATCCCCGCTTTCTGAAGCGCACTATAGCCTCGTTGGATGGTTCGCTCGACCAGGCCCGGCTCGATCTTCGCAATGGCGTCAATCAGGCCGATGTGGGTCGTTACGTGTAACACCCGCATCTTCGGCGTGCTCAACATCATGGAAACCTCAGGTGTACCGGTCAAGTCCGCCAGCAATTCGGTATGGCCAGGATAATTGTGACCGCCGGCATGCAGCGCTTCCTTGTTCAGCGGAGCCGTGCAGATCGCCGCGACCTGTTCGTTAATGGCGAGCTTCGCTGCCACCTCAATGTAGTGGAAGGCCGCATCTCCGGCCGTGGAGGACAGCTTGCCCCAGGGCAGGTCTTTCGGAATCAGCTTCAGATCGATGCAATCGACCGTGCCCAGTTGGAACGTGGCCTTTCCTAGTTCATCGACGGAAAGGCTACAGACCTTAAGGCAGCTCCTGACAATATCTCCCGCCTGCCTGAGCCGCTCGGCGTCGCCGATCACCAGGGGGCGGCATCGATCGTAGAGCTCGGCATGGGCCAGGCATTTCATGATGATCTCCGGACCAACGCCGGCGGCGTCTCCCATAGTCATCGCGATAATCGGTCGGTCCATGTTCAGAGCTCTTTCCTTTGGTAAAGATTTACTGTTGAGCTGCGATCGAGTCCGTGCAGAAACTCACGGCAATTCAGCAAAGTTTGCGGGGTGCCAAAAGCGCCCGCCTTGGTAAGTACCGGTAACAGCCCTCTCCAGCCCTCGGTTACGGAGCACGCTAAACCGGCCTCCAGTTCGCTTACTAATCGTAGTCGGTGAACACCCCAGGTTTCCAATACGGCGCGGGCGCTTTCGCCGCCAGTAGCGACGAGGCCGCCGATCCTGTCTGCGTAGGGTTCGACCATCCGAGCTAAAGCGGCAGAAAGCAGTTGCCCCATCGTACGATTGCAAAATTCCGCGCCGGGCACCACGGCGACATCCCTGCCCGCGTCGAACGCTTGCTTCAACGCCAATTCATGCTCGCGCCAGTCCGGCGATGTCTCGCCTGCAAGCAAAGTTTTGGGCGGAATATTGAATGTGAGTACGTCAGATGAGGCGGCGAGGACTTTGACTTGCTCACGCGACACGCTGGAAAGGCTGCCAACGACAAACAGTGTAGGCCCCGAAGCAAGTGGCTGGTCCAAGAACGAGACGGGAGGGTAGCCAACCCCGTACGCGAAACCCGCCGCTTGAGGCAGATGATACGCGAGCCCTGCAGACCCAGCCCAGATCGTGCTTCGCCCAAGAACCATAGAAGCATCGGCGATTGCGCTCAGATCCTGGTCGGTTTCAGCGTCGCAGACCAACACATCGGTATCTGCCGAGAGCGTCTTCATCGCACCCTGTAGAGCTTCTTTGCCAGAACGTATCGAATTCAATCCGATCAACGCAGGACGCAGCCCCACCTCCCGAAGTATTCCAGGAATATGAGCCCGGGCAGGCAAGCTCTCACGCTGCCATAGTTCCGTCTCTTCCAGAGGCTTGCCGTGGACTAGTTGCCAGCCGCTCGAAGTGGTCCGGCCATTCGCGGGGAAGGCGGGCGCCAGCACGGCAACGATACGCTCACGATTTAGAGCAACGTCGCGACGGGCTTCCAGAGCGGCCGCCAGCTCGGCTGCAACATTGCCGCGCAATGTCGAATCAAGTTTCTTGAAGAACAGCTGCCCTTCGTCGCGGATATACTTACGAACGAGTCTCGCCGTTTCAGCTGCGGCCTTCGCGGAATCTAAATGGCGTGTGTTGCCATCCACCGACAAAACGTCGGTATCGATTTCGTCTGCAGTGTCCCCTAAGACGACGAGCGTGCTGAGGCCGTGTCTGGCACAGACAATGCCACAATCGGCTGCTCCTGAGAGGTCGTCCGCAATGACCAGTAACTCGCGCACTCAAGGGACTCCCGGGGTTGATTGTGTCTCTGGCGCGCCTGTTTTCGGTTTACGGCGTGTCCGGCGCGCCCACCACGCGGTCAATGGCGGCACCAGAAATGCAGTGATGATAACGCTCGAGGCCACCAGCGCCGTAGCCGGACCGGCCGCTTCGGCATACTTAGGGTTTGCCGCAGCCACCAACGCCGGCACGACTGCGGCATTTCCAGCCGTCGTTGCGGCGGCAATCCCTGCCGTTCCCGTGCCGCCAATCAACCGGTCGACCAGGATGAGCAAGGTGCCGGAGACCAGGGTCATCGCAATTCCCAGCGCGAAGCCTAACAGTCCGGCTTCCCAAACTTGTCTTAGGTTGAGGGTTGTTCCCAGTGCAAAGGCAAAGAAAGGAATCAGAACTGGTGACGCCTTGAACAAGAAATCGCGCAGATCGGGATCCAGGTTGCCCAGCGCGATCCCGACGCCGAGTGGCAGAATCGCGCCGATCAGAGTTTGCCAGGGAAAGCTCGATAAGCCGGCAACGCCCAGCGTAACCATGGTAAAAAACGGCCCTGATTCCAAAGCCATCATGGAGTAGGCCCCGGCGTCTTCAGAGTTTCCGTAATGATTCATCAAGGCCAGGTAGAGTCCGCCGTTGGTATCGTTTACGGCGGCCACCACGGCAAGCGTGGATATTCCCGCAAACCAGCCGGCACGAATGGGCTGTACGCCGATAAAGTGACCGAGGAGAAAGCCAGCGCCAACCCCCATCGCGAGCTTCGTTGCCATCAGAGCGCCGCCGCGCCGGACCGCGCGAGGAATCGACCGCACAGAGATCGCGCTTCCCATGCAGACGAAGAAAACCGCGATGATGGGAAGAGCTCCGGTGAACAACGCGCCGGTGAAGGAACCGAAAAACTCCGCCGTATGCGGAGCGGCCGTCGTAATGATCGCTCCGCATAACAGCGGTACGGTCATCATTCCTCCAGGCACACTTTCGACCCTTTGTTTGATTCTCACTCGCACCGTCTATCACGATCTGAATCTGCTTCTTCGTGGATCGGCAGTAAAGAAAAGTGGCAATCGGCCGCAGCGTTGAAGCTCAACCGATTCTATCGCGGGAATGCCAGGAGGTAGCCGACACAGCGGATCGTACGGTGTTGGGCCTTGCAGGCGGAATTCATCGAATCCAGATGAACGCTCCAGCCTCTCAGGATGAAGGCTTGAGTCCCTAATGCGCTCATTCGTATCTCAGCGCCAACGCCGGATCCACTTGCATCGCCCTGCGCGCTGGCAGATACGCGGCCATCAATCCCGTCGCTGCAACCAGTCCGCAAACGCCCGCCAGCACAATCGGATTGCGTGCGCCGGTCCCGTAGAGGTAGGCCTGCAGTATCGAGCCTGACGCCAGCGCAGCCGCAATCCCCAGTCCCATGCCGACTGCCACAAGCATGGCGGCTTGGTGCAGCACCATCCGGAACACCATCTGTCGCGGCGCTCCAAGCGCCAACCGCACTCCGATCTCTCGCTTGCGCGCCGCCACCGAGTAGGCCATCACCCCATAAAGACCGACGAGCGTCAACACAAGCGCCAATCCCGCAAACGCACTCAGCAGCACCATCGCAAAACGCGGTTGCGCCAGTTGAAGCCCGATCCGGTCTCGCATTGTGCGCACGTCCGTGACGGGAATATTCCCGTCCATGGAGGCCACAAGACGTCTTACGTCCGGCTCCAGGCTCAGTGGCTCCAATCCAGTGCGTACCACCGAATACATGCAGCACCACTTCGAAAATTGCCCTGCTGTTAAGTAGTAAACAGGATCCAGATCTTGTGACATCGCTCCGTGCCGGACGTCCCCGACGACTCCCACGATTTCCCGCCACACCGGAGGACCGTCGTTGCCGGCTCCGGGTTTCAGCTTCTTGCCAATCACGTTCTTACCGTGGAAAAACTTTTCTGCAAACCCACGGCTGACGATCATCACCTGCGGCGAATTCTCTGTGTCTGCATCGGAAAAGTCCCTTCCGGCAAGCAGCGGTATATCCATCGCCCGGAAGTATTCTGGCGATACGAGATCCATCCGCGCACTCTCCAGTTGACCTTTGGGTAGAGGATGCTCGGGATTTTCAAAGCTGATGTGGACGCTGTTGTCAGTCATCGGCAAAATCACCGAACCAGCGGCAGCTTTCACTCCGGGAAGAGCCCTCAGCTTTTCGAAATATTGCCGATAGAGTTCAGGCCGCGTACTGCTGTATCGCGAATCCGGCGTCTCGAACATGAAGGTCAGCAGATGATCCGTTTTGAACCCCTCATCGCTGCGCGCCAGATGCGCGTAGCTAGTTGCCAGCAGCGCTGCTCCTGCAGTCAGGACAATGCCTAGCGCCACCTGTCCCACGATCACTACTGAGCCCAAACCACGCCGCCCATCCGTTTCGCCTCTCCCGCCATTCTTCAGTGGCGACAGCAGGTCACCTTGCGCTGAGGTAATGGCAGGGACGAGCCCGAACACGAATCCTGATGCCAGCGATACGGCCAGCGCAAATGCGAGCACCGGCAAGTTCACACCCGCGTCCGCCACGCGCGGCACGCTATCGCCAATCAGGCGCAGTACCACCGGCGTGGCTGCGAAGGCTAATGCGCACCCTGCCAAACCGCCCAACGCGCTCAGCATCAGACTCTCAACTAGCAGCTGCCGCACCAGGCGCGATCGGTTCGCGCCCAAAGCCGAACGCATCGCCATCTCTCTCGTGCGCTCCCGCGACCGCACCAGCAGCAGATTCCCCACATTCCCGCATGCGATCAGCAATACCAATCCCACTGCTCCCAGGATGACCATCAGTAGTGTGCGCGTGTCCCCAAGCAGGGCGGTGAGCTCACTCAGCACGTGTGCCGAATTGTTCTCTGTATTGGTATCCGGATATTTCTGTGCCAGGCGTCCAGCGATTGCCTTCATCTCAGCATCTGCCTGCGCCGACGCGACGCCCGGCTTCAGCCGACCTATCACCGCCAGCTCGTGATTGCCACGATTCGCCGTGTTGGCTTTCGGTGTTCCATCATTGTCCACAGCGAGCGTCGTCCAGAATGTGTTCTGCGGCGCGTCAACTGGGAATCGGAACGTCGTCGGCATCACGCCCACAATCCTGTACGCTTCGCCGCTCAGTTGAATTCTCCGGCCGACGATCCTGGGGTCGGATCCGAACTGCGAGACCCACAGCATATGACTGATCATCACCACTCGCGAACCCGCTTCCTCATCTTCCGGCCGGAAACCCAGCCCCTGCTCAGGCTTTACCCCTGCCAGCGGCAGCAGATTCCAGCTCACCACCTCACCATCCAGATGCTGAGGCCGCTCTACGCCCGTCAGCGTGAGCGATTCACCGTGGTACGACACCAGTTCCTCGAAGCTCTGACTCTGCGCGCGCCAGTCAAAAAAATCGGGATAGCAAACTGCGCCGTCCGGCATCGCTCCAGCCATTTGCCGCGACCGTACTTCCATCAACTGCTCCGGATGCGCGTAAGGGAGAGGCCTCAGGAGCACCGCGTCCACAATGCTAAAGACTGTGGTGTTTGCTCCAATACCCAGCGCCAGGGTCAGCACCATTGCCGCATGCAGGCCGGGCTTCTTGGCCAGCATTCGCATCCCAAAACAAACATCGCGCCACAACTCGCCAACCAAAAGCATGCCCCGCTGGCCTCTTTGCCGCTCCTTCAATAAGGTGACGTTGCCAAACTGTCTTCGAGCCGCCCGCGCTGCATCCTGCGCACTCATCCCCTGCCCTCGATAACGCTCCGTCAGCAGCGCAATATGCTCATGAATCTCTTCGTCGAGTGCCGCATCTTCGCGGCGTTGCGAAACCTGCCCCAACACTCTCGCCCAGAGTACTCGAAGTCTCCGCATCACTCTACGCCTGCCTTTCGAGTTTCAGCACGCGCTCCATCACGCCTGCAACGCGCCCCCAATTCTCCGTCTCCCGTTTCAGCTGCTTCGTTCCCTGCCGCGTGATTGAGTAGAATCTCGCGCGGCGATTGTTCTCACTCGTACCCCACTTCGAGGTAATCCAGCCCTGCTGTTGCAGTCTTAGCAGCGCGGTGTAGACCGTGCCCTCGTTTAAATCCAGTACCCCGTCACTCACCTGCTCGATGCGCCGCGCAATTCCAAACCCGTGCAGCGGCCCAAGGGCATACAGAGTCCTCAACACCATCAAATCCAGCGTTCCCTGCAGCACTTCCGATTTCCTGTCACCCACCGGCTTCTCCTTTGGACATTGCAAAGAAGCTAGCACATGTTCCTATGCAGCGTCCATAGGAGAGAAAGCCATATTCGTCTATAGCTCCGGCAAGTGGCCGAGAAACGACTTATCGGAAATTGACTTCGAACATCCATTCATCGCATGACCTGAACCGGCCGGAAGCCAAGCGCTTCCGGGTCGAACTCCTCAATCTCAACATCCCGAAATAGACCTTGTGCCAGTTTCCAATACGTACAATCGTTGAGAGCCAATGTGTTCTCACTGCGGCTCAGCATCCCAATCCGGCCCTCAGGAGAAATGTCCATGGCTCGAATCAAGCTCCTCCCCATGCTGTTAGGTCTGTCCTTTCTTGCCGCTGGCGGTCAAGTACCTTCGAACACAGGTCGTTGGATTGTTTCGACAAACTATTTAGGCACTCCTCTGACTCCCCTCCTCAATCTTGAACAGACTGGCGAAAAAGTGACGGCCACAAGCCGGGGCTACAAATATGTCGGTACTCTTCACGGGACTGCTCTGCATCTCATGGCTACAGATGAACAGGGCAATACCGATGAAATCACTGCCACGCTCACCGACGGCAAGATGGAAGGAACGGATACAGAAACGGACGCCCATGATAAGGCGCACCCGATGACTCTTAAATTTGCGGCTATTTTGGCTCCTGCTCTAGAACATCCCCAGCCCCAAACTCATGAATTCACGCCGACGGTCTTCTATCGCCAGGTATCCGCCTTCAACAAGCCGGTCCTCACTATCAATCCTGGAGATACGATTCACACCACTACGGTGGATGCCGGCGGCACGGATATGAATGGGGTCAAGCGGTCCCTCGGCGGCAACCCTCAGACCGGCCCCTTTTACATAACGGGAGCAATGCCGGGAGACGTGCTCGTTGTCCATATTAAGAAACTCATCTTGAATCGCGACTGGGCGGAGAGCGACGACGGGCTTGATGAGCGTGCCTTGAATAGCGATCTCGCCGTCAAGGTTAAGGAGAACGGTAAATCTGTCCGTTGGCATCTCGACCGAGCGGCAGGGACTGCAACTCCCGAAACCCCCGCAGAACACCTCAAACATTACACGATCCCGCTAAAGCCCATGCTCGGTTGTATCTCTGCTGCGCCTGGCACTGCGCAGGCCCCACCCGGCACGGGCGATTCGGGATACTACGGTGGAAACATGGATTTCAACGAAATCAGGGAAGGCGCAACGGTCTATCTTCGCGTGGCAAACCCCGGCGCTCTCCTCTATTTCGGCGACGCACATGCAGCACAAGGTGACGGCGAGCTTAATGGCAATGCTTTGGAGACATCCATGGACGTGGAACTGACTGTTGACGTCATCCCAAACAAACGCATCGGAGATCCTCGCGTGGAGACGGCCACCGACATCATCACCATGGGGCTTGACGGTTCGCTCGATGACGCTTTCAAAGAAGCTACAAGCGATATGGCTTCGTGGCTCGAAGAAGACTACAAGCTTACGCCTTCCGAGATTGCGCAGGTGCTTGGAACGGCCGCCGAATATCATGTCAGTGAAGTTGCTGACAGGAACGCCGGGATAGTGTTGAGGATCAACAAAGCCCGTCTCGCCACGCTCGTGAAATAGGAGATGTTGATTGCGGTGAAACGCGGCACCGGCTAATGGTGGCCCAATCACATGCCGACCTTGGTTACAAAGCTACAATATTTGGTTTGAACGTCTTCAGATCGTCGAAAAGAGGTTCAGATCCACGGGAGTATATTTGACTTGGCTATGGCGACGAATCCAGCGTCCGGCAACCGGCCGCGTGAGAGGAACATTCCTGCAGCACTCATCGACGAGGCGCGCCAGCACGTCTACGAGGCCGCCATTCGCACTCCGCTTGTACGCCTGAACTATGACGGCCCTTGCGATATCTATCTGAAGCTGGAGTGCCTGCAACCGATTGGCTCATTCAAAATTCGTGGAGCCTGGAACGCGGTTCGGCTTCTCCCCGAAGAGCAGCGGCGGCAGGGCGTGTGGACCGTCAGTGCTGGCAACGCTGCCCAAGGGGTGGCTCTCGCCGCTCGCCGAGCTGGTGTGCCCTGCAAAATCCTCATGATCGATGCGGCTCCGCAGGCCAAGTTCGATGCGGTGCGCCGTTTGGGCGGAGAGGTTGTCAGAGCTACTTACGATCAGTGCTGGAAGGCCCTGGCCGACCGCAGGCATATCGCCATGAACGGCGCATTTATCCATCCCTTCGAGGATGACGCGTTCATCGCAGGTAATGCCTCGGCCGGGCTCGAAATCATCGAGGATCTGCCTGATGTGGATTGCGTCGTGGCCGGCTTCGGCGGGGGCGGCCTGTCGTGCGGTATTGCTGCTGCTCTCAGAGCTCGTGGACACAAGGCCAGGGTCTTCGCGGCTGAGCCGGAGACGGCGGCTCCGCTCGCGGAGTCGTTCGCCGCGGGCTCACCCCAGAATTTCCCTAACTGGCAAGCCAGTTTTGTCGACGGGTGCGGAGGTAAGTCCGTCTTTCCCCGCATGTGGGACCTCGCGCATCATCTGCTCGCCGGCTCCATTGTTTCCTCACTCGAGGAGACGCGCAACGCCATGCGCCTTGTAGCGGAGCGAAATCGCGTCATCAGCGAAGGCGCGGGTGCCTGTGCGGTAGCAGCTGGCCTCAGCGGCAAATGCGGGACCGGCACGGTCGTCTGCGTGGTGAGCGGCGGCAATATTGATCTGCCCACGTTCGCAGAGCTGGTGATCCGAGAGTAGCCAGCCGGGCGTTGAAAAAAGGCGCGCATGGAGGGCGGCCACCTGCGTGCAGGCCGCGGAAACGGCATAGCCGGCAATTTTGACACGCTAAAAGAGCGCAGAAGTGTGTATATTGGCGAGGGCTGACACAGAGAAGCGAAGCGCTTCATTGTGGGCCTCTTTGGGAGGTAGGCGTTATGCAGGGTCCCAAACGAGCATTGTCCATCTGCCTCAGCATTAGCCTTACATTGAGCGTGATCGATCTCGACGGTTGCAATAAGAAGTCGGATCAGGCTCCAGCAGGCCAGGGGCAGGCGCCGGCAGCCACCTACGCCTCTCCTACGCCCGACCAACTCTATCAACTCGTCGCTCCCATTGCATTGTTCCCCGACAATTTACTCGCGCAGGTGCTGGCCGCTTCCACTTATCCCGATCAGGTCACTGCCGCTTATAACTGGATCAAGCAGAATCCGAGCCTGAAGGGCCAGCAACTGATGCAGACGGTTGATCAGCAGCAGTGGGACGCCAGCGTCAAAGGCCTGACACAATTTCCGGACATCCTGAGCCAGCTGGCGACAAACCTCTCCTGGACCTCCGCCCTTGGAGATGCCTATTTCAACGTCCCGCAGGACGTAATGAACGCGATACAGGTCATGCGGCAGCGCGCATACCAGTCCGGCAATCTGAAGAGCAACCAGCAGCAGAACGTGTCGGTCCAGAACCAGGCGCCGGGTTCCACACCCGCACCATCATCCTCGGGCGAAGCGCAAACGACTGTGGTACAGGCCCCGCCGCAGACCATTGTTATCCAACCGTCGCAGCCTGAAGTGGTGTACGTGCCCACGTACAATCCGACAGTCGTATATGGAGCGCCCGTTGCAACATATCCCGGATACTCGACCGGCGCCCTGGTGGCGAGCAGCCTGATCACATTCGGGCTCGGTATCGCGGTAGGAGCCGCTATCAACGGCGGCGGATGCTGCGGCTGGGGTTGGAATTCTTGGGGATGCGGGTGGCATAACTCGACAGTGGTCTACAACCGCAACACATATATCTCGACATCGAATACATTCGTCAACCGCAACAACTATTATCGCAACGCCAACTACAACAACATCAATCGAAACAATATCAATACCAACAATATCAACCGCAACAACTTCAATCGCAACAATCGCGCCGATAACTTCCACAACACAGCACGCAACAACAACGTCACCACACCGCGTTTCGATCAGAAATATGATCAGCCACAGTTTCGAAATCATCAGGCAAGTCTTGGCCAGAACAATCGGCAGCAGCTAGGTGCGGCCAACCAGCCAAGAATAAATCAGGCAGGCAACCAAGCAAGGCTGAATCAACCGGGAACCAGCCAACCAAGATTGAACCAGCCTGCCGCCGGTACAAGGGAAGCCCAGAGCCGCGGCGCCGGCAACTTCAATCAGCCGCAGCGTGACCCGGCCCGCGGCTACGGACAACAACCCAGCCGCGGAACTGACATGGGCGCGTTCAGCAACTACAGCCCGGGAGGCAACGCGAGGACAAACAGCGCCCGTGGGCAACAGAGTCTGCAAGGGAACCGGAATCCTGGCGGTGGCGCGGTACGGCCGGCTGCAGCGCCAGTATCGCGCCCGGCCCAGCGACCAGCAGGCCACCGGCGCTAATGGTCATGCCGTAGCGAGTCAAAGGTAGGAGGGTAAATTTGATGGCTTCGGAAACACGTTCGCACAAACCGATTCTGTTGGCCTGTCTCTCCCTGATCGCAGGCGGCCTGGCGCTTCTTCCAGCACACGCGCAACGGAGCAACGAGAAGACATTCGCATCGCCAGGCGCAGCCGTGCTGGCGTTTTACAACGCGGCAAAATCGAATGATGCTCAGGCGATGGACGCGATCTTCGGCACGAATGCGAAGAACATTCTGCACACAGGCGACGACGTTGCAGACAAGAACATGATCGCCAACTTCGTTCGCCGCTATGATGAGATGCATCGCGTCGTCATCGAACCCGACCAGACTGCGTCTCTGTATGTTGGCGCGGAAAACTGGCCCGCGCCGATTCCCATCGTGAAGAACAGCAACGGCGCATGGTATTTCGATACTGAAGCCGGCATGAAGGAAATTCTCTACCGTCGCATCGGGACCAATGAGAACGATGCCATCGAGAGCCTTTACGGGCTGGTCGACGCGCAGCGCGAGTATGCATCAGAGCCGCGCGACGGTGACAAGACAAAACATTTCGCGTTGAAGTTCATCAGCACGGCGGGCAAGCAGGATGGGCTGTACTGGAAGACAGAGGACAAAGAGCCGGCGAGTCCCATTGGACCGCAAGTCGTTGGCGCAACCAATGAAGGCTACAACCTGCAGCAGGGCCATGAAACGCCTTTCCACGGATACTACTTCCGTATGCTGACCAGACAGGGCCCCGCGGCGAAGGGCGGCGCTCGCGACTACATCGTCAACGGCCAACTCACTCGCGGCTTTGCCTTCGTCGCCTATCCCGCCGAATACCGCAACTCCGGGGTGATGACCTTCATCATCAACCACGACGGCGTGGTCTATGAGCAAGACCTCGGTCCGGACACCGTGAAGCTTGGTGCCGCGATGTCAGAGTACAACCCGGATTGGGCGTGGAATCGCGAGGATTAGGTGGCGCTCAAAACCATAGAAGCTGCCATCTCCTGAATATTTTCTTAACAATGCTGCGAGGAACAACATCGTGGGTCAGCTCGTCGTCGGCTACTCTTAATGCCTTAAAAGCATTAAGGGTGGATGGGTTCTGGACTAAAAGTGAACATGCCGCTTTTGCCGTGCTGTGCCCAATTTGTGCCTACACACACCCCGCATTTCTACCCTTCCTGCGTCACTGGCACAATGAAAAATCAGTAACTTATTGACCGGCAATCCGAACCGAAAGTTCGAATCCCTCTCCCTCCGCCATAAATTCGTCTAAACCTATCCCACGAAAATCTGATTCGTATGGGCTCACTGTAGCCTTTTCACAATACGTTTCATCGGTTCGTTCGGGCCTTATCCAGCCGGGATCAGGTCACGGGATCGGAGATGGTGGCTTCTGCATATGATCCCGCGTATCTTCTTTTCTGTGGTTTCCGACAGAGTTTTCTGTGTGATAAACCGGAGGCACGGATAAAAATTTCCGCGTAGGATAAGAAGTTGACTCGTACTCCACTGCCGGGTGGACAATCCAGATGAACCCAGTCACCACGCGCTTATCGCCCAGAGCATCGTTTGAAAAGACGCTGGCCAGCGCCAAGCGCACGATGCTCTTGAGTGAAATTATTCTCCTGGCCATCGACAGCTTCCGCGCGAGCAAAGTGCGCTTCATGCTGACGGCACTCGGCATGGTGATTGGTTCTGCCTCCCTCATCCTCGTCGTCACCATCGGGCTTACCGGCAAGCAGTACATTCTGAATTTGCTCCAGAGTATCGGCACCAATATGGTGTACATCGAGTACACCGGTGGCGGCTCGGGCTCCGTCAATAATTTTCAAAGCGACTACCTGACGCGCGAAGATGAGCGCGCTGTGGACGAGCAAGTGCCTGCCGTCATGTATTCATCCCCCATGCTGGAAATGCACGACCGCATCGGGATCAACGGTGTTGAAAAAGAACTGCTTGTGCTGGGAGTCAGCCCGCAATACCGGCAGGTGCGCAATCTTAAAGTGCTTTCCGGACGATTCTTCGACGATCAGGATGAGGTCAGCCACACCAAAGTCGCGGTCGTCACGCAAATCTTTGCTCAGGAAATGTTCGGGAGCCAGGACGCTGCCATCAATCAGAGTTTTCAGCTCAGCGGCATTCCCTTTACGATCGTCGGGACATTCAAAGAAAGCGTCGATACTTTCGGGCAGTCTGAGATTTCTGATCAGACCATTCTGATTCCTTATTCAGTCGCACGCTACTTTACCGGCACCGACAACGTAAAACAGATTTTCTTCACCATTCGCGACAAAAATGATGTGGAGGAAGCAGCACGTCAAATTGTGACTGCCGTGAGCGCACGCCATCTCAAAAATTCCGTCTACAAAGCAAGCACCTTGACGGATCTGTTAACCACAGCCGGACTGATAGCCGATGCGCTTACCGTCGTCCTCTCGCTAGTAACGGCGGTTACACTCGCCGTCGGCGGCGTAGGCATCATGAATATTATGCTGGCCACGGTACGCTCGCGTATCCGCGAAATTGGGATTCGCAAAGCATTGGGCGCAACCGCGCGCGAGATTAAGCTTCAATTTCTAATCGAAGCTATTTTCATCTCGCTGAGCGGTGGGATTGTGGGAACCATCGTCGGCCTTGCAGTACCGATTTCCATCCGCATCTTTACTGACTATCAGATTCCCATTAGAGGCTGGTCTGTCGTGATCGCGCTTGCTACCTCGACCATTGTCGGCGTGATCTTCGGAACCTTGCCTGCAAATCGCGCGGCCCAGCTTGATCCCGTCGAATCGCTCAAGTACGAGTAGCCCAGACATTTACTGCATACCCAGACATTTACTGCATATGTGTGTTCGCCGGAACAATCGTCACAGCAAACTGCATCTGCGTTCCTTCAGGCACGTGAACATTTCTACCCTTTGATACAAAAGTGCCTGAGTTCGACTGATGAATATCGCTCTGCAGTGTCACCCCTTCTACGCCGCTCGGCTGCGATGCCGGTGTATCGCTTGTAGGCGGGGGCATTTGCGCGTTTGATGTCGGTGGAGGCGCCATCGAACCCCGGCCACCACTCCCGCCTGACATGGGCGCGCTTCCAGCCATCGGCGCGCCATCCGAAACAGGAGCTCCGCCAGCCGCCTGCATCCCGTTATTCGGAGGAGAAATCTGCATCACTGTCGTCTTAACGGGCACTTCCTGACCGCCTTTGAGTTGCGCTTTGTCGAATGTCACCTGCACGGATGAATCGCCCTTATTTTCGGACGGCTGCACTTGATCGATATGCCCAACCAACAGGGTGCCCTTTGGCAGCACCTGCGCATCCGGAACCTTCACGTCATCCAGCAACTTGGCCGTCACAGGATCGCCTTGTTTCGCTTTCTTCGCGTCTAGAGTTTTACTCAGGTATGCGTGTGCAGGGACCATCTGGAGCGTTCGCACTGTTGCCTCTCCACTTCCTGCATCCTGTGCATGCACCATCGCGGAAGCCACAAAAAGCAGGCTCGCGACACCCAGAGAAAATCCCCTTCTTAAGTCCTTCATCGCACGACTCCTTGTACGCAACAGTAAGGCAACAACCCTAAGATCAACAACCTAAAGACTCCCAGCAAGCGATTGCCCCTCAAACGCGACTCACACGTCCACCTGTTGAATGACGCCGAAAATCTATGTTTTGTTGCCCTTTCCCATTCATTTTTCTAACTCTGTAGACAGGGCAGACCCCTCCTTGGCGCTTCAGAATGCTGCTGCTGGTAAACTATATGAAGGAAATACGATCCAGCTGCCTTGCCTGCTTGTCCAACCAGCGGCAATCCGCCAAACTTTTTAAGTCTGATTTACGAAGAGAAGAGGAAATCTGCGCCCATGAGCACTACGATCCGCAACATCGCCATCATCGCCCACGTCGACCATGGCAAAACCACGCTCGTGGACGCCATGCTGCGTCAGGCCGGTACATTCCGCGCCAATGAAGCTCTCACGGATCGCGTGATGGACTCGAACGACCTGGAACGCGAGCGCGGCATCACGATTCTCGCCAAGAACACAGCCATCTATTACCAGGATTCGAAAATCAACATCGTCGACACCCCGGGCCACGCCGATTTCGGCGGCGAAGTAGAGCGCGCTCTCAAAATGGTCGACGGAGTCATTCTGCTGGTCGATGCCTCGGAAGGCCCGCTGCCGCAAACGCGGTACGTTCTCTCGAAGGCACTCGAAGCGAAACTGCAGCCCATCCTCGTCATCAACAAGATCGACCGTCCGGATGCGCGTCCGCAGGAAGTGCTCAACGAAGTCTACGACCTGTTCATCGATCTCGATGCGACGGAGGACCAGCTCGATTTCCCCGTGCTCTACACCAACGGCAAGCTGGGGCTCGCGAGCAAGGACGCAGCCACTCCCGGAGCCGATCTGCAGCCGCTTTTTGAAACCATCGTCGGCACAATTCCGCCAGCCAGCGGCGATCCAGAAGGGCCATTGCAAATTCTGGTAACGAATCTCGACTACTCCGATTACCTTGGCCGCCTCGCTATCGCCCGCGTCTTCAATGGAACGCTACGCACTGGTGATGAGGTCAACATTTCCCGGCGCGACGGCACTCTGCACAAGACTCGCATCACCAAGCTCTTCAGCTTCGCCGGATTGAAGCGCGTTGATATTGAAACCACTGAAACTGGCGACATCGTTGCTGTTGCCGGCGTCGAGGGCATCACGATTGGCGAGACCATCACAGGTGTAGAGAATCCGACGCCGCTGCCGGCTATCGTCATCGACGAGCCGACAATCGCCATTCAGTTCTCGGTCAACAACTCGCCATTTGCTGGACGTGAAGGCCAGTTCGTCACCTCGCGTAACCTTCGTGAACGCCTGGACAAAGAGCTGCTGACGAATGTTTCCATCCGTGTCGAGGACACGGGCAGCCCCGATAGCTTCAAAGTTCTGGGTCGTGGCGAATTGCAGCTCGCCATCCTGATCGAGATGATGCGCCGTGAAGGATTCGAACTGATGGTTGGCCGTCCTGAGATTGTCACCCGCACCATCGACGGCAAAGTGATGGAGCCGGTCGAGCATCTCACCATCGACATTCCGGAAGCCTTCGTCGGCACCGTCATCGAGCGCCTTGGGCCTCGCAAAGGCGAGATGACCAAGATGCACAATCATGGATCAGGCCGCGTGCGCCTGGAGTTCCGCGTACCCAGCCGTGGCATCATCGGCCTGCGCAGCGAAATGCTGACGGAGACGCGCGGCACCATCGTCATGAATGCGCTCTTCGACGGCTACATTCCGTATCAGGGCGAGATCCCACAGCGTCTCACCGGTGCGCTCATCTCCGACCGATCCGGTTCGATTACCGCATATGCGCTCGATAGCCTCCAGGATCGTGGCACGCTCTTTGTGCAGCCCGGGGTGGAAGCGTATGAAGGCATGATCGTCGGCGAGCACTCGCGCGACAACGATCTCGACGTGAACGCCGTACGCGAAAAGAAGCTGACCAACATGCGCGCTTCGAGCGCCGATGATGCGATCCGCCTCGCGCCGCCTCGGCTACTGAACCTTGAACAGTCGATCGAGTTCATCGCCGACGACGAGCTAGTAGAAGTCACGCCGAAATCGCTGCGCCTGCGCAAGAAAATACTGCAAGCTAACAAGCGTCCGAAGCGCTACGCTGTGCCTACGGCGTAAATTCCATCTTATATAAACTCGAGGCCCGTAATACGGGCCTCATCTCTTTTGCCTCGTCTCACATTTCTCAGCGTAGATCATTACGGCGCGCGAAATCTGCAACCAGAGCTGCAATCGAATCGGGAACTTCAAGCGTCGCAAAGTGTCCTGCGTCGAGAATGTGTATCTCTGCCGTAGGAGCCTCACGCAGATAAGCGATAGCACCCGGCACCGTAAAAAAGTTGTCGCGACTCCCCCATATCACTTCAACGGGTATATGAAGTGATTTCAGCAGTGTTTGCCACTCGGGATAGCGTGGCAGGTTGGAACCGTAATCAAACCATAGGTCAAGATGCGCGTCCACAACACCGGGACGCTGTTGCGAGATGATCGTCAGCAATTCATTGTCCGGGGTTATATTTGGCCCCAGGGTCCAATTGGATGCACTCGGGAAAGGCATATGTGCCGCTTCATCCGCGAATTGCTTGTCACTCGCTAAATCCCGATTGCGCCAATAGCTTCGGAGCTTGCCATTCGGGTCTTGGGCGAAGGGAAACCCGTCGAGATGGATCACACCATTTTGAACGATGATCGCGGAAACATGATCGGGTGCAGCCTGCATGAGCCGAAACCCGATTGGTGCTCCATAATCCTGCATATAAAGCGCGTATCGCTTGATGTTTCGGGTGCGAGGAAATGCGCCACTGTCTCAGCAACATGGTCAAAGGTATACGGATACTCTTTGTGGTTCGGAGCATCAGAGTACCCGTACGATGGATAATCCATCGCAATCACATGCAATTGACCTGTAGCTGCCAGTTGCTCCATCACGGCTTGATACATGATGGAAGAAGTCGGACTGCCGTGCAGGAACACTAGAGTGGGCGCTTCGACCGGACCGCCTTCACGATAAAAGAGGCTAAGGCCGTCGACGGATTGCCATCCATAATGCAAGGCTGTCAGCTTGGGCTGTATACGGTTCTGCGAACTATCTGCTGGAACCGATGGGCTGTCCGCAGAACTCGCCTTGTCTACCTGTGCATTCGTATTGATTGCCAGAGCTGTCACCAGAATCCATAGCCCGATATTTCTCACAGCCTCTCCTCGGATTTTTGCTCCATAACATGTCTACTCGGTAGGAATGTAGACGCTGGTTGCATGCATTGGTAATCGTCATTTAGAAAGCGTGGCTTCGCATTTGCGCTCAACCGGTTTCATTTCACCACCCATCGGCATTCCCCTGCGCCAGGCAGCCATCAAGTCGCTTATTTCGATCTTCTGCTCGCTGAAAACCATTCAGCCGCTGTGTTACTGTTTGAAAAGAGCAGCCTTGCTTCTGGTACGCAAGGGTTGTTCGCATCGATTTCATGTCTTATCAGCCGAACCTGTTTTCGTCCAACGCACCAAACGGCTCGGCCGAACCCGCTCCCAAACCTGCGCCGCAATTACTCCCTGAGCAACATCGCACACCCACCTGGCTGCGCCGCGTCGATCTGTTTCTGCGCGTCATTGTACGGCTCTACCTTGGCCTGCTGGTGGTGGCGTTGCCGTGGACGCATCTATGGGACGAGAATCATCTGTTTAATCTGGTGCCGCAGATTGCGTGGCTTGCCGACAATGGCGTCGTGCGCGGTATCGTCTCCGGGCTAGGCTTGCTTAACCTCTGGATCGCGATCAGTGATGCGATCGAATATCGTGAGCCGTAACGATGTCTGAAAAGGACCCGTCCCTGCTAGCAGCCGCGCCTCTAGCGTACGAAAACCCTCTATTTCTCAACAGCCCTGAAGGGCGTGCCATTCGTATCCTCTCGGAATATTCCGAACCGCTTGCCCGCTTCCGCCGGGAGCGCATTCAGGATACGGTGGTCTTCTTCGGCTCCGCGCGCTTTCGCGCTCTCGATGAAGCCAGCCACGAACTGGAGTTGCTCGAGAACACGGGTTCGCAACAACCGGCTCCCCAGGAAGAGCAGCCAGCGCGCCAGCCCGAGCTTGAAGAAGGCACAGCCAGCGAGCTCAAGCTGCGCCGCGCCGAGGCCGCCGTGGAGATGGCGAGATATTATGAGGACGCGCGCAGGCTTGCCTACCTGCTGACGGAGTGGAGCAAGACCCTCAAGTCGCGCCGGCATCGTTTTGTCGTCACCTCCGGCGGTGGACCCGGCATTATGGAAGCAGCCAACCGCGGCGCACACGAGGCTGGCGGCAAAACCATCGGGCTGAATATCAAGCTTCCGTTTGAGCAGGCTCCCAACCCCTACATCACTCCCTCGCTCAATTTCGAGTTTCACTATTTCTTCATGCGCAAGTATTGGTTTGCGTACCTAGCAAAAGCGCTCGTTGTCTTTCCCGGCGGATTCGGCACTCTGGATGAAATGTTCGAGCTGCTGACACTTGCGCAGACCCAGAAGCTGGCAAAAAAAATCA
>Ga0206946_1014_pt1 | contig 78692 bp, 64 predicted proteins | sample Alteio_BWOrgHeat_2_FD_152965 | JGI IMG/M metagenome (GOLD analysis project Ga0206946, IMG submission 152965) | Enriched cells from forest soil in Barre Woods Harvard Forest LTER site, Petersham, Massachusetts, United States -... | ecosystem: Environmental > Terrestrial > Soil > Temperate forest > O... | reverse complement strand
ACCCAGTGCTGCCGGACAACCAGTCGGTGAAATATCTGATGGTTGTGACATTTTTGCGTGGTTCGACCAATCCCCCGCCTGAGGATTGGTTCACTAAGGCAGAGACGTGGAACAAGAAAGTTCAGCAAGAAGGCATCTTTGTTACCGTGCCTGAGGGCGCGCAACAGGCAATCGTATTCCTCGCCCCTTCGACAGGCGGCGACTTCAGCGCAGTTCGGGATTCGGTACACTCACGCCCCGGAGCATTTGTGCGCTCCTCGCAGGACCTGAACCAGTTGAGTCTGGATCGGGCGCGCCTGGACACTTATATCGATGCAGTACGCGCTGTTAACGAGACCAATCCGGAAAAACTGAAAGATGTTTCTCCGCTTCTGGCGCGCAGCCTGAGTATCAAGCTGGCCCAGGATTGTCTGGATAAAGTCGTAGAGGAGCAGGCATCCTGCCTGGTGCAGAAGCAGGACCAGCTGGTGTTGGATGATGGACACACTCTTTCCGTGACTGATGCGCTGACTACAGGAGCCACAAGCGATCTGGCGATGCAGCTGAGTTACACGCAGAGAGCAGGAGCGGGCTATTTCAGTCCATACGTTGCCTCGGTGATGGATATCGCGCACATTCTGGAGACTATCCATACGGCGCAGTACCAATACATTCCGGCACTGAATACCGAACACAATGACGAAATCAGCCTGAAGCTGAATACACCGCCGTCATTCCGCAATCCAAAATCGGTAATCGTGATGGCGCTCCCGGTAATCGACAATGGGCATCCGCCGCCGCTGCGTCCCGTCGATGAAAAAGAGGTGTACTGCATCGCGAAGGACAAGCTGGTGCTGCCGGTGGAAGGCGCACCGCTCGCCTTCTCCACAGATTATGCACACGGCATGACGCTGCGCGTGAAGGATAAAGACGGCAAAGACGTCGATATTCCGGTGAAAGCCGACGCGTCACAGGGAGGCTTTGTGGTGGATGCCAAAGCTGTGACGACTAGCAACCTGCATGAAAACGTAACGGGCACACTGCATGGCTCGTGGGGATTTGAGCCTTATCAGGGACCCACATTTCACTTCCAAAACGCGCAGGCGACCAAGTGGGAACTGGCGGCAACAGACAAGAACGCTCTGGTCGTGGGCCGCGAAGATACGCTGCATCTGACCTCAGGCAACGCGACATGCGTTGAGTCCGTCACGGCAAAAACTGAGGCTGGCAAAGAAATCAAGACCACATGGAAAGTCGAGCAACCGGATCAGCTTGAGATCAAGGTTCCGATGAAGGACGAAGAACCGGGAGCCTTGACGCTGGTAGTGAAACAGGCAGGTACAAAAGAACCCGAACAGCTGGCGCTGCATAGCTTGGCGGAGGCGGGCAAGTACGATCGTTTTACTTTGAATGCCGGGGATGCGCAGGGTGTGCTGGCGGGCAATCGCCTGGATGAGGTGTCGGGTCTTGAATTGAAGGGCGTGCAATTTCATCCCGGGAAGCTGGCTAACACTTCGAACGGAGACGAGCTCACGTTGAGCGCCGCAAATGAGAATGCAACGGCCCAGTTGCATGCCGGCGACAAGACCACGGCGCACGTACAGCTAAAAGACGGCCGCACGTTGGACGTCGCGGCAAGCGTGGTGACAGCACGTCCTAAGGTTCAACTTTTGAGCAAGAACATCCAGGGCCCTGACACGGCCAAGGACACGCATATCGCTTTGAGCAATGAAAATGAGGTTCCGCTCAACAGCAAGATCGTATTTTCCATCAAAACTGTAACGCCGGAGACATTCACTCCCGACGAAAAAATTGAAGTGGCAACAGCTGACGGCTCCTTTCACACGACATTGAGCGTTGCGGATGGCAGCCTGACGCTGCAGGACGCGAAGACCGCCTTGGCCACAATCGACCTGGCAAAGAGCTTTGGCCCCTCGGCCTTTGGTCCGCTCCGCTTCCGCCCTGTTGGGCCGAAAGATACAGCGGGCGACTGGCAGCCTCTGACCAATCTCGTGCGACTCCCCATCCTTGAGGAACTGCAGTGCTCACGGAACACGGCGCTCCCGTGCACGCTTACGGGAACAAACCTCTTCCTGCTCGATGCTGTCGCGTCCGATTCGAAGTTTGAACAAAGCATGCAGGTGCCGGATGGATTTGCCGGAAACGCCTTGCAGGTACCGCATCCGGTGGGTGGCTCACTCTATGTGAAGCTGCGGGATGATCCATCGACCGTGAACACCGTCGTACTGCCGCCAAGACAACTGTCGCAACAGGCTTCCGCGGCCAGGCCGGTCCCACCCGCGGCTGCTCCAGAACCTGCGCAGCCGCCACCGGATGCGACCAATCCGGGGACAACTGCGAATGTACAGCAGCCGCCCGCACAGACAATCTCTGCACCTCCAGCTGCAAATCAGCCGCACTGAGGGATTTGAACAATTAAGCGCGCCGCCGTTGAAGCGCGCGTCTATCCATCCGTAATCACAGCCATGCGGTCATCAACCGTGCAACGCCGCCCTGCAGTCGTAGTCCATCGCTGCGGTCATCGAAGTAGCGGGCGTTGAGGTCTTTCGAAGTCAGTTCCTCCATATCGCGAAAGCCCTGACTGAGCAGCTCTTCCTGCATCTCTTCCGGAGAAAAACATAACTGGAATGGCTCACCCGTCGCTTTTACGCGCGCGGCAAGATGGTCGAACGCTATCTTTTCCCGCTCACTAAGAAAGGGACGCGAGAGTGCATATTCAAAAGTCACACCGCTGCCTTGCGGCATCGACGCAATGGAGCGGATGGTCGCTCGAAAGGCGTCGAGCGTGAGATAGGGAGTGACTCCAAGCCAGGAGAAAAAGGCTGGCTGGCGAAAATTGAAGCCGGTTTGTGCGAGGCCCGCCGTCAAAGTCTGCTGCTCGAAGTCCACAGGAGCAAAGGTCAGCGCTGACGGAATGGGGATCGCGGCCTCCACTAATAAGTGCCGTTTCCATTGCTGTGTTGCCGGGTGATCAACTTCAAAGACTCGCAGCTGTTCTTCCGAATAGGGACTGCGATACGCGAAGGTATCGAGTCCCGCGCCAAGAACGACGTACTGCATCACACCACGAGCAACGGCGCTGCGGAGATGATCTTCCGCGCATCGGCTGCGTGCAACCATGAAGGCGCGCATGGCGCGGGCAAATGGACTGTTGTGCTTTTCAAGATCGGCTGTGATAGCTTCTGCCGTTTGCGGACCGAGAATCCGGATGGCGATAGGATCGTCGAGCACCAGCGGCGGATGGTCGAGGATTTGATGAACGGCGCGCCTTCTGGCCACGCCAAATGCTGTACGGCTGGGACGGCCTTCCTGCATGCAACCGAGTGTACGTGATGGGCAATGATTTAGTGCTGATGCGCGAAGAGCACGGTACTATGCCCGTACCCTTCGTCACAGGTTCTGCTGGAAATGGATTTTAGACCCTAATCAGCCGAGACCTGCCAGCCGTTCTGCGTTTGCAGCAGGGTGGCAGTCGCAGTATTAGGAGTGGCCAAATCCGCCTGCAAGTTTGGGAAGGCCGTCTGCATCTCCTGTGTTTTGGCCCAGTCGGGAACGCCGGCAAGGTCATAGTGATAGTTCACCGTTGCAGTGTTCGCCCCGGACTGATTCGTGCTCATGGTGAAGTTATCGATCGATGTCACTTCGCGATGACCATAGCAGAAGTTTCCATAACCGGGCTGCGTCTGGTCCGGAGTCCACACGGTGCGCCCCTTATCGGAGACATCGTAGTCGTTGACCTGCTTTGAGCCGATGAGAAAACGCTTCTTTTCTTCCGCCTTGCGCGTCAGGAACCCGGCGTCAGTGAGGGCATCGAAACCCTTGGTCTGCTCATCATTCGATGCATCCGCCTGCGCCGGAAATTTGACGGGACTCAACCATAAACAGCGAGGATGAGCCGAGTAGGAATCATTGATTGCAGTTTTGAAATTCGATGTATCCGGTTCCGTCTTGCCCTTGCAACCCGATATCACAATCATCAAACCACACAGAGCAGAAGCCACTCCAAAACCTGTTCTGGAACCGAACATTTCAAACCCCTCCAGACTCTTGGATGCAGGTTTGGAGGGGCTGCGGTTTATTTGCTGTCAAGCGGCTTCCGTGCAAAGTAGTAGAGCGAAAAGGCCAGCAGGGCAAATGCAACGATAGAGATGGATTGATGTTGCAGCAGGTTGTATATCGCACTTCCTGCCGGGAACCAAAGACGCAGTTCGTTGCCCGTGGCAGCCTCGTAGAGCTTGAGCGCGACGCCCATCAATCCCATAACGCCGCCGGCGGCGATAAGTCCGCTGGCGTAGAGCGAGCCGGGAGAAATTTCACTGCTGGTTTCCTCTTCGCTGCCTCCGGCCTTGAGGACAGCGCGATCGACCATCCAGCGCACGATGCCTCCGCAGAACATGGCGAGCGTGGTTCCGATGGAGAGATAGGCTCCGACAGCAAAGGAGAGCGAGCGAACACCAAGAACTTCAACGGCGAGTACCATGAAGACGCCAAGGAAGACGAGTCCCCACGGAAGCTTGCGCGCGAGGATGCCATTGATGACCGTGGCCATAAGACGGCCCTGCGGTGCAGCGGCCTTTTCACTGCCGATGCCCTGCATCCATTGAACTTCGATCATGCCGGTCTGTGGATTGTAGAGGTATTTGCCGTCCGGCAGCGTCGTCGATCCGAGTGCGTTGAGCAGCATGAACTGGCTGCCTTCTACGAACTGTGTCGATTTATCGGGCTTGGTCAGCAGGAAGCGCTGGCGTGAGAAGTGCTGTTGCTGCACCTGTACGCCATCGGGCGGGGCGCTGATGTTGAAGGCGATGGGCTGCTTCATCGGCGTGAACTCTTCGAGGCCTTTGTTCATGGCGTTGAGCGTGATCCCGATCGAAAAAACGGAAACGACGACGCCAACCATGACGGCAACCTGCTGCTTCCATGGAGTCGCCCCGATCAGAAAGCCTGTCTTCAAATCCTGCGACGTGTCGCCTGCGTTGGATGATGCGATGCAGACAATCCCGCCAATGCTGATGGCGAGCGCGCCGAAGGCGGGTGCGGTCCAGCCGCTGACGAGAAAGATGGCGGCGACGGCCATGAGAGTCGCGATCGTCATGCCGCTGACCGGGTTCGCCGAGCTCCCGATGAGGCCGCAGATGCGGCTGCTGACCGTGACGAATAAGAATCCGAAGACCATTACCAGCAGCGCTGCAGCCAGATTCGCGAGCCATCCGGTCTGCGCACCGGGAATCGGTTTGAAGGTCAGGAAGAGAAAGATCATCAGCACAAGAAGCCCGCTGCCAAGCAGAACGATATTCATCGGGATGTCGCGTTCGGTGCGCGAATTCGATGCTCCGGCTACGTTCTTACCGATCGTCTTCATGCCGGCCCGCAGAGCGCTGATGATGGTCGGCATGGTTCGGAGCAGCGTAATCAGACCCGATGCCGCGACGCCGCCCGCGCCCATCGGCCGAATGTAGGTGCGCCAGAGATCGCTGGGCGACATCTGCGAAATAGGTACAGTGCCCGGATAGATAGGTCCGTTGAAGTGCGCGCCGAAGAAGTGAATCGCGGGCATGATGACCAGCCAGCTGATGATACCGCCTGCGAAGAGCGTTCCAGCGATGCGCGGCCCGATAATGTAGCCGACGCCAAGGTATTCCGGCGTGGCGTCGGCGCGAACAGCGGCTCCGGGAAGCCATTTTGGCTCGTAATTAGGCGTGCCCGGCCATGCGCCAACCAGGTTTTCATTCTGAAAGAGGGTGTAGAGCGCGCCCAGTCCGAGGCCGAAGAAAACGCGACTCGCAAAAGAGCCGCCGCGCTCCCCGGCGATAAGCACGTCGGCGCAGGCTGTGCCTTCGGGGTAAGTCAGGTTGCCATGCTCTTCGACGATGAGCTGGCGTCGTAGCGGGATCATGAAGAGCACGCCGAGCCAGCCGCCAAGCAGGGCCAGTATGAAGATGCGGACGTATTCGAGGTCGAAGCCGAGAAAAATAAGCGCCGGCAGAGTGAAGATTACTCCGGCGGCGATGGACTGGCCTGCATTGCCCGTTGTTTGAACGATGTTGTTTTCGAGAATCGACGCCTTGCCGAGGGCCCGCAGTACGCTGATGGACAGAACCGAGATCGGAATCGAGGCCGCGACGGTAAGCCCCGCGCGCAGACCGACATAGACAGTGACTGCGCCAAAAAGAACGCCGAAGATACACCCGAGCAGAACGGCGCGGACGGTAAATTCCGGGCGTGATTCATTTGCCGGGACAAAGGGTTGAAAGCCTTCCGGTGCAGCCAAAATCCATACCTCCAGGAATCGACGAGTGTATCAGGATTGCCCGTGTTTCCATAACTCTGAAGCGATGATGGCTCAGGGGGCACATGCCAATTGAAATGGAGGCGAGACGAGGATACGCTAGAGCCTATTCATCCCAGAACCGTTGCGCTCAGGAAATAGGACACCATGACCACGGCTGCACCCACACCGCCCATGAAATTTGCAGGAGAGTCAGTCTCTTCCCGTCTTGCATCCATCGATATTTTCCGTGGTCTCACGATGGCCGTGATGATCTTCGTCAACGAACTTGCGAGTGTTCACGGATTGCCATGGTGGACCTATCACGCGCCCGGCAAAGTAGATGCCATGACCTATGTGGACATGGTCTATCCATTCTTCCTCTTCATCATCGGCCTGTCGATTCCGCTCGCCATCCGGCAGAGATTGAAGAAGAACGCATCGCTGCCTGCCGTTTGGCTGCACGTTCTGGTTCGTTCCGGCAGCCTGATCGTTCTCGGGTTGATACTGGCGAATGCGGAAAAAGGCGACCCCGCTCGAATGGGCCTCAATCCCAACCTGTGGGCATTGCTTGCGCTCTTGGGCGCATCGCTCTACCTGAGTGTCTATACCGGCTCAGAACGCGGCGCAGTGGCGCACCGTGTTCTGCGAGTACTCGGGCTGGTGCTGGTTGTTGTCATGTATGCGATATATCGCCGAACCACACACGATGGCCATGTTGCGTGGATCAATGGCTCCTACCCTGAGATTCTCGGACTGATCGGATATACCTATTTCGCCGTCTCACTTCTTTACATCCCAACGCGCCGCTGGCTCTGGACTCCGCTGGCATGGCTGGTTGCACTCCTGACCTTCAATGCGCTGTGCACGGCAAAATGGATCGCTCTGCCCCGACATCTGCCGCTTTACTTCTGGCCTTTTGATAACGGCGCCATGGCGGCGATTATGATGGGAGGAATCGTCACCTCCGTCATTTTTCTCGGAGAGCATCGATGGAAGACGGTCGGCCAGAAAATGTCGATGGCCGTGGCCTTTGCACTGGCTTCCCTGGCAGCGGCCCGGCTGCTCACACCTTTGGGCATCTCCAAGATACGAGCCACGCCAACCTGGTCTCTCTACTGCATTGCGGCCGCTGTGCTGTCGTTCGCCGTTCTGTACTGGATCTGCGATGTAAAGAAGAAAACCGGCTGGGCCTTCTTTGTACGGCCAGCAGGCGCAAATACTCTGCTGACCTACCTGCTGCCGGACCTCTACTACTTTTTGGTGGCTCTCGCCGGTATCACGTATTTCGATACACATTTCAACTACGGGTGGCCGGGCGTAGTGCGAGCGGTGGTGTTTACAGCCTTCATTCTTGCGATTGCCGGGCTTCTGACGCGGTGCAGGATCCGCCTGCAGTTGTAAGAGCACTGCACTCATTCGATCTCTCGGAAAGGCTAGGGCCTGTGAACAGGTCCCGAATGCTTTCCTTTGCGGCGAACGCTATTCTGGATCATGTCTATTCGTAAGCTCCTGGCATACGCGGCGATTTATATCCTGTGGGGCGGCTCGTTTCTGGCAATTCGCGAGGTTGTCGCCGTCGTACCGCCGTTCCTTGCCGCGGGCTTTCGTTTTTCCCTCGCGGGACTGCTTCTGGTTTTCTACAGCCTCTTACGCGGCGACAGAGTGTGTTCACGGCGGCAATGGCTTGGAGCGGCTGCGCTCGGCTTCATCATGTTCACCTGCATGTACGCGGGACTCTTCTGGGCTGAGATACGCGTGCCTTCGGGCATCGCTGCGGTTATCTCCGCGATGATCCCGGTGTGGATCTTTATCGGGGAACTTGCGATTCTGCGCACGCATAAGGCAGCGCTGCTATCGATCGTTGGTGTGCTATTAGGATTTGCCGGGGTGGTCGTGCTTACATGGCGAGCGTCCGGCTCGCGTGCGCAGACTTCCGCGTTTACCCTGATGGTATTAATCGCAGCAACTCTCTGCTGGGCGGGTGGCACACTATGGTCGCGCAAGCTGACGCTGCCCAGGCCGCAGACGCTCAACGCCGGCTGGCAGATGGCCGTCGGAGGAGGACTGCTGCTGGTGTTGTCCGCGGCTGCTGGAGAGCTGCATCGCATGCCGCCGCTCGACGCGCTTCTGCGCCCGAGAGTGGCAATCAGCATGGCCTACCTTGTGATTGCCGCATCGATTCTCGCATTCACCGCCTATGTGTGGCTCATTTCGCATGATCCGGCGACACGCGTGGCCAGTTATGCCTATGTGAATCCCGTGATTGCGCTCTTTGCTGGAGCCCTGCTGGCGGGTGAGCGGCTTTCCCCTCTCCAGTTTATTGGCGTTTTGCTCGTGCTGGCCGGGGTGTTTGCTACGTTGACAGGAAAGCAGACTGTTCCTTCTGAAAGAAAGGTTGCGGCTTAGGACGGTTTTGCACCGCTTCTACCGCTGGAGACGCTGAAGCACAGCGGAAGAAGCCTTCACCACGGAGAACACAGAGAATCACTGGTTCCTGTTAACGGATTGGCGCGAAGCGCGTGTCGTCGTGCGTAGCACTGAAGTAGCACCTGGAATTGTGCAGACATTCGCGGTATACTCTCTATCAACGGTGGGCAGCCCCTGCCGTGAGAGGTGCGTCTTCTGCAGTCAGCGTGATTCACAAGCGCTCGACGTTAGACGATCCGGTACCTCAGCATGGAGAGCGGTTGCTCGTGTGCTGCGAAGTCCGGCGGACAGCCTTTGCTGCGCTCTCTTTCCTGCTCCATGCCGTCTTTGCGGCGAATCTCTTCTGCGACTCTCTCGCGTTCCCGTCTGCGATTCCTGCTGGAAACAACTCCCTGAACAATCTGGTAGCTTATGCGCGATTTGCGGGGAAGCCCTTGGCGCAAAAGGCTTTGGCAGCGCCGATGCGGAGGCTGGCGATCCGTTGTGCCGTCCATGCAGAGTATCCTCGCCCCCATTTGAACATGCCGTGGCGCATGGTCTTTACCAGAATGAACTGCGGGCATTGCTGCATCTGCTGAAATATGACGGCATGAAGCCGGTGGCCGATCAGCTCGGCAGTGTGCTCGCTCAGCGGATTCTAGCGCTTCCCGATCTTCCCCCCGCAATGCTGGTGGTACCGGTGCCGCTCTTCCGCGCGAAACGGCGACAGCGCGGTTTCAACCAGGCTGAGACGCTGGCCCGCGCTACCGTAAAGGCGCTCAGGCGGCAAAAGCCTGCATGGAAATTGACGGTCGCGGTGGGCCTTTTGGAAAGGCGCCGCGCCACGGAAAGTCAGGCGGGGCTTACCCCGCATCAGCGTCGCGCGAATCTGCGCGGCGCTTTTTTTGCGCCTTCGCGGGAAAAGGTGAAGGGCGCGGATGTGCTGCTGATTGACGATATTTACACCACGGGAGCCACGGCACGGGCATGCGCACAGACGCTGCGCCGCGCCGGAGCAAACCGTGTGCGCGTAGCCACGGTAGCGCGGGCACAGCGGCTGGACATGATCCAGCAATCGGCATTGCCTGCCGCCGAGGCTCCCATGCACGAGGACGTGGCGTTCTGGGATGCGGGTTTTGTTCCTGCGGCTCGCGGCGTGTAATCGCCAAAAGCTGCTCATACAGGTCTTGATAGGTTGATCGGGTCTGGGGGAGAGATGTCCTTAGGAAGAGCCATGATTCACGCACGCAAACTGAAGCACATCGCGCAGCCGCGCGAAGAAATGCGGCCGCACTCCAGCAGCACAATGCAGTCGCCGGTGCTGGTGCTGAACGCCTCGTATGAGCCGATCAACATTTGCGGAGCGCGACGCGCGCTGGTGCTTGTGTTGAAAGGCGTCGCCAAAACCGAAGAAGAACAGGGCGCGATGCTGCATGCAGCACGGGTTCGCATGCCGATGCCATCCGTCATTCGGCTGCTGGAATACCGGCGCATCCCGCACCAGACGCGAGCCTTGTCGCGCAAGAACATCCTGCTGCGCGATCGGAACAGCTGCCAATATTGCGGCGTCGTGCTGCCTGCGGGCGAGCTGACGCTCGATCACGTCATTCCGCGTTCGCGCGGCGGCTTATCGACCTGGGAAAACCTTGTAGCCTGCTGCCACTCTTGCAATCGCCGCAAAGGAAACCAGCTACTGCATGAGCTGCAGGAGATGAAGCTTCTGCGCGAGCCTCGCCCCTTTACGCTGCACACCAGCCGCCACATCATGCGGATGATCGGGCACAGCGACCAGAAGTGGAGGAAATATCTCTACTACTAGACGGTCTTATAGCGACAGGCGGTCGTCATTCTGACGACCGCCTGATCTCTTCCTCTGACGCAATGACTACTGAGGTTTGGCCGGAGCCTGTTGTTGCGGCTGTTGCTGTTGCGGCGGCTGCTGACTGCCGGTGCCGGAGCCAATTTCCTGACCATCGAAGGTGATCTTTACCGACGTGCCGAAGCGCTTGTACTTGGCATACTTCAGCGTCTCGCGCATATGCACATCCTGGCTCAGGTAACCATTGCCACCCATGAAGTGCAGCACGCCTTCTCCACGTGTATAGACCGGAAACCAATACTTGCCGTCTACCTGCTCGCGATAGGTTGTAAAGGGCGGCGATAAATCTTCGTGGCCTTTGCGCGTGTCATCGGGCACATTCTTTCCATTCGTCACAACAATCTGAAGGTCTTTCTGATCGACCCAGATACGCCCCTGAAAGTAGCGCTTGTTTTTCTCCATGACTTTAGGCTTTACGTCAAAGACATAGGTATCCACGTCATCGACTTTCTGTTTGCCAACATAGGTCAGGTCATATTGGCCGACATCTTCCTTCGTAAGCACAAAGGGCAGACGCTGTTCGATGTCCTGAAAATCGGCGGGGCTCATGGAAACGCGTTGTAGCGAATTTTCCGGAGCAAAAACGACTTTTTCATATCGCCTGCCGGTTGGATCGAATGTGATGTCGGTAACCTGATAGTACTGCCCATCCACCTTGCCGTCATCGTCGATCGTCTCCACCTTCACGCTGCGCTCATAGGTGTAATTTCCCATCGCTGTGCGGAATTCCGATTCCTTGGCGGTAAAGTTGTCGATGATCTGCTGTGCCGGGACAGTCGGCGCAGCAGTATCGAGCGTGCCGAAGCCCTGATCGAGCGGCATCGCCGTATAGGATACCTGCGCATACATGGCTTGCGCGGTGAGAGCCGCTCCAGCGACGAAACCGATTGCTAGAAACCCCGAAGAAAAAATTCGACAGGTGCGTTGTCTTATGGAATTCACAGAAGTACGCTCCGTGTAGCGGAATCGCCGCCACTAATTAAGGATAGACGCGCCGTCCGGTCTGAAAGGTGCGTCAGCCTAGCGGTTCCGCTAAATTTTCGCTCACATAATCATACGTCCGCGGCGTACACTTACGTTATCTCTCCTGATAATGAATGAGTTTTACCGAGTACCGGTCCTGGCGCTCCTCAGTTTGCTGCTTGTTGCTTTCGCCCTGCTCTACCTGCAGACGCGAACAACCAAGAGGCTGCTCTGGCTAGTCGGCTGGAGTATGGTTGTGCTTCATCTCGCCAGCGAAGTTGCCGGAATACGTTCGCCTGGCCTGGCTCTTGCGCTCTCCCGCGCAGGTCTGGTGCTGGCTCCCCTGATGTTTCTTGGATCGATGTCGCCGCTCGGATTCAAGCGCTGGCCGCGTATCTTATACGCTTACGCGTTTGCAGTGCCGTTATTTCTGTTCACGGTGCTCATCTCGCTTTACCCGCCTCCGTACCAGCCACCGCGTAGTCTGTTGATGCTGTGCACGATTGCCGTGGTTTATGTGGCGATTTCGTGGAATGCGCGAAAAAATCTGCTGCCGGTGTGGTTCACAATCCCCTTCGCAGTGGTGGCAAGCTGCGCCGGCTTGTGGCTCACCTACAAGGGCGAATATTCCTTCGTAGAATTTTTAGCCCAGAGCTGCGTGAACTTTATGACGGCGATTTTCTTCGCGGTGTCCTATCGCCGCTTCAGTCCCGGCGTCATCTTTACTTCCGTGGGCTTTTTCCTGTGGAGCACCCCCGTCATTCTCGATTTCATTTTTCCGGGACCAGGACCGGAGATGTTAATGATTGCGCGCGGCGTAAATCTCATCAAAGTACTGACGGCAGTCGGCATGATTCTGATCGTGCTCGAAGATGAGGTGGCGCAGAACAAGGTGGCCAAGGAACGGGATCACCGTGCGCGTACAGAGCTGGAACAGTATTCCCAGATCGATCTTTCGATTCTCTCCGGGGTGAATGAAGAGGCGGCATATCAGCATGCATGCGAAGTGATTACGCGTGTGAGCCGCTTCAGCCAGGCACTCCTTTTTCTGCGCAGCGCGGAGGGCAGCATCTATGTGGCAGCACATGCGGGCATGGATCGTGCACTCGTCTCCGCTCTGGAGGCCCTCGGCCAGCGTCTTACTTCGGAACAGGTTGAGCAATTCCGAAATAGCGGAAGTGTCGCCGTTGAGATGGGAAGCACGCTGCAGGTTGATCTACGACCTCTGTTCGAACATGACGATGCGCTGGAGCATCTGCAATATTTCAAAAATCATGTCATTCCGCTAACCACACAATCAGGAGTCGTCGACGGCCACCTCTTACTCAGTGGATTGAAGCAACCCGGTGAGCCGCTGCAGGCCGATGACCTGCTTCCGCTTGAACTGCTGGTTGCGCGTCTTACAGCAATGCGTGAGCACAACGCGCTGATGCAGCGGGTAGCCCGAACGGAAAAGCTTGCCGGTCTTGGACAGCTCGCGGCCGGTGTTGCGCATGAGCTTAATAATCCTCTGACCGTCGTGCTGGGCTACTCACAGATTCTGGAAGAAACTTTGGAAGATCATCCAGCCCAGGAGAATATGTCCCTCGTTCGCCGCGAGGCGCAGCGCATGAGGCAAATCATTGAAAGTATGCTCCGTTTCTGGAAGCCTTCGCCGGTCGAGCAGGTTCTGGTATCTGTAACCGAAATTCTGCATGATATCTGCCGATTGCAGCGCGCGGAATTCAGTCATCGTCAAGTTGAACTGCTTCTTCATCTGCCCGATGATCTGCCGCTGGTTCACGGGAATAGGACTCAGCTGCAACAGGTCTTTCTGCATATCCTGAATAATTCTCTTGAAGCATTTGATGCCGACGCGAATGGGCAGCAGAAGGCCGTCCGGGTGGATGCAAGTCCACATGCAAGTGGAGTGAGAGTATCGATCTCCGACAATGGACCCGGCTTTGCCGATCCCAACCGGGCCTTCGACCCTTTCTTTACGACCAAATCATTGAGAACAGGCACCGGCATGGGGCTCAGTGTTTGCTATGCGCTTGTTCGCGATCATGGAGGCGAGATCACAGCGCATAACCTGCACCCGCACGGCGCTGCGCTGGTGATCGAACTGCCGCTTGGAGGGCGAACTCCCCGTCTGGAATGGAATGGGAGCGGCGTCAACCATTGATGCGTTCCAGCTACTATAAGTAGATTGCTCCTGAGAATACTTGCCTCCAGGATGCTGAACACTCCTATGCCCCGATTTCGTTTGCTCGTTTCGCTTTATCTCTCTAGCCTCTGCCTCTGCGTCTTTGCGCAGACAAAGCGTCCCATGACCTTCGAAGACATGATGAAGATGCGCCGCCTGGGCGATATAGCCGTCTCCCCCGATGCCCGCTGGGTGCTGTTTGGCGTGACGGATGTGAACCTCGAGAAGAACACGCGCACTTCGCATCTTTGGATTGTGCCCACGGCTGGCGGCGATGAAAAGCCGTTAACGGATTCGCTCGCGGGCGAGAGCCGCGGACGCTTTTCACCAGACGGCAAGCAGATTCTCTTTCAAAGCACACGCGATGGCGGACAACAGATATGGCTTGCTCCATTCGACACAACCGCAGGCACAATGGGCGATGCGCACAAACTGACGAGCATCAGCACCGAGGCTGACGGGGCAATCTGGTCTCCGGACGGGCAAAATATTCTGTTCGTCTCCTCCGTGTATCCGGATTGCAAAGACGACGCCTGCAACAAGCAGCGCGATGAGGAGCGTGCACAGTCGAAAGTAAAGGCGCAGGTCTTCACGCATCTGCTGTACCGCCACTGGAATGCCTTCACCGGCGATAAGCGCAGTCACCTGTTTCTAGTTTCCGCAAATGGTGGAACGCCACGCGACCTGACTCCCGGCGATGAGCACGATGTGCCGCCGTTATCACTCGGCGGACCCGACGGCTATGCATTTTCGCCCGACGGAAAAGAAATTGCCTTCGAGGAAAATCTCGATCCAGTTCCGGCGATCAGCACCAACTTCGATATCTTCACGCTGCGTCTCGATGATCCGAATGCGAAGCCGGTGAAGATCTCAACCAGTCCCGGCGGCGATCACTCCCCTGCCTATTCGCCGGATGGGAAGTATATTGCATGGCGCTCGCAGGCTCGGGCTGGGTATGAGAGCGATCGCTTTCGGTTGATGCTGTTTGACCGCGGGACGAAGCAGACGAAGGAGCTTCTGCCAAATTTTGATCGATGGGTGGATGAGTTTGCGTGGGCGCCTGAGTCGGGAAAGATTTATTTTGTGGCGGGGAATTTAGGGGAGGAATCCATCTTCGTCGCGGCTCTAGATGCACGCCATCTATGGAAATTGACAGAAGATGGCGAATACGGTGACCTACACATTACGGCAGATGGTAAGAGTGTAATCTCGTCAAAAATGACCGTTCGATCTCCGGCAGAGATCGTGTCTCTCGATCCTCACAACATCCAAAAGCTTGTAAATGTGCCCCACAAATCTGGATATGAGGAACCTACTCCGATCACGGCTGGTCATACCCCTCTTGCCGAGAACGTAATCACTCATCTCAATACCTCACTGCTGTCAGAGCTCGACCTACCAGAGATGGAATCCTTCTGGCTTCCATCGGTCGGTAAAGTTGAGGTGCAAGGATTTCTGATCAAACCGCCGGGCTTCGAAGCGTCGAAAAAATATCCCGTCAAATTCCTCATCCACGGAGGCCCGCAGGGCGCGTGGGGCGATAGCTGGAGCTATCGCTGGAACGCGGAGCTTCTCGCCGCGAATGGCTACGTCGTCATCATGATCAATCCGCGCGGATCAACGGGCTATGGTCAGGCTTTCGTCGATGGCGTAAATGGCGACTGGGGCGGCAAGCCCTTTATCGACCTGATGCGCGGGCTCGACTACGCGGAGCAGCATTACAGCTTCATCGACAAGACGCGCGAGTGCGCGCTGGGCGCAAGCTACGGCGGCTACATGGCTGACTGGATTCTCGGCCACACCGATCGCTTCAAGTGCATCGTCACCCATGACGGCATGTTCAATCCGGAATCGGCTTACGGAACAACAGAAGAGCTTTGGTTCAACGAGTGGGAGTTCAAAGGCACTCCTTGGGAAAACAGAGCGCTCTATCGCAAATGGTCGCCGATGTTGGCAGAAACAAAATTCAAAACGCCAACGCTTGTCATACACAGTCAGCTCGATTACCGCCTCGATGTCTCGGAGGGCTATCAGCTCTTTACGACATTGCAGCGGATGAAAGTGCCATCGAAGATGCTCTATTTCCCCGATGAAGGTCACTGGGTGTTGAAGCCGCAGAACTCGCAGCTTTGGTATAAGACGGTGAATGATTGGGTTGACCAATGGACAAAATGACTCAACAGTATCGTCAAGGAAAAGCAGATCCTTCGGCTGCTGCAGCCCTTGGTCAGGACGACAACCATATTTAGAACGCAGGGATGTTGAGATGAGCTTCAGTCGCGCGCCTAAAAAGAAACAGCCTCTGGACGAAGCCGCGCTTTACGAGTACGCTATCGGCGCGCTCGGCCGTCGCATGCGCACGGTCGCGGAACTCAAGCGTCTCATGCGCAAGCGCGTGGAAGAAGGCGATGCGGGCGAAGCAAAAATAGAAGCCGTCATCGCACGTCTGAAAGAGCGGCGCTATCTCAACGACACAAACTTTGCCGCCGACTACACGCGGTTGCGCCAGGAAAATAACAGCTTCGGCAAACGGCGCGTCCAGCAGGATTTAATCCAGAAAGGCGTGCATGCCGACGTGATCGCCAGGACCCTCGACGCGGCCTATGAAAATGTCAGCGAAGACGAGCTGATTCGCCGGTTTTTGACTCGAAAACGCATCCAAAAGCCGGCAAATGACAAAGAATCTGCGCGCGTCATCCGGATGCTGGTGCGCGCAGGCTTCTCCACGGGTGTCATTTTCAAAATCCTTAAGAAGTGGGAGATCGATGACGAGACGCTCTCCGGCCTTGAGTCGATGGATACAGAAGAGAACGGTTCAGAGTAGGTCCAACCGTACGCGTTCTAACGGAGGATCGTTGAGATTCTTCGGGTTTGATCCCGGCCCGTTGGGCTCTATTTTTCTCGCCCTAAAACTTCCCCATAATCGGGGAATTCCTAATTGGCCTTGTCTGTTTGTTATATAGAGCGTTCAGACGGATTGTGCCTATCCTGTCCGTCTCGCTATGATTGGGGAGTTCTCGTTATACTGCATGCCATTGCCCGCTACCTTGCGGTCAAGTCACAACGACAGGCAGGTAAAAACGGGGATAAGTCCCGGCCCTTACGAGCACCCAAAACTTGCGGGGGAGTGGGACCACGGAGGTCGGCCAATGTTCAAAGCACGAATCAGCCCATTGGTATTCCTGCTCGCTGCAACGCTGTTCGCAATCGGCAGTATCGCGGGGGTCTCCTTCGCACAGAAAGATTCAGCTCCAAAACCGCAGGATAAGCTCGCGCTCGGAGAAGATCAGGTAACTCAGTTATTGCTTCTGATAGACACGAACAAGGACGGCAGGATCACAAAGCAGGAATGGATGAAGTTTATGGAGGCCGAGTTCGACAGACTGGATAAGCAGAAGAGCGGAGTGATTAACACTAAAGAAATAGCGCAATCGAGAGTGCGCGTCAGTCCGGTGCCCCCATCGCTAGGCAAATGATTCCCCCCCAAAAGAGGATGAACCACTGGGAGTGAACTACATCCACCTGAAAGGAAAGGCCGGAGCGATTTGCTCCGGCCTATCCCTTTCCGCCCTGGGGGAGGGGTTGTCGTTGTCTCTAGAACTTCACCATAATGGCGAAGGTGAACTTCTGTTCGTCGCGGCGCAAATCCGGCTGCCAAAGCGTTGTGTAGCCTGGGACGCTAGCGCAGACCGCCTTAGCAGCAGCGATATTGGCGGCATACTCCTGTGCATAAGAGAGTCCAGGCATGGCTGTATATCCGACTCCTGAATCGACGGAACTGCTTCCGTTGGTGCAGGTGAAATTGCTTGGGCTGCCAATGGATGTGTTCTGCGAGCCGCCAGGAGGCGTTGATCCTCCTCGGCCGGCCCAGTAGGGTACATTCGAGTGACGGTACCCGTATTCAGTCCGGAAGGTGATGTATTGGCTCGGCATATAGTCCCAGGTGATGGTGCCGTCCGTACCGTGGAAAGGCTGGCCTGGATCCTCAGGGAAATATGCGGTGCCGGTGAGTGCCGTGGCGCCATTGATCACCGGCACCAGTACGAGATAGCGGCCGGGGTTGTTGATCTGTCCACCGCCAACGGTCAGGGCGTAGCGATCTTTATTGAACCAGGTGCGGTCGTAGGCCATCCATCCCAGGAAGCTCTGCTTCTGGTAAAGGACAGCGGGCGAGGTAGCAGTCGCAGGAGTAAAGATTTTGTGGTTGGCCGAACCTGTGCACGCGACTCCTGTACCGGATTCGCAGCCAGCATCGCCGGTAAGCGAGAAGGCCATCCTGTTGAGCCAATTGTCCGGGTGGTCGTAGTACTTCACTTCCACGCTGTTATCGGTATGTAAGCGAGTGCGGCCAGGGATATTGAGGTCGTCTTCACCATAGCCATAGTTATTGCTGATGACATTGATAAAGTTGTTTGGCGTCCATTTGATCTGCCCCCCAAGACCGGGCTTGGAGTTGAAACGGCCGTAGGATTGCCAGCCGTTGATGAACCAGGGCTCGATCTTCAAATGCTGCGTGACGAAAAACTGACCGCGCACGCCATTGAAAAACCACGGAGTGTTTGAAGAGACAAACGATGGCTGGTAAGCCCAGTTGTCGAAGTTGTAGTAGCTGAACAGGCCGATATACGACATGAAGATGCCGGCATCAACGTTGATGCCATGCATCTTGTCCCAGTGATAGCCGCCGTAGGCCTCTGCCAGGTAACGGTAGGCATTGTTCAGTTGCCATTGGCCGCGGCCTACGCTGGCATCGTTGCGCGGCGTGGTCTGAGAGTACAAGCCGAACTGGGTCATCAGCCGGGCATGCACATGGTCGACGAGCAGATCGCCGCCCACCCCCAGCTGCGTTACCTGCACTTCCTGTGCGCGAAAGATTTCGCTGGAGCCATTGATCGTGTCGTCATCTGGATGATTGAGATCGAGGTTGTAGTTCGAATCGACACGGATTTCCGGCGTGAAATACTTCGTGCTCAACGGAAAGTCTCTGGTTCGCGCATTGCCGTTGAGCCATGTCCAGTCTGCATCGGCAAACGGAGTTCTCCTGTCGACGGTTACCGGCGTAGCCGGGGCCGGTTCCTGCGTGGGAGTGGAAGTGACGGTGGGGGAAGCCAAAGCTCTTGTCGTAGAAGGAGCGCCGGAAGCCAGCAACGCCTCGCGTGATGTTTGCAGTTGTGTCGCCGCATCTGCAGGCATGGCATTTCCCTTCATCGCAGATTGCGCTTTCAGCTGCGCCTCCAATGCCTGAATGCGCTCGCGCATTGCCTCCAGTTCCTGCACGATGGCTTCATTGCCGGTTGCGCCGCTCCTCACTGCCGCTGCGCCCCCCGAGCCATCGCCGTTGTTAACGCTATTCTGGTCCTGATTGGCCGCGACAGTCTGCGCACGCGCTGGCATCATTCCCGCACTAAGACATATCGCAGCGACGAGCGCGCCACATTCTATTTTCAATTTTTTATTGCTTCGCATCATGGTCCTCGTGGGTTGCGCTTGCAACGCGACGGACGCAGAGATCCCGTCCGCTTGCAAACACTTCAGACTAGGAGCGGAAGCGTAAGGAGGGGGTAAGCAGGATAAAAGGAATTTATAAGGATGCCTAAGTATCCACTTTCCTTAGGCTTACAAGTGCTAAGTGCTGGAATCGCCAGGCCGGGATCACTGATTGGTTTCAATGGGTGGCGCTTCAACGAGAATGTGGGTTGGCAGCTTCGTCTTCACATTGAAGTGGCCTTCTTTCAATTTATAACTCACATGCAGAACCGGAGCGCAGGCCGTCGGCGGCGCGCTGGATGGCCAGGCGACGCTCCAGCTCTCAACAAAGCGTTTTGCCGATTCTGCAAGGACGGGAGGGCCAGACACAATATCCGCCGTGACAGTCCCATCGGTTGCGATGTGAACCTGCAACGCTACCTCTCCCTGAACCCGCGCTGCCCTGGCGCTATTCGGATACTGGATAGGATTCTCATATTTGATTTCCATCCCCTTGCACTTTTGCGCCACGCACGCAGCAGCAAAAGCAAAGATCAGCACAAATACCGCAGCCGCGCGCCTCGCCATGAATGCCTCCGAAGGGTTGAAGAATCATAGCCTGCCGACTGCTAGACTTAAAAGATGCAATCCCGTTCCGGCTCTGAAATACGTGAGATGTTTTTGAAGTTCTTTGAGACGAAGGGGCACCGCCGCGTGCACTCGTCTTCTTTGGTTCCTGCCAATGATCCCACTTTGCTTTTTACCAACGCTGGCATGAACCAGTTCAAAGATGTCTTTCTGGGCCTCGAGCACCGCGATTATTCCCGTGCCACTACTTCGCAAAAGTGCGTACGCGCGGGCGGCAAGCATAACGATCTGGAGAACGTCGGCTTCACCCGCCGTCACCATACCTTCTTCGAGATGTTGGGCAACTTCAGCTTCGGCGACTACTTCAAGAAAGACGCCATCGCCTACGCCTGGGAACTGGTCACCTCACCCGAATGGTTCGGCATCCCGAAAGACCGTCTCTACGTCACCATCTTCAAGGGCGAGAATGGCGTGCCTCGTGATGAGGAGGCTTACGACCTTTGGCTCGGGCAGGGAGTACCCGCCGACCGTATCCACGAATACGGCAGCAAGGACAACTTCTGGCAGATGGGCGACACTGGCCCCTGCGGCCCCTGCTCCGAGATTTTTTACGACATGGGCATCGAGGCGTCCGAGACTGGCGAAGACAAGCCCTTCGGCCAGGATGAGGCTCGCTACGTCGAAATCTGGAACCTCGTCTTCATGCAGTTCGATCGCAACCAACAAGGCGAACTGAATCTGCTTCCCAAGCCCTCCATCGACACCGGCATGGGCCTCGAACGTACCGCCGCCGTGCTGCAGCGCAAGATCTCGAATTTTGAAACGGATTTGTTCACGCCGCTGATACAGACGGCAGGCGAACTGACTTCAACAAAGTATCAGGATGGCAATGCACCGACCGATGCCTCTCTACGCATCATTGCTGACCACGCTCGCGCTGCGACATTCCTCATCTCAGATGGAGTGAATCCCTCGAATGAAGGACGCGGCTATGTGCTGCGCAAAATTCTCCGCCGTGGCATTCGCCATGGTCGCTTGCTCGGGCAGGAAAATCCCTTCATGCGCGAGATGGTTTATGCCGTCCGCGATGAAATGCAGAATGCGTATCCGGAATTGAAAGAGAGTGCGGATCGCGTCGCGAAGGTGGTTGAGGCGGAAGAACGGCAATTTGCTCGGGTATTGGAGGTCGGGGTTCGCGAGCTTGATAAGAAATTACAGGAAGCGAAGGCTCGCCATGAAGAGGCTGAGCAAATAGAGGAAGGTAGTCTCTCGGGAACGCTTGATGAATACCTTGAAGCGGGTGGCGGCTTTGACTTCTTTGATGTTCGTCGATCCATGCCCGAAGATTCGGAGGATTCTCCTTTCATCGCTGCGAAGAAAGAGGCGACAGGCCCCATCCGGCTGCTGGGCAAAGACGCCTTCTACCTCTACGAAACTTTTGGTCTCCCGCTCGACTTCATGATGGACGCAGCGCGCGACGCTGGCATCCACTTCGATCTGGAAGGCTTCGAAAAAGCACGCGCCGAAGAGCAAGCCCGCGCACGCGCGTCATGGAAAGGCGGCACAAAGCAATCGGCCAGCCCGGTATTCCGCGAGCTGCCGAAGACGGTCTTTGAAGGCTACCGCCAACTCACATCGACCGGAGCCGAAGTGCTGGCCATCATCAAGGATGGTCGGGGTCAGGGCGTGCAGGCCGCAAATCCCGGCGATGCCGTCGAGATCGTGCTCGATCACACAAGCTTCTACGCTGACTCCGGCGGACAGATCGGCGACACCGGCTGGCTCTACTCCGACGATCACAATTCCGTAGTCGCCGATGTGAGCGGATGTACCAAGCCAGTACAAGGGGTCTTCGCGCACAAGGCAATTCTGCGCCAGCCGCTGAAGCTTGGCGACAAGGTGGATACGGTCGTCGACAGCAATTTCCGTAACGCCACGCGGCGCAACCACACGGGCACGCATCTGTTGCATGCGGCGCTGCGCGAAGTGCTGGGCACGCACGTCAAGCAGGCCGGGTCGCTCGTCGAACCGAACCGTCTCCGCTTCGACTTCTCGCATTTCACGGGGATCGCCGACGAAGAGTTGCAGGATATTGAGAACCTCATTAATAAGGAGGTCCTCAACAACATCCGCGTCGAGACGATCGAAGACGTTCCCATCGATGTCGCCATCAACGAGTACCACGCCATGGCGCTCTTCGGCGAAAAATACGGAGAGAAAGTCCGCGTGGTGAAAATCGGCGACTTCTCAACCGAACTCTGCGGCGGCACTCATACCGGAGCCACTGGTGAGATCGGCGTCGTCAAGCTCCTTGGCGAAGGCAGCGTATCATCAGGCGTGCGGCGCGTCGAAGCCGTTACCGGACTTGGCGCTTTGAACGAATTTCGCCGTGGCTTCGAAGTAGCGCAATTGGCATCACAACTTGCTTCCAACACGGAACTCTCGCCAGCCGACGCACTGAAGCACAAACTCAACGCACAGGACGAAGAGCTGAAAAAGCTTCGTCGTGAGTTGGAACAGATTCGCATGAAATCAGCTGCCTCGGCGGTTTCAAACGCAGCCGATCAGGCCATTGAAGTAAAGGGTGTAAAGGTCCTGTCGCAGCGCGTTGACTCACTCGACCGTGGACAGATGCGCACGCTCGTCGATAACCTCCGCAACAAACTTGGTTCCGGCGTTGTCGTCCTCGGCTCTGCGCAGGAGGAAGGCAAAGTCGCGCTCATTGTCGGCGTCACCAAAGATCTGACCGCAAAAGTGCAGGCGGGAAAGATTGTCGGACAGATTGCCAAGCTCGTCGGCGGCTCAGGCGGCGGACGTCCCGACATGGCCGAAGCCGGCGGCAAGGATGCCGCGCAACTGGACGCAGCTTTAAAGAGCGTGCCGCAGGTGGTAGACGAATTAGTTAGCTGATTGCTTAGTGGATTTTATAAGTAGTGAGCTTCCATCATTCTGAGCGGAGCGAAGAATCCCAACAATGCTGGCACACATCGTTGAGATTCTTCCTTTGGCCAGTCACCGGCGATAGCTTTTTCGGTTTCCATACCAGTTTCCTCCCGTTAATTTCGCGTTTCCTGCGTTGTAACCCCTCGCCCCGACCCCTATAATCAAAGTGTCTCTGGCGTGCTGCCTCTGAAACTGTCTATGTCCCTTCCCTACCGCTCCGGAGGACGCACGTTCTTTTTGCGCTCGACCCTCTGTGCGCTTTTACTCTCGCTGTGTTTTTCGCCGGTCAGAGCAGCGCAACACCAATCGCTTTCTCCATTCGACAAAGCGCAACGCCTGCGCGAAGGGCTCGAAGGCCGTCCGGAGCAGCAGCGCACCCGCCGCGATTATGACCGCGTGCTTGCTGCCTACCGCGCTGTCTATCATGCCGACCCGGCATCGCCGAAAGCAGACGCCAGCATCTCCGCCGTTGCCGATCTGCTCGCCGAACAAGGCCGCGTCTTTCAGGATGAGAAGTCGCTGCGCGACGCCATCGGTCAGTATGAGTTTTTGCGCAAACAGTATCCGGGAAGCCGCTATCGTTTCAGCGCGCTGTTGACCGAGGGGGAGATCTACCGCCGCGACCTCGAAGACCGCGAGCAGGCAAAGTCTACATTTCAGCAATTCCTCAAGCTCTATCCGCAGAACCCTCTGGCCGACGAGGCGCGACAGGAACTGAAAAACATCCACACGGAAGAAATCGCCGAAAAACATGGCAAACGGCCCGGGCAGCGAACCCCGGCTCCGGCCGTCGAAGCGCAGACAGCACCCGCCGCGACCTTACCTTCTACCTCTTCACGCCACAGAGCAGTAGCCACCGCACCGGTATTTCCGCCAGCGGCGCAGCAGCCGCAGCAGACGCAAGTGCAAGAGCCTAAACCGCAGCCGTCCGTTCCACCCGTCACAGCTCCGCCATCGGGCCAGGAACCAACTTCCGGCGGAAGCAAACTCAGCGAAACGGCAATGAATGCACCTCCTCCGCCACGGCGAGGAAAGCTGCCGCTCGTTACCGGTCTTCGCCATTGGTCGACGCCGATTTATACGCGGGTCGCCATCGATGTGCAGGACGAAGTGCAATACGAAGCCACGCGCGTGCCCGGACCGGATCGTATCTTCTTTGATCTCCACGGGGCGAAGCTCTCGCCGGAGCTGGTGGGTAAATCCGAAGAAGTGATTGACGACGGTTTTCTCAAGCGCATTCGCGTCGCGCAGTTTTCCAACGATGTAACACGCATTGTGCTCGACGTCAGCGATGTGAGCGAATATTCGGCCTTTCTGCTGCCAAATCCCTGGCGGCTGATTATTGATGTGCATGGAAAAAAGCCCGGCACGCTTCCGGCTCCATCAATGATTGCAACGCAGCACCAGCAAGCTGCACCGACCCCGCCTACCAGTGCTCCCGCCGCCGTCGCAACAACAACACCGGCGACACAAAATCCGCAGCGAAAGGCCGTGCGCCCGGCGCAAACAGCTGCGAATACGGCACACCCCTCTTCTTCTTCGCCGCAATCGCCGCAGGCTGCAACCGAAACAAACTCCGAAACATCTGCTCAGGGCTCGTCGCTCAAAGACATTGCGGCCCTCGGCCGTCAGCCGAACCGGGTAAAGGCGACCAGGCACCCGACAACAGCCCCGGTGGTTCAATCGGTTTCCGGAACATCCCCCGACCCGCAGCCGAATGAACTCGAAGCGCTGAATCAACCGGCGGCCCCACCGTCAGTGCCGGCTTCGCCCGTAAAGAAAACCAGCGGCAAAACTGGTGCGCCGCCAGACCCGAATGCACCGCCCATCCATGCGGCTACGCCTACAGCCACCGGCGAGCGATCCATGGTGCGCGCTCTTGGCCTGAAGATTGGCCGCATCGTCGTCGATGCCGGGCATGGCGGCCATGATTCCGGAACGCTCGGCCCCGGCGGCATCGAAGAGAAAGATGTGGTTCTCGATGTAGCCTTACGTCTCGGCAAATTGCTGAAACAGCGCCTCGGTGCGGACGTGATCTACACACGGGATGACGACACCTTCATCCCTCTGGAAACCCGCACGGCAATCGCAAATAAGGCGCAGGCCGATCTGTTCATCTCGGTGCACGCCAACTCCAGCTCTGACCCGTCAGCGCGCGGCGTAGAAACCTACTATCTGAACTTCACCACCTCGGCCGATGCGCTCGAAGTCGCGGCGAGAGAGAATGCCGTCTCCGATGAGTCGATCCATCAACTTTCCGATCTGGTAAAGAAGATCACGCTGCAGGACAAGATCAGCGAATCGCGGGAGTTCGCATCCGATGTACAGCAAAGCCTTTATTCCGGACTCGAAGACGGCAATGCGGGATTGAAAGATCGTGGCGTCAAAAAAGCGCCGTTCGTTGTGCTCATTGGCGCTAACATGCCGTCGATCCTTGCCGAAATCTCTTTCCTCACCAATCCTGACGATGCACACCAGCTGCGCGATCCGGAATACCGAGAGCGCATTGCCGAATCGCTCTATCTCGGTGTTTCGCGCTATGTGAGCAGCCTGAGCGGCGTGCGCATCGCGCAGAGCAATGCGCACGCATCGGGCAATTAGCAACCCGGCCAAACCAAAGCGTCGAATTCTGCATACGATTGCCCGCGGTGGTAGTCTCAACATCAAGCCGTTATGTTGCACCGCCTGCTCCGCATCGCACTTGTCGCCGTCGTCTCAACCTCGCTCTATGCGTCCAGGACCCCAGCTCCGCCAGCGCAGACGCCTCTGCTTCCTGCTGACTTCGCCGGCTGGCATCAGATTTCCCCAGCACAGCAAAGCGCGGCTCCGGAAGCAGCCGACCAGGCCAACGCTCCCGTCCTGCACGAATATGGATTTACTCAATTTGCTTCGGCAAACTATACCCAGCCGGATAACAAGCTGAATCTGCGGGCGATTAAATTTCAGGATGCTACCGGCGCATTTGGCGCCTTCACCTTCTACCGGCGCCCCGGCATGCTAAAAGAAGATATCGGCCAGGGCGGAGCTTTTGACGGCGCGCATGTCCTCTTCTGGACCGGAGCAACGCTTATCGACGCTACCTTCGATCACCTGAGTGCCATGTCTGCCGCCGAGCTGCGCGAGCTTGCCGATGCCCTGCCGAAGATTGGCGGCCCCAGCTCGATTCCCCCTCCGCTTCCGAAATATCTGCCGGCCCCGGCGCTTGATTCCAGCAGCATTCGCTACACCGTCGGTCCCGTAGCCTATGTGCGTAGCGGAGGAGTGCTGCCTCCCCAGGTGGTCGACTTCGATCGAGACGCGGAAGCGGTCACAGCCAACTACTCCACACCGAATGGCGACGGCACGTTGACGCTGCTCATGTACCCCACGCCGCAATTGGCAATCAACCGCGAGCAGGCGATTCAAGCGCTCCTCAAGGCAGGCAACTCGCCGCAGGCTGCATGGCCGCAACCTCTGGCTGACAGCTCTTCCGTGAGCCTGCTTGTTCGCCGCAGCGGACCGCTTGTTGCCGTCACCAGCGGCAGCTTCTCGGCCGACGAGGCAAGCAAGCTTCTGCACTCGATCAACTACACGGCCGACATCACCTGGAATCATCCCGAGGGATACGTCAGCGAAGTATCGAAAACCGCGCGTCTCCTGGTGGGCATCGCTTACCTCATAGGAATTCTGGGCAGTACCGCGATTATTCTGGGATTGTTTTTTGGTGGAGGACGCGCAGTCATCCGACGCCTGCGCGGTAAGCCAGTGTCTACGTTGAATGACGAAGACTTCATCAGCCTCAAGCTGAAATAGAAGACATCGCACAACAATCGATGCAAATGGCTGGCAAGCGCAACAAAATAATATATTTATTCCGGAAAATTAAGCAAAAATAAGAATAAAAGGCGAAGGTGCATCTCAGAATCATCTTGAAAACAGGATTCGCTAATTTGTTATTTTTCAAACATTTACACTATGCTGGATTTTGCCTTGACACCCCCCCGATGCGCCCATAGTATTTCGCCAGAAAGTTCTGATGGTTTTGCCTCCGTTGGAACTATTCTCCCTAAAGAAAGAAGCCGCCCTGTTGCCGGGCGGCTTCTTTCATCTCCGGCGACGTCCAAACGCGCGCTTTTCGATACATATTTGCTGCAATCATTGCTGCTGCAATCGCTTTCGTCACAGAAGTCCCTGCTATGCGTGATGAGAGTGCAGCAGCGTTTAAGAAATCGAAAGTTATGTCCATCTGTCTGGAGCGCGCGATGCCGATGACCGCATAACTTTACGCGCAGCACATTGAACGATAAAATCCAAAGAGCAAGGCCGACGTAGCTCAGTTGGTAGAGCAGCCGATTCGTAATCGGCAGGTCACCGGTTCAAGTCCGGTCGTCGGCTCCAGGATCACTCGTCTAAAGACACACGCTATCGGTGTCTATTTTCTTCAGCGCATCCAGAAATTCCATTCCGAATCCAATTAAGCACCGTTTATCCACGGATTTTCACATACAACCCCTTGTGCCTTTTCGTCCTGATGCGCATAATCGGCTCAAGAGACAGGGGGAGATGCCGATAACGGCACAAGACCCCGAGGAGCAACGGTTCGCCCTGTGACCCCATATAGCCGTCAGGACGTGCTGCGTATCCTGCGCATCCATCCCAGACAATTGCGCGGATGGGAACGCAGTGGGCTCGTTTCTACTTCCGAATCCTATACCTTTCAGGATCTGGTGCAGTTGCGCAAGCTGCGCGATCTGCGCGCTACGCGTCTCTCCGCCGCCAGAATCTCCGCTTCTGTCATTGCCATGCGCTCTGTCTCAGGCATGACGAATCCGCTGCTTGAAGCTGGCACGGCAAGGCAAGGTTCGCGGCTGATCTTCCGTCATTCGGGCGCTGCCATGGAGCCGATCGCGCGCCAGTTTGTCTTCGACTTCGACGCGGATGCGGATCGCAATCCCTCGGTCTTTGGATCGGCAGTCCTCAGCGCCGCGCAACGGGATCTCCGAACCAACAGTTTATTTCTTGAAGCAGTTCGCTGCGAAGAGAGCGGCAAGATCGCAGATGCCGGCAATCTCTACACGGAAATCCTTGTGCTCGATCCCGAGCACGCGCCAGCCTGCATCAACCTCGGAACCATCCACTACAACCAGCGGCACTTTCTTGAGGCGGAACGCCTCTACCGTCAGGCCGCTGCCGCCGACCCGGACTATGCGCTGGCCTACTTCGATCTCGGCAATGTGCTCGATGAGCTGCAGCTTCTTCCCGAAGCCGTCGAGGCATACCGCACAGCAATTCGGCTGGTTCCCGGCTATGCCGATGCGCATTACAACCTGGCCCTGACCTTTGAGCGCACAGGGCAGCGCCGCAAAGCGCTGCGCCATTGGACAGCTTATCTCAAGCTCGACCCCATCGGCCCCTGGGCAAACCACGCGCGCGGCCAGCAGCGCAAAATCCTCGACCGCGAGAAGCTGAGCATCGTGCACCGGTCTTCCAGAACTGCGGTACGCACCTTCCGGCGCGAATCCTTTACCCTCAAAATCGTGTAGCTAGGGCCTCCCACTCGTCGGCCATTCGTAAATGACCACTCCAAGATTATTCAGGATCTGCATCGTCGACTCCACATTCTGGCGCACCTGCAGACGGTTTGCACGGGTCTCCGCCGGATCTTCCTCAACCGCAATCACGCGGCCATAAGGCCAGTCTTCTTCAGGGAGTGCACTGAGCGCATCGGGCAGTTCAGAGAGGCGTATCTCCAGCTCCTGACGCCGTGCCTTTGCCGGTTTGAGCATCGAGCTCGGGATGGCGGCGCTGTGGGTCTGATCAGGCGACATGACGCGCAGAATGACGTTCGTCCCGCTGACCACAAGAAAAGGATTGTTCCAGCTTTCTTTGGTGTGAATCGCCATATAGCGGCTCTTGGCCGGCGGTGGAACCTCCTCCAGCTGCTGACGCGCCGCATCGGTCTTTTTCGCAGCCGCCTGTTCCTGCTCCCTGGCTTGCTGACGGGCCTGCGCCGCGGCGTCTGGAGGGCTGGCTTGTGAAGAATCGCGGTGTCCGCACCCCGCAAACGTGACAAGCATGAGGAGTGTTGACCCAAGCATATAGGACGAATTTCTAAGCTTCATGTGCTCCGATGCACCACATGGCAGGATATCAAGTTCACGCATGCGTCCGGCAAAAATGATGAGGCCGCGTTGGGAACGCGAAACTGAATCCGCAACAGCCGACGATGCAACTCACGAATGGAATGCAAACCATCGCCGTCATCCTGAGCGAAGAGAAGGATCTGTTGTTTCTTCCTCCACCACAAAATCTATTCAGACCTTCAACCTCAGCGTCCTTTCCAAACCGCCGAACGCTTCTCCAGAAACGCCTTCGTCCCCTCCGCCTTGTCATCCGTGGCACAGCACAAACCAAAGAGCGATGCTTCAAGATCGAGCGCCTGACGCAACGGCAAATCATATCCGGCATGCACGGCTTCGAGGCATTTCTCAATGGCCAGCGGCGCCTGTGCCGCAATGCTTTGGGCAATGTGCTCGGCGCGCGACAAGAGCTGATCGGGCGCAACAACCTCCTCCACCAGCCCAAGACGCAGTGCCTCAAGCGCGGGAATGATCTCGCCGGTTAAGAGAAGCCTCAGCGCCGCGCCTTTTCCAATGAGTCGCGGTAACCGTTGCGATCCGCCATAGCCGGGAATGAGGCCGAGCTTCACCTCGGGTTGGCCGAATTTTGCTGTTTCGCTCGCGATCCGGAAGGTGCAGGCCAGCGCCAGCTCGCAGCCTCCGCCCAAAGCGAATCCGTTCACGCAGGCGATGACCGGCTTGCCGCAGTTCTCGATACGGTCGAAAAGGTGCTGCCCGCGCAGTGCCAGCGCGTTGCCTTCGATGGCAGAGACTTGTGCCAGCTCCTGAATATCGGCTCCGGCAGCAAAGGCTTTCTCGCCTGCGCCTGTCAGCAGGATGGCGCGCACAGCAGGATTTGCAATGAGTTCTTCAAGAGCGGCGCTCAGTTCGCGAAACGTCGCGGCATGAAGCGCGTTGAGAACCTTCGGACGGTTCAGGGTTAGGACGGCGATAGGTTCGCGGACTTCAACGAGGATATTTTCGTAGCTCATGGTGAACGGAAGAGTCTAGCATGACCGGCGGCTTACGCGCGGCGTGCGCGCTCTAGCGAACAATATCTTCATCCAGTCATTTAATCGTATTGCCACTTGACCGCGCATCAGACGGTGCTACTCTTGCCCTGTTCCAGACGAGGTGGATCATGAGCAAGCTACGTCTCCGTATCTTCGACGGTACGCGCCAACTCTTCTCCACGCCTGCTCAATTTCTTGTTCGCATTGTGGATGGCAACCAGAAGTTGCAGATATGGCAGTCTTATCCGCAGAACGACCTCACCTTCGATCTGCCCTTCTTCGACAACTTTGGCGATAACTACAGCGTGCTCGTCTCGTGTGACGGCTATAAGCAGGCCGGCTTTGTACCGATGAAATTATCCAATACGTATCTCGCCACGCTGGACATCATGCTCATCCCCAACTCGCCACAATTCAACTTCGCCAATGGCCCCTGGCCAGCGGCCAAGGCCGCATATCCGTTTCTCACAGCGGGCGCGGACGACGCCACAGGCGAGAAGCGCTACAACGACCTGCTTGAAAATGAACCCAAATCGCTCGCATGCATTCTTAACCTGTGCGAAGCGATGAGTCAGATCAACCTCTCACTCGGCACTCCGCTTACTTACCTCAAGGAACTCATCTGGGATGGCGCGAATGCGCCTGCGCAGGACCGTTTCTTTGCCTGGTGCGATGCTGCTCTTGTCGATCAGGTCAGGATTGCCGCCGCCGCTGGCCAGTTTGCGGTCGAAGTGGATCCCGGACTCCTGCATCCCGGGGCAACCTCAAGCTGGAAGCAGATTCAGTTCGGCGAGGCCAATGTCCAACTCACCTTCCACGAGAACGATAAGACCATAATCGACGGCGTCAACTGCGTGATGATTGAGCCGGACATCGACTACTATAAAGATCCGGCCGCCCATATCCTACTTGAAGTCCTGACCAACGCTCTCACGCATACACTCACCGACCCCGCTGAAGTCTATGTCCTTCGCTGGATCGCTGAACAAACTGCCGGAATCCCGGAATTCGATCCCCTCTATGTCATCCGGTAGCCCCGCCAGGGATTGCGGTCATGAGGAAATGGGAGGCCATCGCTTCGGGCCTGAATCAGGGTGGTTTTGTTTCCCCTTAGAATGTATCCAGCAACGACCGCTTCATCGCTTGACTGCTTGCAGTGTCGAGCGCATCCAGCCCCTCAACCACCCCACGCCGATCACTCTCCGAGCGGTTCTGGCTGAGCTTCCATTTGCCCTCAAGTCGTTCAATGGAGAACTCAAGACCGACAATCCCCTTGATCATCGATTGGATATAGTCGGCCGGAGCATCGCTTACCGACCACGGCTCTGGCACAGCGGCTTCGTGAATATTCGTCAGAGTCTCGACATGCGCCCGTAGCCAGTCAGCATCTTCGATGATTTTCAAAGAGCCATAGGCATGCACGACGACATAGTTCCACGTAGGAACCACCTTGCCGGTCGCCTGTTTTTCCTCATACCACCTCGGAGTGATGTAGTGCTGCGGGCCGGAAAAGATGGCAAGCGCCTGCACCTCAGGCGCGAAATCCTTCCACTGCGCATTCGCCCGCGAAAGATGCCCCTTCAGAAGACCAAACGGCCCAGCCTGCTCGTCCCCGATCTGTTCATCAAGGATCATGGGTATATGCGACGCAAACAGCCCGGACTTCCCCAACGTAACCAGCGAAGCAAAAGGCTGCGAGCGCATCAACTCATGGAGAACAGGAGTGCGCGTCTCTTCATTGAACTTCGGAATATACATGCAGTCCCCCTTCGCACGAGAAGCTAACTCCACAATAGCGAAATGAAGGGACGATGGGTAGGTGAGGTCTTCACCTCCGACGCAGACTCAACCCAGAGACCGAGTAAAAAAAGAGCCGTCATCCTGAGCGAAGCGCAAAGCGCGGAGTCGAATGGACCCGCGCGAACACGCTTCTAGCGTGCCCTGAGCAAGTCGAAGGGTTCGTGCCGGGTGCCCCAGAGCCTGCCCTGAGCGAAGCCGAAGTGGTCTCGCTGCTGAGACCAGCAAAGGGGTAGGCCAGCGCTTCAGCCCCGACACAAATTCAAACCAGAGAACGAGTAAAAAGGCGCCGTCATCCTGAGCGAAGCGCGGAGCGCGGAGTCGAATGGACCCGCGCGAACACGCTTTTAGCCTGCCCTGAGCAAAGTCGAAGGGTTCGTGCGAAGCCTTGCGCAGCAAGGCCCTGCCTCAGCCAACGCGTCGAAATTCGTGTCAAGCCACCAGCCGGGTGCCCCATCCTATCTCCTCGCGTTTTTTGAGGAGATAGTGTGCGTCTAACAAGACCGCGCAAAAGCGCGCACCAAATTGAACGGTAGAAGCACCAGCCTATAGACCGGTGAAAACTCTACACAGACGTCGCGGGCTTTAGCCCTGAGGTGTCCTTCCATCAGAAAGCCTGTATTACACTTACTGGTAGGAGTAATACTATGCAGATCACCACCAAAGGCCAGGTGACCATCCCACAGGAAATCCGCAACCAACTTGGCCTCTTGCCTCACACCGAGGTCGAATTCGAGATGGCAGGTGACCATGCTCGTATTCGCAAGGCAAAGCGCACCACAGGCGCAGGCACCCGAGGACGCAGGGCGCTGGAAATCCTGCGTGGCACGGCAGATACCCGCATGAGCACCGACGAAATCATGGCGTTGACGCGGAGTGAGAGCAGCACGCGCAGGAAGCGCAAGTGAGCTTGTCTGCTCGCTTGCGCAATTGCCGCGGCGTCCTCGTCGATAGCAATATTCTGCTGGACATCGCCACCAATGACGAAAAGTGGGGCGAATGGTCAGGCAGCACGCTCGCCGAGTGCGCCGAACACTCGACGCTGATCATCAATCCCATCATCTATGCCGAAGTGTCGGTCGGTTATTCCACTATCGAAGCTTTGGACGCCGCTCTGCCTCGCGTCGTATATCAGCGAGAACCGCTTCCTTGGGAAGCAGGTTTCCTCGCTGGAAAGTGCTTCCTGACATATCGTCGTCGCGGAGGCCCACGACAGACTCCGCTGCAGGATTTTTACATCGGCGCGCACGCTGCCATCGGGAACCTCGCTTTGCTTACGCGAGATGCCGCTCGCTATCAAACGTATTTTCCCAAGGTCGAGATACTCTCTTCCTCAAAGCATGTTCTATAAGAGTAAATAAGGCCGACAGTTCAGTTGCAAACCAGAGACACGAGTAAAAAGATGTCGTCATCCTGAGCGAAGCGCGGAGCGCGGAGTCGAATGGACCCGCACGAACACGCTTTTAGCCTGCCCTGAGCAAAGTCGAAGGGTTCGTGCGAAGCCTTGCGCAGCAAGGCCCCCTGAATCTCAGCCAACCCACCGAAATCCCGTGTCAAGCCCCTGTACCAACGGTATCATCCATAAACAACTGAATAAAAACCACTTACCCGCAATAAATAGTTGGCATAGTATTTCGGTCTAAATTGATATCCTGAAATAGAGGTAAGTTTTTCCTCAAGACGTGTCACCCGGCCGAAGCGAGAGACCCATCCCCCCGCTAAGTGATTGAAAACACTGGAACCACCCTAAGCCGTTTGGAATCATCGGCTTACCAGGGGATGATCCCCCTGTAAGTCATTGAAAATAAACAAAAGGGAGAACAACGACCGGGGGAGGGGAGTCACCCGTTCAGCCGGGCCTTGGCCACAGCGTCGAGGACTCCATTCAGAAAGTTGATCGATTCGGGCGCAGAGTAGCGCCGAGCAATCTCCAGCGCTTCGTTGATCACGATCGGCGCAGGAGTGCCGGGAAAGCCCAGCATCTCGCCAATCGCCATCCGCAGCACGTTGCGGTCGACGCTGGCCATGCGGTCGAGACGCCAATTCGCGGAGTGCTTCTCGATCAGGGCCGTGATGTCGCTTTCGCGGGCAACAGCGACGCGGAAGAGGTCTTCGGCAAAGCCGCGCACATCGTCATCGTTCTCCTCGCGGGCCATCCAGAAGGTGCTGCGGACCTGGTCGGGCGTGTGTTTGCCCATGTCGAGCTGAAAAAGCATCTGCATGGCAAGTTCGCGCGACTTGCGGCGTTTTCCCGGCGCGCTCGTACGTTGACCGCTGGTATGTGGACCGCTCATGCAGTCACCGCTCCGGCCTTGGCCGCGACCTTGCGATGTAGCGAGACCATTTCGATGGCAGCCGACGCGGCTTCGAAGCCCTTGTTGCCCGCCTTCAGTCCGGCGCGGTCGAGCGCCTGCTCCAGCGTCTCGCAGGTAAGCACACCGAATGCGTGCGGAATGCCGGTTTCCTGCTGCGATTGGCCGATGCCGCGGGAGACTTCGTTATAGATGGCCTCATAATGCGCAGTTTCGCCGCGCAGCAGAAGGCCGAGCGTGATGACGGCGTCAACCGTGCCTGTCTCGGCAATCTTGCGGGCGGCCGAGGGAATCTCCCATGCGCCGGGAACACGTAATATCTGGACGTCGTTCTTCTTCGCCCCGCTACGATAGAGCGCGTCGAGCGAGCCTTGCAGAAGGCGGTCGGTGATGACGGCATTCCAGCGGGCGACGACGATGGCGAAACGCATGTTCTCCGCTGAAAGGTCGCCTTCAAGCGCCACCGGCTTGCCGCGAAGCGGGTCCAACCATTCCCAGAAGGAAAAGGCGATTCCGGGAACCGGTTCGATGGTGAAGAGGCGCGATTGCCAGTCCGTATCGGCGGTTGCGGTGATGCGGCGCGCGGCTTCTGCTTCACCGAGGCTCTGTGTCAGCCACGTCTGCGCAACATCACGGACGGAGTCGAGGCTTGTGACCTCAACAAACACGTCAGCGTTCGAAGGCGGCATGCCATCGACGAACTCCAGGTTACCAAGCGGCGCTAGAAACGAGCGGCCGCGGCTTTGCTCCTCGTCCCAGTCTTTACCGCGCTCAAAACCCAGCGCGGAAAAGAAGCTCGCCAGCTTGTCGAAAACAGCGGGCGTGCTGGCCTGGCGCACTGCGGTGATGCCTTTGATCATAGTTTGACTTTACCAGCGCGGAGGGCTGCGCGGAAACCGGCATCGCTAAGGTTACTGCCGCATCGCAACAAGTTTCGTTACTATTGCAAGTGGAGACCTGATGTTGGCAATGTATCGGAGCTGGTGGAAACCTTCTTGGATGTTTGCGGCGCTGCTTGTAGCGTCATTGTTTGCGCAACGAGCGAATGCGCAGGGCTACTTAAAGAACAGCGATATTGCTTTGAGCGCCTTTGGACAGTTCACAGGCTCATCGACCGGCAACGGCATTACGGTAACCCCCCACGACTCCCTGGGCGGACAGGCGACCTTCCGCCATGTGTATCACCCGTGGCTGGGTTATGAGGTAATCTACGGCTATACGCGATTCACGGACCGATATTCCAGCTTCCCATTTGGGGTGCAAAGCAATGTGCACGAGATGGGGGGATCGTATCTGATCAGCGCTCCGCATCTTCTGGGAGTGCAGCCCTTTGGGCTTGCCGGCGTCAGCGCTCTCTTGTACGCGCCCTCCCTCAATGGTGGACAACGGGCGAGCGCGCAGGCGAGGCCAGCCTTTACATTCGGTCTCGGCGCTAACTTTCCGTTGCTGACGTCGCACTTTGGCATGCGGGTGCAATATCGTGCGCTGCTGCATCAGACGCCCGATTTTGGCCAGGAACAATTCAAGACGGATACATGGCGGATCTCAAGCGAACCGGCTGTAGGCGTCTATTTGCACTTCTAGCCACATTCACGTGGTCGCGCTGGAGCGTACTCCGGTTGAGTGGCGTAGCGCGGCCAGCCCGATCAATCCCAGTCCAAGGGCGCAGACCCCACTCCATCCCCAGCGTGCCCAGGCCATCGTGGAAAAGAGTGAGCCGAGCGAGCCTCCCAGAAAATAGACGGTCATGTAGATGGTGTTGATGCGGCCCCGCGCGCCCGGTTCCAGCCCGAAGATGCGCGTCTGGTTCGCAATCTGGTTGGCCTGCGCTCCCAGGTCGAGCACGACTACACCGAACACCAGTCCCAGGATGTGGTAGCCCAGAATCCATAAAATGCAGAAGCCCAGCGTGAGCAGCGTGAGCCCCAGTGTCACCACGGCGCGGGAGCCCCGCCGGTCGGCGACACGTCCGGCAATGGGTGCGATCAGCGCTCCGGTTGCGCCAAGAATGCCGAAGCTGCCAGCCGTGCCTGCGCCCAAATGGTAATGCTTTGAGCCGAGCAGGAAGATCAACGTGGTCCAGAAAGCGCTGAAGGCGGCGAATACCAGTCCACCCAGGACTGCCGACTCGCGCAGCAGGGGCTGCGTGCGGATAAGTGTCCAAAGCGAGCGCAGAGCTCGCATGTAGGGCAGCGGTTTGTGCGGCGGCAGCTTGGGCAACTTTCGCAACAACAGCGGAACAAAAGCTGCATTTGTGATCGCGGCGAAAACGAAGACAGCTCGCCAGCCGAAGAACGATGCGATCCATCCGGAAACAGAACGCGCGAGCAGAACTCCGAGCAGGAGTCCGGTCATAACGGTGCCGACAGCGCGTCCGCGTTCTTCGTCGTCAGCCAGTTCCGGCGCAATAGGAACAACAACGTGTGTGACTGCGGCAGTCAGGCCGATGGCGATGCTTGCCGTCAGCAACATCCAGAGGCGGGGCGCAAGGGCTGCGAGGAGCGCGGCGATGGCAACTCCGGCAAAGAGGCGCACCATGAGGCCGCGACGCTCAATGACATCGCCTAGCGGCACAAAGGCGAGGATGCCGACCGAGTAGCCAACCTGCGTTGCCACAGCCACCATGCCCATAGAACCGTGGCTGGCGTGCAGGCTGTGTGCCATATCCAGCAGCAGAGGCTGGTTGTAGTAGATGTTGGAAACCCCGACACCGCACGCGAGGCCTAGAAACGGCAGCAGGCTGCGATGCCTGGGATGCAGGTCGACTGGAGCTTCAGGAGGAATGGTGGCGATGTCTGTCAAACACCAGTTTAGATGAGGGGGAAGCGCGATCGATTCCGGCGCTTCTCTCTTCGCACTGGTTACCGCGAATCAACCGCAGCTGCGGCTACAAAAGCATCGAGTGCTGAGGCCTGGCTACCTGCATTGCCCGCGTCAAACGGGCCGGACCAGACTTGCCCAAACTGGTAGTCGGACCCTTGAGCGTTGTTCCAGATGCTCTCTGCGTTGGTGTCGAAAAACTTCCTGTAATGCGGGTCCGGGAATGCATCATTCAACGCCATGAGATTGCGCACGAAGATGCCTTTGAACTGCACGCCGTCAGCTCCGCAGCTGGGTTCGCAGGTGTCGTGCAGAATGCCATTGGCATCGGTAAGGTGAGTGAGCGCTGCCGAGGCAATTGATTGAGCGTAGCAGGAAGCACCGGATTCGGCGCGGTCTTATTCAATTCTGTAAGACCGCCAAGAATAACACCCTGGTTGTAACTCCACGTGTTCTGCTGGTTGTTTTTGCATGTGGAATGATCAAGACCGTCATTGATCAAATGTTGCCCGTTGATCATGCCCGAATTCGCAAACCAGCGCCATTCCTTTTGCGCCCAGGAGAGATACTGCGCGTGTTCGCTGGGATTTGCCGAACGCCGGGCAAGATGAGCAGCAACCGAGAGAAAAAGTTCGTTGGCTATGGCGTTTTTATAGTTACGATCCTTGCTCCACCAGATACCTCCGCCGCATGTGGAATCCCAGCCGTTTGCCATGTCGGCGAAGATAGAACTGGCCATCGACAAGTATCGCGTCTCCTTTGTCAGATCGTAGACATCGATCCAGGCAAGCGCCCACCAGCCTTCGTCGTCATAGTAGTTGTTGATAAATCCGCTTGAGGTTTTCTGCGCTTGTTGGAAGGTATTCGAAAAGACAGACTGATAGTTTTCGCTACGGGTCGCCCGCGAGTAGTCGGCAAGGACTGTGATGGCGTTTGCCGAGTTCCACCATCCTGTGGCCTGGTAAAGCCCCCTGTTTTGCGTATACCAGGACTGCAGTGTGCGGATGCCGTCTGACGCCTGTTGCAGATAATCAGGGCCCTTTGCTTGGTTTTCCTGTTTCTGCTGAGCGAATGAGGAAGCCGCGCACAGGCCGATCAGCAAAAGAGCGAGCGTACGGAGCATGTGTGCCTCGATTACAAGGGATTAGATAATTAGATGGTAACGTTTCCATTTATCGATCAGCAAGCACAATGACCCGTAAAACCAATTATCACAGCACTCCATAAACAGGATTTACAAATCGCTTGTTATTTTGGTATATATGTACCATGATAGCAAAGGACGAAGTTTCCCCGGAGTTGATCGTCGAGCGCGTGCAAACAGGTGTACGCATCGAAAAGCGGCTGTTGAAGGTCTTAAAGGCGCTCGCAGAGTATCACGACATGTCGTTGGGAGATTTGTTGGAGGGGATTGTCCTGCACGCCTTCGATGGCAAGTGCGCCTTCGCGAAGGAAAGCCTGCAACGCATCGTGGACCTGAAACACATCTATGGTCTTGACCTGGATGCATCGGCGAGCCACCGGATGCGTGACCGCAAATGAGCACAGCATGAAGACGCGAGAGATGCAGGTGAAGGAAGCAGCATTGAAACATCTTCACAACGGCTTCGAATTCATCATGAATGCCCCCAGAGAGAGGACTTTTCCACTCTTCGGCGCGAACCGGGAACGCATGTGGGCTTCTGGCTGGAAACCAAAGTTTTTGTACCCGTTCCCTGCAGAAGATGTAGCTGGCGCAGTGTTTCGCGTGCGGCATGGACACGAGGATGCCGTATGGGTGAATACAGTCTTCGACGAGCGGAATGGCCATATTCAATATGCGTATTTTCTTCCGGATGTAATGGTGACGGTGATCGATATTCAATTGACGCAGCTGGGCGCAGAACGCACGCAGGCAACAGTAATCTATGAACGCACTGCGCTGAGCGCGAAGGCGAATGCGATGGTTGTGCAGCGTGGAGAGGGAGATCGCCGGATGGGTCCGGAGTGGGAGATGCAGATCAACAGATATTTGCAGAGAAATAAGCCATAGCAGTCAGATACTGATTCCATTCGGTGCTGTAAAGGTTTCGTCTGCTAAAATTGCCCGTATTGCGCGTCGCTGCCGGCACGAAGATAAGGATTCGGCTTCATCATCGGAGGCAGTGCGATGCTCGACGCCATGCGGATCCCTCTGTCTTTACTTGCCGCTCAGCACCAGCTTGCTAATGGTGGCGAGCTGCATATTTGACGTTCCTTCATAGATTTTGCCGATCTTGGCATCACGATAAAATTTTTCAACCGGATAATCTTTCACGAAGCCGTAACCGCCGTAGATTTCTACGGCCTGGCTGGCAACGCGCTCGGCAACCTGCGAGGCAAAATACTTTGCCATTGCCGCTTCACGGATATAGCTGAGTCTGGCGTCTTTGAGGCGCGCTGCGTTATAGACGAGCAGGCGCGTGGCCTCAATATCGGTTGCCATTTCCGCGAGCGAAAACTGCACTGCCTGGAATTCAGCGATAGGTTTGCCGAATTGTTTGCGCTCCTGTGCGTATTTCGCGGCGCAGTTCCATGCGCCCTGAGCAAGCCCCAGCATCTGCGCCCCGATGCCGATACGGCCTTCATTCAATGTTTCGATGGCGATCTTGTAGCCCTTCCCCGGCTCGCCAAGGACGTTCGCCGCAGGCACGCGGCAGTCTTCGAGAATGAGCTCACACGTGGACGAGGCGCGGATGCCAAGCTTGTCCTCCTTCTTGCCGATGGAGAAGCCTGGAGAATCCTTTTCCACAAGAAAAGCAGTGATGCCTTTGTATCCGGCCGCCGGGTCGAGCGTGGCGAAGACGATAAAGATGCCAGCCTCTTTTGCATTCGTAATCCAAAGCTTCTGTCCGTTGAGAATGTACTGGTCGCCGCGCAACTCTGCCCGCGTTTGTAGCGCGAAGGCATCTGAACCGGAAGCAGCCTCCGAAAGGGCATACGCGCCAACGGTGTCGGTTGCAAGGCGCGACAGATAGGTCTTCTTTTGCTGCTCAGTTCCCCAGCGCAAAAATGCATTCACGCAAAGCGTATTCTGCACATCGACAAGCACCCCTACGGATGCGTCGATAGCAGAAATCTCTTCGACGGCCAGGATCGCCTCGAAAAATGTGCCTCCGCTGCCCCCATATTCCATTGGAATCTCAATTCCCATCAGCCCGAGGTTGAAGAGCTGCGGCAACAAATTGACGGAAAAGTGTTGCTCTTCATCCATCTGGCGAACCAGCGGGCCGATACTTTGTTGCGCGAATTCACGCACCGTAGACCGAAAAAGCTGCTCATCTTCGTTCAACTGCGTAAGCGGTAAAGCGGCGGAGGTAGTGAGCGTGTCAGCCATGGAAACCTCAGAAGGTGGAAAACCGTTGAGTGTAGCAGAAGACGTGGGAAACACGCCAAATTGCGGCATCCTGTACTGTCAGGAATTGGGGAAATCATCTAAGATCAATGGCACGCGATGACATCCTCAATACACGCTGTTGCCACTGGGATTTTTTGTGTCTGCTTCCTGCTTGTGACTCTGGCTGGTTTTTGGGCTGCGCGCTGGAAGCGCGGCGACCTGAACAGCCTGGAAGAGTGGGGCCTGGCAGGACGCCGGTTCGGAACGCTTGTGACCTGGTTCCTGATCGGCGGCGATTTCTATACCGCATATACCGTCATTGCCGTCCCGGCTGCGCTTTATGGAACCGGCGCACCCGGTTTCTTCGCAATTCCGTACTGCATACTTTTATATCCTTATATGATGCTGGTGCTTCCGCGATTGTGGGAGGTATGTCACCGTCACGGTTACGTAACACTGGCTGATTTTGTCCGGGGACGCTATGGCAGCCGATCGCTCTCCATCGCTATTGCGCTTACGGGAATTCTCGCGACAATGCCATATATTGCTCTGCAGTTGGTCGGTATGCGTGAAGTCATCGCCGCACTCGGCATCCATGGTGAATGGCCGCTCATTGCCGCCTTTGTGATTCTCGCGGCTTATACCTACTCAAGCGGCCTGCGCGCGCCTGCCGTCATCGCCATCGTCAAAGACATCATGCTCTACATCATGGTGCTGGCGGCCGTCATTATCATTCCGGCGAAACTCGGGGGATACGCGCACGTTTTTTCTGCAGCCAGTACAGCGCTCGCCCAGAAAAAGCCGCCAGCATCCATTATTCTGCAGCCGTCGCAGTATCTGAGTTACGCGACGCTGGCTTTCGGTTCTGCTATCGCCATAGTTCTTTATCCGCATACCGCGACCGGCGTGCTCAGCTCGGCCAGCGGTCGTGTGATCAAGCGCAACGCCGCGCTTCTGCCTGCCTATAATTTGCTGCTGGCGCTCATCGCGCTGCTCGGCTTTGTCGCGCTCGCCGCAGGAATCCGTACAGCAAACTCATCGAGCGCAGTTCCGCTGCTCTTTATGCAGATGTTTCCTGAGTGGTTCTCCGGATTCTGCCTCGCCGCCATCGGCATCGGCGCGCTCGTTCCCGCTGCCATTATGTCGATCGCGTCGGCGAATCTGTTTACGCGCAATCTTTATGGTGAGCTCGTTCACCGCTCGATGACGCCAAAGCAAGAGGCCACGCAGGCGAAGCTGGTCTCGCTTTTTATCAAGATCGGCGCGCTTATCTTCGTCCTTTTTGTGCGTGCGCAGTATGCCATTGAGCTGCAGTTATTAGGAGGCATCTGGATTGCCCAGCTCTTTCCTTCGGTTGTCTGTGGCCTCTTTACCCGCTGGTTCCATGGCCGGGCTCTTTTGTGGGGATGGCTCGCCGGCATGACGACAGGAACGAGCATGGCTTTTGCTCGCGACTTGAAAAGCTCTATCTATCCATTGCATTTTGGCAGACATATCTGGACAGTCTATGCAGCCATTCCGGCATTGTTCGCGAATCTGCTGGTCTCGACCGCCGTCACGCTGCTGCTCAACCGACTTGGCCATGAACGAGGCCGCGACGCAACCTTAGAAACGGACTATGAAGCCGAGTCAGCGTAGACCGATAAAGCTGCTACGATACAGCCGTGACTTCCGTATCGCCGTTTCCGGTTCTGAACAATACGCAGCATCCGCATGAAAACTTTGGCGCGTCACAAGAGTTAGAACGCAGGTTACGCTCCACAGTTCGGGGTGAGGTTCGCTTCGACTCAGGTTCACGCGCTCTATACGCTACCGACGCTTCCAATTATCGTCAGGTACCGCTTGGCCTGGTCATTCCCCGAGACGTTGCTGATGTGGAGGCGACCCTTGCCGCATGCCGCGAGCTTGGCGCACCTGTACTTCCACGCGGAGGCGGCACGAGTCTCTCGGGGCAATGCTGCAATGTCGCCGTGGTGCTCGACTTTTCGAAGTACATGCGATCCATCCACTGGCTTGATGCGAAAAAGAAGCTGGCGTATGTCGAACCCGGTATTGTGCTCGACCGCGTTCGCGAAGCCGCAGAGGAACATCACCTCACATTTGCGCCTGATCCGGCGACACATAGTCGCTGCACGTTGGGCGGCATGATCGGCAACAACTCCTGCGGCGTGCATGCGCTCATGGGTGGCAAGACGGTCGACAATATCCAGTCGCTCGATATCGCACTCTACGATGGAACGCGGCTGACTGTCGGTGCCACAACGGAAGAAGAACTCAGTGCCCTCATCGCTGCCGGAGGAAGACGCGGGGAAATCTATGCTGGATTGCGGCGTATTCGCGATCAGTATTCCGATCTGGTGCGCAAGCGTTTTCCGCGTATTCCGCGCCGCGTCTCCGGATACAATCTCGACGAACTGCTGCCTGAAAGCGGATTCCACGTCGCGCGAGCGCTGGTAGGGAGTGAAGGCTCATGCGCTACGGTACTCGGCGCAACGCTCCATTTGAAAGACAGTCCTCCCCATCGGCGATTGGTTGGACTGGGCTTTGCCGATCCATTCATCGCGGCTGACCATGTGCCGCTTGTGCTCGAATACAAACCAATTGGGCTGGAAGGCTTCGATGGCATGCTCGTCGACTTTATGCGGCGCAAGCAACTTGCCGTAGACGATGTTTCCCTTCTGCCCGAAGGCCGCGGTCACCTGCTGGTCGAATTCGGAGGATGGTCGCCCGAGGACGCAGACGCTCAGACCGAAAGGTTTATGCAAGCCATATCGCAAGCGCCCGCCGCCATTCGCCGTTATACGGCAACCGAAGCGCCGCGCGTGTGGCACGTGCGTGAATCCGCGCTTGGTTCGACTGTTTTTGTTCCCGGTGAACCGCACGGATGGGAGGGATGGGAAGACGCAGCCGTTCCTCCGGAAAAGCTCGGCTCCTACCTTCGTCAGCTTTTTAAGTTAATGAGCGAGTTCGGTTACCGCAGCCCCATGTATGGCCACTTCGGCGAGGGCTGCGTGCACATGCGCATCAATTTCGATCTCGAAAGCGAAAACGGGATCCGCAAATTCCGCGCTTTTCTCGATCTCGCGACGGATATTGTGCTGGCGCACGGTGGGTCGATCTCCGGCGAACATGGTGATGGCCAGGCTCGCGCTGCACTGCTACCCAAAATGTTTGGCCCGGAGCTGATGCGGGCTTTCCGCGAGTTCAAATCTCTGTGGGATCCGCTCAATAAGATGAACCCTGGCAAGCTCATAGATCCAGTTGCCGTCTACGAGCCGCATGAAAATCTGCGCCTCGGCGCGGGCTATGAGTCAAAAAAAATCGACACTTACTTTCAATTCCCAGTGGACAAAGGTTCGTTTGCCGAGGCCACGCTGCGCTGCGTCGGCGTAGGCGCGTGCCGCAAACAGGGTGCCGGCACAATGTGCCCAAGCTACATGGCTACGCGGGAAGAGCAGCATTCCACGCGCGGCCGCGCGCATCTCCTCTGGGAGCTGCTCGAAGGCAATGTGCTCGATCATGACTGGAGCAATGAGCAGGTACGTGAGGCGCTGGATCTATGCCTTTCCTGCAAAGCATGCAAGAACGAATGCCCGGTGAATGTGGATGTTGCAACCTATAAAGCTGAGTTCCTGGCGCACTATCACGAGCAACATCGTCATCATCTGCGTGACTATGCCTTCGGTTTTATGGATCGCTGGGCTCATCTCGCATCGTCAATTCCGGGATTAACAACACGGCTTGCCAACCTGCCTCTTCTGATTCCAGGCATCCAGGGATTGATTAAGCGATCCCTGGGCATCGCACCGCAGCGCAGGCTTCCGCAATTTGCGCCACGCAGTTATCAGAGCAGCGTCACGCCAGATGGCACAACGGCATCACAATCGCCGGTACTCTTGTGGCCGGACACCTGGAACAACTACTACCATCCACATGTGCTGGAGTCTGCGCAGCAAGTGCTTATGAATGCCGGGTTCACTCCCTATACGCCCAAGCAGCACGTCTGCTGCGGCCGTCCGCTATACGACTTCGGATTTCTTAAGCAGGCCCGCACCTATCTAGAAAAGATATTGCAGGACTTCGCCCCGCAGATCGATGCCGGTACGGCATTTGTCTTTTTGGAGCCGAGTTGCGCCAGTGTCTTCCGCGACGAGCTGCTGAATTTCTTTCCGGCGGATTCACGCGCAAAAAGACTCAGCAAACAAACGCTCCTTCTCAGCGAATTCCTGGTGCGGCGTGCACCCAGCTATCAACCACCTGCGCTCGCCGGACAGCGCATTGTCCTGCATGGGCACTGTCATCATAAATCGGTGATCAAGATGAAGGACGAGCTGACGATACTGAGCGCAACCGGCGCGCATGTGGACCTGCTCGACGCTGGCTGTTGCGGGATGGCCGGGCCCTTTGGTTTTGAAAAAGAAAAATACGAGGTGTCACAGGCTCTCGGTGAACGCGTGCTCTTGCCGGCGGCACGTCAGGCAGCATCGGACACATTGCTGGTCACAGATGGCTTCAGTTGTCGCGAGCAGGTCGCCCAAAATACGAATCGGCGCGCCCTGCATTTCGCCGAGGTTCTCAGTAATCGCCCTCAACCACATTCTTGAGCGGCTCCCCGCTGACGAATCGTTTGACCTGCTCGGCGACCAGGTCAAAGGCCCGCGGCATGTAAAGGGGGCTTGATCCCCCAACGTGCGGGGTGAGGAGCAGGTTCGGCGCGCTCCACAATGGATGTCCCTCCGGGAGTGGTTCTGGATCCGTCACATCGAGCGCCGCGCGAATGCGCTCTTCTGTTAGCGCCTTCACCAAAGCATCTGTATCCACGACAGGACCGCGTGCGGCATTTACCAGCAAGGCTCCCTGCTTCATGCGAGCCATCGCGTCAGCGTCTATCAAGTGCCGCGTTTCTGGTGTGAGCGGTACAATCAGCACGACGATGTCTGCTTGCGGCAGCAGTTCGAGTAACTTCTCTACCGGCTCAACTCCCGGACGCTCTGCGCGCGCCATACGAATGAATTGCACTCCAAATGGCGTCAAACGGTCTTCAATGGATCTACCAATCGATCCGTATCCGACAATCATTACCGTCTTGCCGGCCAGCTCTTCTATGAATACCGGCGGATAATGACGCTTATTTATCTTGTAGACTGACTGGTAGTTTGCTTCTGCCGCTTCGCGCGAAACCCACTTGCCTGCCCGCTGAAGATCAAAATAAAAGGGGAGAAATTTTGTTGCCGCCAGAATAGCGGTTACGGCCCACTCTGAAGTGGCCACATTATGCGCGCCCTGCGCGTCGCATAAAATTGCACCCGGTGGTACAAATGCGCGCAGCCAGTCGACCCCGGCCTGCAGCGACTGTACTACTTTTACTCCGCGAAGATGGGGCGCAACAGGCTCGGCTGCCTGCTTAAACAGCGGAGCCACCCAGAAATCGATGTCTATGGGCGCAGACGGCTTCTGAGGCAGAATGTGGACTTCGACTTCCGCAGGTAGTTTTGCCAGTAAGGACTCGTCTGCCCAGTGCGGCACTCCTACTCTCACCATGTGAACACAGCTCCCTTATATCGATCCGTCAATGCTACTTATGCTAATCGAGACAGGAGCCAAAGATGCGGAAGAACTACCGGGCATTCGCGCAGGTTGCAGCAAAGCCCGGTGTAAGCTTACTGCTTCTGGTGAAAGAGAGCGTTGTTGATGTCCGGCCAGAATTCCTTGAAGACAAATGTCATACCATCCAGAGTCACGTTTGTGAGCCAACGCTGACCTACCTTCGTCCATGTCTGATAAGTGCTTGGATAGTACGTGCTCGAAATGCCTGCGGCTGCACCTGCGCCTACGATCTCCGAAGAGTTGAATGTCTCATTTCCCGCGTCCGTGCGCGTAATCAATACGCGAGAGAATGCGTAGCCGGTCCGCTTGACCACACCGCCGCGGCCCAGCGTGTAATAGCGGGTATCATGCCCCAACGCCGATGGCAGAATGGCCTCGACCATGTAATTCTCGACAGTTTGATCTGCGAGAGTATGCCAGTAGTAGCGGCCATACCCTACAGCCCCCTGGCGGAATTCAGGATACGAATTCTGTGCCTGACCGACGCCCGCCAGAATGCCCACAAAAATGAATGCTGAATAATCGAAGCTGTCCTGCGTTGCGGTTACAAATTTCTCTTTTACTGATTGGGGTGGAAGCTTCTCGTCCACTGAAACGGCTCGGAAGTTCGGAATAATACCGAGAATGCGCTTCGTCTGCTTGCCTTCCATGCTGGTGGGCTGGGGAGTTTGCGTACCTCCACTCTGGTCTGTGTTCTGCTGTGCCAGAGCAGCATCGGGCGCATTGGGAATGTTGTCATCCGACGCGATAGATTGCGCCCGTGCCATGCCCAGCGAACAAAGCGCAGTAAGGACAAATACAGAACATCGGGGAAGAAAATGTGATCGATGCATGTTGCTTAGACGACCAATCATGCCCACAAGGTGCAAAGAAAACAATGATTTGAAGGCACTTTTATCGTAAAAATTTCGACAAGGCTTCCAGTCCGGCTTCAATCGCCGGTTTTGGCACTGAGTAGCCAAATCGCACATGCCCCTCACCCTGAGCGCCAAAAACAACGCCGGGAATCGTGGCAACATGGGCCTTTTCCAGCAAGGTCGTCGCCGCCTTACGGCTGTCTTTACTGATTGTGCTGACGTTTGGCAATGCATAGAACGCGCCTTGCGGAAGCTCGCACTGTAATCCCAAATCATTTAATCCATTGACCAGCAGATCGCGCCTCTCGCGGTATTCTTCCCTGCGCTTGACGAGAAAATCATGCGGCGTGGCCAGCGCCTCGAGCGCAGCCCACTGCGATGGGGTTGAAACCCCATTTACAGAATAGAGCACCAGCTTGCGCAGCCCTGTCATGAACGGCTCCTTGGCTACCACGTAGCCAACGCGCCAGCCAGTCATTCCATAGCTCTTGGAGAATGTGTACGTAGAAATCGTACGTTCAGCCATACCCGGAAGCGATGCCATGGATACATGATCGCCTTCATACACAAGGTCTTCATATGCTTCATCGGCAATCACGATGAGGTTATGTTTCTTCGCGAACGCGGCGATTTCTTCGGCTTCTGCCCGGGAAAACACAGTGCCAGACGGATTTTGCGGCGTGTTGTAGTAAATGGCCTTGGTATGAGGTGTGGAAAATTGCTCCAGCGTTTTGGTGAATCCGTTTCGCCTCGCGCCTGCGGTGGGGACCAGCAGAGGCCGCGCCTGCGCTCCCGTCACCATGTCGCGAATCGGGGTCCAGTAGGGAGAAAACAGAAGCATATCATCTCCCGGATCGAGCACGGCCTGAAACGCAGCGTAAAGCGCGTGTGCGCCGCCGGCTGTGATCAGAACATCATCGAATTTGACGTCAAGATGATTACGAGTTTTCAGCTTCTCGACCAGCGCCTCGCGCAGTGGGACGATCCCTGAAGAGGGCGCGTATTTTGTCTTGTTTTCGACTAGAGCGCGCACCATGGCGTATTTGATCGGCTCCGGCGTCTCGAAGAAAGGCTCACCACCGTGAAATGCATGCACCATCTGGCCGGCGTTCCGAAGTTCAATGACCTTATTGCGGATCTGAACAATATCGGAAAATCCGACTTCATCCAGACGTTTTGCCACGCGCAGCACACTTTTCTTCGTGACCATTTCAGTTTCTCCAAACGGGGAAATCGGCTGGCGTGGGCGACTCGGAGCAACGCCAAACTCTCTAGCTTATCCGATCTTCGGCTTTCGGAGGGGTCGTCCGGCGTAATCACCTTAAAATGATATGCTGCGTTTTATGCGTCGTTCCGCTATCTGGCTGCTGCTCGCAGTTCTCTGGCTGATCATTGCCGTCGTAACTACACTGCGCCAGGGGTGGCAGCGGGCTTGGCTGCAGGCCATCATTTCGCTGCTGTTTTTTGGTTTAGCCATATATTTCCGCCGCAAAGAGGTAATCAGGTAGCGAGCGCGCCTGAGTAAATTGCCATGCCCGCGACGGCATCTACGCGTATCTGATGCAAAGCATCGATCTCTGCCTGTTCACGGATTCCCCCGGCAACAATCAATTGCCTCTCGGTCAGTTCGCGCAATTGTTGTGCAATGGCCATTGGAAATCCCTGCATCGTGCCCTCCGTGTCCACGTGTGTATAGAGAAACGCTCCGCAATAGGGATTAAGAGCAGCGACTGCATCCTGAGGAGCGAGTCCTGCCTGCTCCTTCCAGCCTTTGACGGCGACTTGCCCCTGCTTCGTGTCGATGCTTGCGACAAATTGCGCAGCCCCAATCTCTTCCCGAACGGCCTCTGCCAGAGCAACGTTTACTCTACCCGCGCCATCTTCACGACCGAACAGCGCCGACCCGAAAATAACACGCTTCGCGCCTGCGCTGAGCAGTTGCTTCGCGCGTTCCACTGTTGCGATACCGCCGCCTACCTGGCAGGGAAGGCGACTCGCTATCTTCTCGATCAAGGCAGCATTGTTGCCCTGTCGCATGGCCGCATCGAGATCGATGAGCTGCACCATCGGGTAGGGCTCAAATCGTTTGATCCAATATTCGAAATCATCGAAAGCCAGCTTCAGCTTCTCACCTCGAACCAGTTGCACAATGCGGCCACCCATCAAATCAATGGAAGGAATCAGCATGGCAGCCTCACAGGAACACCTCGCTTCGCAATTTCTTCTTTCAGTGTCCGCACGTTGGCGACTCCAAAATGGAAGATGCTTGCGGCCAGCGCAGCATCGGCTTTGCCTTGCAACAACACATCCGCGAAATGATCGGCCGTGCCCGCGCCGCCGGAAGCAATGACCGGAATTTGCACGGCTTCACTCACCCGCGCCGTCAATTCGCAGTCGAAGCCTGCACGGGTTCCATCCGCATCCATCGACGTAAGCAGAATTTCTCCGGCGCCGCGTGCCTCGGCTTCCCGTGCCCATTCCAACACCTTGCGACCAGTCGGCTTGCGGCCTCCGCTCACGTAGACTTCGGCATTTGCCACCGCATCGCCACCTTCCCTGGAGCGCCGCGCATCGATTGCGACGATTACAGCCTGCGCTCCGAATTTATTGCCGATCTCACCGATCAGCTCCGGCCTCGCAATGGCGGCCGAGTTGATGCTGACCTTGTCCGCCCCCGCATCAAAGACCGCAGCGGCGTCCTCCACCGCGCGAATGCCGCCGCCGACTGTGAACGGGACAAAGAGCTGCCTTGCCGTGCGTCTCACTGTATCGATCAGTGTTCCGCGTTCTTCTTGCGTTGCCGTGATGTCCAGCAGCACAATTTCATCGGTGCCCGCTTCTGCGTGGCGGAGAGCGAGTTCCGCAGGGTCGCCCGCATCGACAATATCGATGAATTGCACGCCTTTCACCACCCGCCCGGCATTAACATCGAGACAGGCGATGATACGTTTGGTCAACACGGCTAAAGTCTCACAAAATTCTCGAGGATTCTCAGGCCCAAGGACCCAGACTTCTCGGGATGAAATTGCACGCCCATCACGTTGTCACGCTCGACCGCCGCAGTAAACGGAGCACCATAATTTGTAACCGCAACGGTTTCATTCACAACCGGCGCGCGATACGAATGGGTATAGTAAACAAATTCTCCACTCGAAACGTTTTGCAGCAGACGCGAGGGCTTCACCTCAAGCGAGTTCCAGCCTACATGCGGCACCTTTATGCCGGCCGCAAAACATTCGCACCTTCCGCCGAACGCGCCCAGCCCCGATACGTCTTGTGACTCGGTGCTTCCTTCAAAAAGCCACTGCAATCCGACGCAAATCCCCAGAAATGGAGCCCCCTGGTTTATGCGCTCTCGGATGGCCGCCTTCAATCCTCGCTCCTCGAGAAAAGCGGTCGCAGAAAAATGTCCGACTCCGGGAAGCACCAGTTTGTCTGATTTCGCGACTGCATCCGGATCGGACGTAGCTTCGGCAGGCGCTCCGACAGCAAGCAGCGCCTTCATCACCGAGGTGAGATTGCCCGCCTTGTAATCGATGACCGCGATCACAACAGTCCCTTTGTGCTGGGCAACATATCGTCCATTTGCCGATCTCGCGTGCAGGCAAAACGCAGCGCGCGCGCGAACGCCTTGAACAGTGCCTCTACCTTGTGATGGTTGGAACGGCCGTACATCGTCTTCAAATGAACATTCGCTCTTGCACCGCGTGCAAAGCCTTCAAAGAAATCATCGACCAGTTCAGACTGCAAATCGCCGACAAGCCTCGTCTTCACCTTTGTATCAATGACTGAAGACACGCGCCCGCTCAGGTCAATGGCGGCGATGCCGAGCGTTTCATCCATCGTCATCAAAAAATATCCGGCGCGCATAATGCCTTTCTTATCGCCCAGCGCGCGGTCAAAGGCTTCTCCCAGTGCGATGCCCACATCTTCTACGGTGTGGTGCTGATCAACATCGAGATCGCCTTTGCAGGCCAATTCAAGATCGAAGGCACCGTGGCGCGTAAAAAGCTCAAGCATATGATCGAGAAACCGTATGCCGGTACCGATCTTGTATTGTCCGGCGCCTTCAATTGTGAGGCGCAGACTTATCTGCGTCTCCGCCGTTTTCCGGTCGATTGCAGCCGAGCGCTTGCGAGTATCACTCTTAACCTTTGTCTGCTTAGATTTCATCGGGGCTCCATTGTATTTCCGTCAATGACTCTTCCAACGCTTTCATGCCGAGCACCGTGTGCTCCAGCGTTCCGATCGTGATGCGGACGCAGCCATTGCAGCCGGGATCGTTCGACCGGTCGCGCACCAGCACATTGCGCCAGCGCATGGCCAGCGCGAAGTTCTTGTGCTTTGGCCCGATCTTAGTCAGGATGAAGTTGGCTTCTGATGGCCAGTAAGGAACTCCGAGCCGCCGTAATGCTGCTGCGAACAACTCGCGCCCGCGCAGAACCTCATCCACATACCATTCCAGATACGCGTTATCCTCGAGCGCTGCAGGCAGGCATGTCAGCGCAAGGCCGTTAACACTATAAGGAGAAATCACACGGCGCATCCAGTGCATCTGTTTCTCGTGTGCCGCAAGCATCCCCAGACGAAGTCCAGCAAGACCATATGCCTTTGAGAAAGTACGCGTCACGACGAGGTTCGGCACGGTTCCAATCAGATCGATAACACTCTGCCCGTAAAAGTGGTAGTAAGCTTCATCCACCAGAACGATTGCATGGGGAGCACGCTCAATCACCTTTACAATCGATTCGCGAGTGACAACGCGTCCCGTCGGGCTATTTGGATTTGCGATGGCAATGAGTTTCGTTGCGGGGGTGATCTTATCGAGCAGCATTTCCAGCGGAAAGGAAAAGCCGTGCCCTGCCTGCACAGAGACGATCTTCGCCTCGGTCGATGAGCCGTACACCTCATACATCGAATATGTCGGCACGGGCAGGAGAAACTCATCGCCCTCATCGAGAAATGTCTGGCAGAGAACATGGATTGCCTCATCCACGCCATTGGTAAGGAGAACCTGCGAGGCGTCGAGATTGAGATGCGTCGCGACGATTTTTTCGATAGGTTCACGCTCGGGATACTTCGTAAGGTCGGCGCGAGAAATGTGTCCCAAAACTTCAAGAACCCTTGGCGAACAGGCAAAGGTGTTCTCGTTGAAATCAAGGCGTACGCCATCACGAGATCCAAGCGGCGGGTGATAATCCTTGGTGCGCAGAATCGTCGCACGCGGCTGGGGGCCTTCAGGCATGGCCACCTCGCACACGAATCGCTTCGGCATGGCCCTGCAATCCTTCTGCCTCGGCGAGAACAATCGCTGAAGCTCCCAGCCGCTTCATTCCCTGTTGCCGATATTTCTGTATAGTGATGATCTTGAAGAAGTCCGAGACGCTCAGGCCTCCGCGCACGCGTGCAAGACCGCCGGTAGGCAAGGTGTGATTCGGCCCGGAAATGTAGTCGCCCATGGGCTGCGCAGAGTAGCGGCCTATAAAGACCGATCCGGCATGCATCACCCACTCGAGATCGCTTTCCGCATCGACCGTCAGGTGTTCCGGAGCGAGGCGGTTCGTAATTCCGCGTGCTTCTGCAACTGTTTTTGTTACGAATATGATGCCGCTGCGCCGGATTGCCTCCCTGGCAATCGAGTTTTTGCTCACTCGCCGCTCTACTTCCGCGCTGACGTTTTCCGCGAGAGCAGTCTGGGTCGTAATAAAAACGGCGACCGTATCCGGATCATGCTCCGATTGCGCGACTAGATCGGCGGCAATGCATTCTGGATAGCCTGTTTCACTCGTAACGACAATCTCTGTCGGTCCGGCAAGCATATCGATGGCGCAATCGAACGAGACCAGTTTCTTAGCCGCCGTCACATAGGCATTCCCCGGACCGACGATTTTATCGACGCGTGCGATGCTTTCCGTCCCATATGCCAGGGCCGCCACTGCCTGCGCACCGCCGATGCAGTAAAACTCTTTGATGCCGAGGAAGCCGGCGACCGCCAGCGTTTCAGGAGCAGGCCGCGGAGATACCACGACGATCCGCTTAACACCTGCAACCTGCGCTGGAATCACCGTCATCAGCATCGTAGACGGCAGCGGATATCGTCCGCTGGGAACATAGCAGCCAACGGATTCAAGCGGACGCACTTGCTGCCCGACCTTCAAACCGGCTACAGGCTCGAAGCTCCAATCCTTCGGCATCTGCCGCTGTGCGAAGCGACGGATATTTTTTGCTGCAGTTTGAACCGCTGCCCGGAAGGCAGGCGAAACCTCTCGCCATGCTTGCTTTATCTCGTCTTCAGAAATACGTAACGGTGTCTGTTCCGATATGCGGTCGAAGCGGGTGGCATAGCCGCGCAGAGCCGCGTCGCCACCCTTTCGCATGCCTTCGAGAATCCGCCGCGCAACCGGCACGGCACGCTCATCGACCGTGTTGCGGCGGCATTCCAACTGCGCGATCAACGCCTGCGCGCGCGTGCCGTCGCGCCCTGCCGTATGCAACACTTTCATTTAGAGAACCACCTTGCTAAGCGGATATTCGACGATGCCTGTGGCGGAGGCGGCCTTGAGTTTTGGAATCACATCGCGAACGGCGCTTTCCTCTAGGATGGTATTGACTGCGACCCAGTTGGGATCGCTGAGCGCGGAGACAGTTGGCGAGTTCAGCGCCGGAAGCACGGAAAGCACAGCGGCAAGGTTCGCTTTCTGCACATTCAGCATCAGGCCAACCTGCCCTTGTGCGGCGATGGCTCCCTGCAGCATCAGGGCAAGGTTGTCGATCTTCTGTTTCTTCCACGGGTCGTCGTAGCTCGCCGGATTGGCGATGAGGTGTGTCTCGCTTGCCATTACAGTATCGATGATGCGCAAACGATTGGCCTTTAACGAGCTGCCGGTTTCGGTCACTTCGACGATGGCATCGGCGAGCGTGGGAGGCTTGACTTCGGTTGCGCCCCAGCTGAACTCGACCTTGACGGGCACGTTTTTTTCAGCGAAATAACGCTTGGTTACTTCTACCAGCTCAGTTGCAATCGTTTTGTCGGCGAGGTCTTCTGCTTTTTGATACGGTGAGTCATCTGGCACTGCAAGCACCCAGCGAACACGCTGACGGCTCTGCTTCGCGTAGACGAGGCTGGTGATGCTCTTCACTTCGCGGCCACTCTCTACAACCCAGTCAATACCGGTAAGGCCTGCGTCGAGCGCACCGTGGTCGACATAACGAGCCATCTCCTGGGCACGAATTAGCGTGCACTCGATTTCGTTATCGTCGATCGAGGGAAAATACGAGCGGCCATTCGCATAGATATTCCAGCCTGCACGCTGGAAGAGCGCAATCGTCGCATCCTGCAAACTGCCCTTGGGAATGCCGAGCCTCAGCTTGTCGGCCATTAGCGCACCTCCGCTGCTGCATTGATTGCAACCGGTCGTGTGAAACAGCTCACAGTTCCTTCGTGGCATACCAGGCCGTCGCCTTCCACCTGCACGCGGTAAAGGACCGTGTCCTGGTCGCAATCGGTCGATGCTTCGATAATTCGTAGGCGATTGCCGCTGGTTTCGCCCTTCATCCACAGCTTCTGGCGCGTGCGGCTCCAGAAGGTTACAAATCCGGTTTCGAGTGTTTTTTGATAACTGGCTTCATTCTGGAAGCCGACCATAAGCACCTGCCCGGTCGCAGCGTCCTGCACAATCGCCGGTACCAGTCCGTCCATTTTTGCGAAATCAATGGCTATATTCGTCATTCCTCATCCTTTTGTCTTGTCCGGCTTAGCGTTTTCTGTGCAGGCGGCAAATGCAAAAAGCCCGCCTGCGCTTAGCGCATCGGCGGGCTTTTAGGTCCTTTGATTCTGGCTTTTACTCTAAGCCATAAGGATGCGCCGACACGCTCGTCACGTGAAGATGGTGATGATGACGATGGTGAAGGTGAATCTGCATCTAGGTTTGAAGTTACTTTGCTTCGGGAATGGTGTCAAGTCCCGGGGACGAGAGCTTCATTGGTTCGCGGCAAACCGTTTTGCAGACAGGAAATCAATAGGATGCCTGGAGCGTCCATCGATTGCCAGGTCGGCCAGCACTTCACCAAGAACGCTCGTGAACTTAAAGCCGTGTCCAGAAAACCCGCAGGCAATGGTGACCTGCGGGTAGTCCGGGTGCGGGGAGACGACAAAATCCTCATCGGGGGTCATGGTATACATGCAGGTGGAAGCACGGAGCAGTCGTCCATTCAGCTCTGGAATATAGGTGGCAAGCAGCTCGCGGATTTCACCAATATCGCTCGCCAGAATAGTTCTGTCGATCGATTCGGCCGTGCACACATCGCCGCCTGAATGAATCGCGGCTTTCACTCCTCCGTTTTGGCCATCCATCGAAGGAAAGCCGTAGAAGATTTTGTTAGAGGGCGTCTGCCAGATGTAAATCGGCAACTGAGCGGATGAAAAACGCTCTATATCCCGGGTCGGCTCAAACCACGCCATCACATGTCGCCGCACGTGCAAAGGCAACGCAGTCGCGTGGAGCAGGTCAGGTGCCCATGCGCCGGGAGCAAGCACGAGATGAGCTGCTTCGTAGGTTCCCCTCTGCGTAGCGACTCGAACGACGCCAGAAGTAGTCACCTGCCAGTCTGAGATCGGCTCTTCAAAATGCAATGCCGCGCCTCGCTGTAATGCAAGTTGAAGATGCGCAGCAACCGCGGCTTCCGGCCCCAAGCATCCTGCCTTCTTTTCGTAAACAGCCCAGTCATCAGCGCGTGGTTGTAGCGTGGGAAAGCGTCTGCACACTTCGGCCGCATCGAGTAATTCATAGGCGAGCCCATACTGCTGCGCGCTTAGCAGGCTGCCGCTCACCACGCCGCAATGCTCAGGGCCTAGAAATAATCCACCACCCGTAATGCGGAGCAGCTCCTTTGCGGTATCCCGCTCCAGCTGCTCCCACAGCTCATACGCGCGGAGAACCAGCGGCACATAGCCAGGATTTTCATAATATGCCTGGCGAATAATTCGCGAGCTTCCATGCGACGAGCCTCGGTCATGCGCTGCAGTGTAGCGCTCGAGTCCAAGCACCCGTTTTCCACGCGATGCCAGATGGCAGGCAGCAGCGCTGCCAACGCCTCCCAGACCAACTACGATTGCGTCGTATGTCTCCGTCATGGTGTTCTTTCAGATTATCTTGCGTCTTACAAGAAAAGAGCTTCGCGAATGCGTGATTCGTCTACGATGAAAACAACATCCATCCAAGGGAGGAACCTCTGTATGAGGCTTATGCAGCGGATGACTGCATTCTGTACGATTGCGGTTTTGGGAATTCTGTCGGGCGGCAGTGCGCATGCCAGCGACGCCGCGAAGACCATTGAAGGCAGGAATGGCATTGAATTGCCGGCACCTCCTGCAACTGCAACGGGTACGGTTACGGAGGACTTCCACGGGACGGAAATCAAAGATCCCTACCGTTGGCTGGAAGATGCTAAAAGCCCGCAGACGCGGGCGTGGATCGACTCGCAGATAAGGTACACGGAAGAGTATCTGTCACAGATCAAAATTCGCGAGCAGATTGTCGCCGACCTGACGAAACTGCAGCGTGTCGATGTCTATTCAGTACCCGCCGAATATGGCGGCAAGATATTCTTCGAGAAACGCCTGGCGGACGAAAATCAGTCTTCGATCTATGAGCGCGATGGCTGGAAGGGCACAGACACACGGCTGGTAGACGCGACAAAGCTCAGCGCGGACCAGAATACCTCCGTCAGCATTGACGACATTTCCCATGACGGCAAGCTCGTCGTGTACGGCATCCGGCAAGGTGGTGCGGATGAACAGTCGGTCCACATTCTGAATGTGGACACCAGGCAAGAGCTGGCAGACACCCTGCCGAGTGGCCGCTACTTCGGCATAAGCCTCAGCCCAGACCAGAAAGGCCTGTACTATGCGCGTTTCACGCATGAAGGGACCTGCGTCTATTACCACAAATTCGGTACTCCCACAGCGAGCGACAGCATGCTTTTCGGCAAGGAGTATCGCGGCGAAAAACTGGGCGAGATGGAACTCGTCGGCGTCGGCGTCACGGACAACGGCCACTATCTCATCATCACCATCAGTCGCGGTGTTCCAGCGACGCGGGAAGATATTCTCGTCAAGGATCTTCGCAAACCTGACAGCGAGATCGTGCCGCTGGTGTATGGACTAGAGGCTCGAACTTCCGCCGTCAATATCGGCGACCGCTTCTTTCTTTCGACCGACTACAAGGCTCCGAACAAGCGTATCGTCGAGACAAAACCGGGCGAATCGCCAGACGCGTGGAAGGTTGTCGTACCGGAAGGGAAGAATGTCATCGACGGCTTCAATATTGTCGGCGGCAAGCTCTTTGTTCGGCGGCTGCACGATGTGAAGACGGAGACCTCTATCTACTCTCAGGATGGTAGAGAGATTGGGCAGGTTCCGTATCCGGGCATTGGTTCCGGCTCCGACGTGATCGGCAAACCGGAACAGACGACCGGCTTCTATGTCTTCCAGTCGTTCATTCTTCCGCCTACGATTTATCGCTATGACACCCGCACGGGTAAATCCGACATCTTTTTCCAGCCTAAGGTTCCCTTCGACTCGTCGCAGTATGAAATCAAGCAGGTCTTCTACACTTCAAAGGATGGCACGCGTGTACCGATGTTCGTTGCCGGCAGGAAAGGTCTGAAGCAGGACGGCAGCGTGCGGCTCTTGATGACCGGCTATGGCGGCTTCCAGCTGCCGATGTTGCCGGCGTGGAATCCCGCATATGCATGGTGGATGGAGCAAGGCGGCTACTTCGCAGAACCGAATCTGCGCGGCGGCGATGAATACGGCGAGCCATGGCATAAAGCCGCAATGTTCGAAAAGAAACAGAATGTCTTCGATGACTGGTTTGCGGCGGCGGAATATCTGATTCAGAACCGTTACACCACGCCGGAACGCTTTGCCATCCGCGGGCGCTCGAATGGCGGACTGCTGATGGGCGCCTCGATCACACAGCGTCCCGATCTCTTCGGAGCCATCTGGTGCGGCTACCCGCTGCTCGATATGCTGCGTTACCAGCATTTCCTTTTCGGGCGGTTGTGGACGACAGAATACGGCAGTGCGGACAACGAAAAAGACTTCCCCTATCTTTTGAAATATTCGCCGTATCAGAATGTAAAACCAGGAACAAGATTCCCGGCGATCATGTTTTTTACCGGCGATAGCGATACGCGGGTCGATCCTCTGCATGCGCGCAAGATGACGGCGCGGGTACAGACGGCGAATGCGGGTGACCGGCCTACCCTGCTGCACTACAGCCTGAAGGGCGGGCACAGCTCTGGTGTTTCCTTGTCTCAACTCGTGGATGACGAGGCCGACGAGTTGGCATTCCTCTGGAATGAGACCAGTGCGCCGTAGCATCCCTCCCCTCCTTATCTTCGCCTCTTCCTATATTTTTCAATACTTTAGCGGGGGATCATCCCCCGCTATCCCAATGATTCTGCTTGGGTTAAGTTGGTTCTAGTGTTTTCAATCACTTACGGGAGGGTCCTTTCCAGGGGTGCAGGGTATAGGGCTCAGAAATGAAAAACGCCCGCGCAAGCGGGCGTTTCTTTTGATTTTCTTCTCTTATTTCTATTTTACCAAGCTCGGCGAAATAGTACGCCAAGTTTGTTGCGCCTTTAACTTGTTTATTTACTTATGGTTAGCTATCGCACTCTCTTCGCAGGGGCTTGACAATGCTTTTGTAAGCAATTACGGGCAAGAGACTCGACCGATGATATAACGTGACACGTGCGATTGCGGTATTTGCTTATCCGCCTTCTCTCCCCTGAAGCGACTGAAAGTGCGGCATAAAATTCACCTACTTACCCTTGTCCTCATTTTTCGCAGGAAGAAGCGGAGGTATGTATTGAGGCGAATCAACTCTATTTGGTTCTATCGTTCCCATTTCAGTTGGATAAAGTGAGATTCCGACCAAAGGAGCGGGGTTTGGTTTGAACTTTGCCGATATATCATTTCCAAGAAAATCAGAGAATGTTATCTCGATTTCAAACTGCAAAGATTTAATCTGATCTCCTCTATCCCCTGGTAAGGAGAAGAATACGCGCCCAGTTTTGGCGTCTCCCGTTTCTACTCTTTTCTCTATTGTCTTTGCTGCAATTTGATCCTGCGGCTGGATGGTTACGGATTGACTATCCGATTTGATAATCCACTTGTCGGGCAGATAAAACAATTTCATCCATTCCGTTGAAGAACTGATTTTGTAAGTTGCTCGCCAGCTTCTCGTGATTGATGGAGCTCCCTTGTTTAATAGAAAAACAGCGAAAACAAAGGCCGTGCTTTCACCATTTTGAATCAGTTCCCAATGCATTTGTTCGATTACAAAGTCAAAATCCAGCCTTTGCGATAGAACTTTTTTGTGTTCATCTGCCCAATTCCGATAGTTGGCAAATAAAAAGCAGAGCACGGCAGCTATCCAGCAAAATGTTCTGGCATTATGTGCACCAATGATTCCCTCAAACCAATGGGAAAATACTCCAAGAACAGTGAATACTAGAGAAGCTAGGCCGCTCATTCGTGCCACCATATCCGACCAGATTGCAGAAATATATTTTGCGAGCATGGCGTCAAGAATGGTGGCACCAGTTCTGGCCTTGCGTCAAATAGAGAATCTTGTTGCTTAGTTTCACCTTCCACCAGTTGGAAAAAGAAGCAGATGGAATGATCGATGCGTTCCTGCTACTGAAATTCACGACGCTGCAAAATACCGCCGTTTAGTGACTTGATTTGGTTGGGCAGAACCCGGGCCTTGCTTGCGCAAGGCTTCGCACGAACCCTTCGACTTTGCTCAGGGCAGGCTAAAAGCGTGTTCGTGCGGGTCCTTCGACTCCGCTACGCTTCGCTCAGGATGACATCTGTGGGGGAAGCTGGCGTCCGTGTCACCCGATGCATCGCTGAGATCCTTCCCCTTACCTTCGTTCAGGGTTCGCTCAGGATGACGGTGGTGGGATAGGGGCGCGCCTCTGAGCGCAGATGAGTCGCTGCTTTCTGAAATGAAAAAGCCCCAGTAAAAACTGGGGCTTTTTCGTTTGCCCCGGACGGCCAGTCCGCCGCCGGAGGCTTGTGGGTTAGTGTTTGCTGACCATATCCATCACATCTTTGCGCAGTTCGAGACGGCTGGACTCGCGGGTATAGAACATGTGGCCGCCGGCGTATTCGTGAACTGCTACACGGGTGGTGTCCGTGCCCATAAGTGGCATTTGGTTCACGGTAAGAAGCGATCCCATGAAGGGGCAGGAGAGATCGTTCCAGCCGTGGGCGATAACGACGCGCATCTTGGGATCGGAAGCGACGGCCTGCCGCAGATCCTCGATTGAACCCTTGCGCAATTCGTCTCCGCCATCCCATAGACGATTCACGTCAAACGACAGCGCATTGTAGCGAGCATCGACCTTCCAGCCGACGGTGCGTGTCACAAAGTCGACCATTGCCGTGGTGGTGGGTGCGATGAGAGTCTCAAGCAACGGGTCGTTGGAACGTTGGTTGGGCGAGAATGGAAATGGATCGTATGAGGTGACATTCGAGTCGTAGACCGAACCGATTTTCCCCTGTTCGCGGAAGACCTCGCGCAGATAGGCTCCAGTTTCAAGACGGCCTCCGGAACGCGTTACAAATGCCGAGTCGAGGCCGGTCATTTCGGTCACATGTTTGACGATGCGCTGGGTGGCTTCGGGATCGGTACGGCCCTTGAACAAGTCCGACGCGTATTCGCCGAAGGTGTAGGAAATCACCTCGGACATGGCCTCTGGGGTGAGTTTATTCTCGCGCTCGAGATGGGCGGCAGTGATCGATGGCAGCGTCACCATCCAGGGAATCGGCGAGACGTCTCCGTTTTCTTCAATCGTTGGGTTGAGGTATGGGGAGACGAGAACGACCCCGTTCATGGCCACGCCAAGCTGCGATTGGAGATAGTGCGTGATACGGGGACCGCGAAAGCCGCCGTAGCTTTCTCCGACCAGGTACTTGCGGGAACTGAGTCGGTTATTTCTAACGAGCCAATCGTAGACAACGCGGGAGAGATATTCGATGTCGGGCTGCGTACTGTAGAAAAGCTTTTTGGCATCGGCTTCCGGAACTGAGGCACGGCTGAATCCAGTGCCGATGGGATCGATGAAGACCAGATCGGTGAAGTCGAGCCATGTGCCCGGATTATCATGAAGCGTGGGTGGGTCGGAGGGGCTGGCTCCTGCATTGCCGACCTGCAGGTTCCTGGGGCCAATGGCTCCGAAATTAAGATAGACCGACGACGCGCCCGGGCCGCCGTTAAAAGCAAAAGTAACAGGGCGATCGCTGCCCTCGACCGTATAGGCCGTGAAGACGACCTGACCGGCCTCCTTGCCTTCCTTATCGCGAACAGGCAATGTTCCTACAGTTACGGTATAGCGCAGGGTCTTGCCATCAAGCTGGATACTCTGCTGAACATGTGCATCGGCGGGAAGCGGCGGAAGTCCTGCTCGCTCCGCGCCTTTGTCGGCTGCGGACTTGTCTGTTTTGTCAGCAGGCTTGTCGGCCTGCGCCGAAGCGGGAAGGCAAGGAAACGTGAGAAGGCAAAGGGCAGACAGAGCCAGTATAAAGCTGCTGCCAGCGTGTCGAATCTTGTGAAAGTCCATGTGAAATACGATACATGGCAGGCGATGTGAGACGCACAGTGCGCATCGCCGAAGCGCCCATTTTATGGGCATGAATCGTTTGCAGCGAGGCTACAGCCTCGTAAAAAATGTACTGTGACGGACTTCTTGTTCAAGCGATTTTGATGTGACCACATTCGAAAACCAGCAATAAACTATCTTGCGTATAGCCCATGGATCATCACAATTTACTGCTTCGTATCGAGCGGATGTTTTGATTTTTCGAAGAACTCATTTTGCAACTGAAGGCTGGTCTGATCGGCCTTGATCATGCGAATCGCATCCGCAAGAGCGCTGACATACGCCTTCATGTCGGCTTCGCCGAGTTCAAGGGTGGCTGCGCTCCCGTCGCCCGAGTAGTGATTCGGGAAACGGGCGTACCACCAAATGCCGGTATAGACGTCTTGAGGCAAATGCAGACGGGCCTGGTCGGCGCCTGACTCCTGCGCGGCGCGGTCCTTATGGACGAGGTCGGGCCGCGCGACCATGGTGTGTGCGGTCTCAGACTCACCGGCATGCATATCGACTTTGGAATGTTCAGCCGGACGTCCGGGATACCTTGGGTGCCAGCGATAGACATAAACGACATAATCATGCGGAGTTTGCAGCTGCGACTGCGCGAAATAAGGGAGAAGATCCTCGTTACCGCCGTGACCATTAACGATGATGATCTTCTTGCAGCCGTTCCGGCTCATTTCGTCGGTGGTTTCCTGCAACAGATCAAGCTGCATGTGCATGCTGTAGGAAACCGTTCCGGGTTCATGCCTCGCCTCAGCGATCTGGCCGAAATAATAAGCAGGAAAAATGACGGCATATTCGTCTGCGGCGGCATGTTCGGTGGCATAGCGAACGTTGATCAGGTCTGTGCCGAGGGGCAGATGCGGGCCGTGCTTCTCGATAATGCCAAAGGGCAGCAGGCAAACGCCTTGAGACTTGGAGATGGCGGTGATAAAGTCCGGACCCGTCAGCTCTTCCCATTTTGGCGAAAGCTTAGCGTCTGTTTGGGCAAGGCCTGCAATGGATGCAGCCATGAGCAGCACAAGGGCCGGATATCTCATCTTCAAAACGATTTCTCCTCATAGTTCCTGGAAAACCATCATATAAGGGAAGCAATCAGATTTTCATGATGCCGATGGATGAATTTGAGCAGCATCTGGAATCTAAAGGGATACAGACTAAAATTCTGCAAGGAGTTTTTACCGTGTCACATACGCCAGAAGAGATTGAGAAGTTGAAGCATGCTCCCGCAGTACCGGGAGTCGAGGACATTTTTCTGCAACGCTGGAGTCCTCGCGCCTTTGCCGATAAAGATGTCTCCTCCGATGATCTGAAGAAGATTTTCGAGGCCGCGCGGTGGGCAGCGTCTTCGTATAATGAGCAACCCTGGCGCTTCTTTCTTGGCCGGCGCGGCGATGCGACGTATCAGAAGATTTTCGATGCACTGGTGGAGTTCAATCAGGGTTGGGCGAAGAGCGCGCCCGTGCTGATCCTATCCATTGCCAGCAAAAAGTTCTCGCAGAGTGGCAGTCCGAACTACCATGCGCTGCATGATACGGGTGCGGCTACGGCAAATCTTGCGCTGCAAGCGACAGCGCTTGGACTGCACACGCATTCGATGGCAGGTTACGATCATGGCAAGGCGCGAAGGGCCTTCGATGTCTCGCCAGATTACGATATGGGGGCGGTGACCGCACTCGGCTATTTTGGGGATCCAGCGCAGCTGCACGATCAACTGCGCTCCAACGAGGGAGCTCCACGGCAGAGAAGACCACTCAGCGAATTCGTCTTAGCCGATTGGGATAAACCGGCACTGTGAGCTGCGCAGAACGCTATCCGCCTTTCCACGCAGGTTTGTCAGGACAGCGTTCGCGCCTACTGCACTTGCGCGTCGAACGTAGCCGTTTCGACAGCGATGCCGTGTTTCATTTGTACAAAAATGCGGTAATTGCCAGACGTCGGGAAGCCGTAGGGAAAACTGACAGTATTGGGGATGGTCTCTGTGCTGCCGCTCATGTCCATCCCCGGCATGTCTTTCATCTCGTTAGCACGATTGCCGACCAGATTTTGCGATTGCGCCATCATGAGCGCGGCCATAGAAACCGAGCCTGATGGATGGATATGCGCAAAGACGGTGCCGTCCGTTTTCACAAAGGCGGCATGGCCCACCATGCCCATATACAGCCCCATATCTTTCGGCGGCTGGCCTTCCGCGTCGACCAGGGTAAAGGTGAAATCTTCCGGTGTCTTCGCAGTCAGCGTAGCAGGGCGTTTCCAGACCATCGTGTATCCATCGGGAAGCTTGTAGCTGGTGTTCGTTTCCGTACCACCGCCATTCCATTTGACTGCAGCTGCTGTGCCTTCTGCGTCGTCTCCGGTAAGGTCACGGCCATGCATATAAGGCACCGTGATGGATGTGACCAGAGTTTCAGGAAAACCGTTCGCGTGGACAACGTCGGCGTAGAGTTTATAGGTTCCGGCAGCCATGGATGGCAGCGCAAGATGGAAGTCTCCGGTTCCGACCTGATCGGGATGCAGATGGTAGACCACGTCCATTCCGGGCCAGCGGATGGCGTAGAGATGCATGATGTGGTTGTGATCGGGAACAAAGTCATCGAGTTTGCGAGCACGTACCCATCCGGGGTCGACCATTTTTAAATCGAGAATATTGCCTGGCTGCATGGTCGCATGCAACTGCAACGGCTTATAGATATAGGAAGCGTAGTCGGCAGCGTCGGCATTCCACCATTTACCACCCAGAATGATGCCTGCGACCAGAATGACAAATGCAACTGTCATGGCTACATAGGCGCGTCTGCGATTTGCCGGGGATGCGGGTTGCCCCGGAGGCAGTTGCGCATCGCGCGCCGCAGCGCCTACGATTCCGACCATGCCGAGAACCAGGATGGCGCCGAGAATGGCCAGCATGAGCCCCATGCCTGTCTGCATTTTCCGCGTGCCGTTGGCGGTCGCTGGAACCGGGATGGAAAGCACGCCCTGGCCCTGATTCCCGCTCGCTACAAAGCGGATTTGCCATGAACCTGTGGCCATGATCCAAAGATGGCCGGTAAAGAACTGTGCATCTTTTGACGGCCTGGTCATGGCGTCGGCAACGGGAGGGTGCTTCGACGCATCCCCCGTGAGAAGCATCGGCGTAATCGTGATGTTCTCGATGCCGGGGGTATCGGAGCGAACTTCGATTTCTGCAACACCGGGAATCACCAGAGGCGGGCGAATCACCACGAACAATTTGTACGGACCAGCGTAGCCTTCGGCATACACGTCCGGGCTGCCTACGTGCGCATTCGCAGGCAGCGCAGAGAGAAGAAAAAGAAAGCTGGCGAGCCAGCACAGCGATTTTAGCCGGAGCATCAGCGCCGTACCTTTCGCATCCACTTCCCCAGTGCAAGACCGACCCATGTGCTCAGCATCGCATAAAGCATCGCAAGCAAAAGGCCCTTCCATAGAACGAGGCCGCGTTCCGGATTGACAAACTGACGCATCGCGACGTGCGACCAGGATGGCGTCCCATAATCCAGATAGCCAGCTCCGAAAAAGCGGTTCTTGGCGGCAGGGGTCATCAGAAAACTGGCGAAAGGCCACTCTGCGGCTACGAGAGCTAAAACAAAGATCGGACCGGCAACGAGCGCGATCCACCATGATTTCCATGTCTGCGTTTTTTGCAGGATCAGGTCCATGAAAAACGCCGGGACAATCAGCAACAGCGGAAAGAGCGGGGGAATAAACTGATGCACAGGCTGGTAAACCGGGCCAAGCTTCGGCTCAGCGGGAAAAAGCGGCAGGATGAGGACCAATCCGATAAGAAAAAGAGTGTAAAAGGCAGTCGACAACGTCGCCGCCCACCGGTGGCGTGAACACTCCCACAGCAGAGCAAAGTAGGTTGGCACGCCGATGGCTACGGCGATGTATGCCCCTGAGGAATGCAGATGGATGTCCCAGGTGTACTCCATGCGAAAGAACATGGTCAGCACCATCATCAATCCGCCGATGTAGAGCAAAAGCCGTTGCAGCTTCTTAAATAGAGCGCCGTCGGCCCGGTTCATGGCGGCGGCGATGAGAAAAAACGAGCCGATATCAACCGCGAAAATGCCGAGCATCAGTAACGTGTGCGGAGGACTGATGATCTTCACATCCAGTCCGTAGGCATTATGCCACCAGTTATCAAAGGGGGCCGAGGTGAGCATGGCCACCCCGCCCCAGGCGGCAAGAAAGGCACCCAGCGGCGCACGGAACCCGAAGACGCCGACCGAGGATGGGACAAATTCACGCGGACGACGAAAGGTCGTGTTGAGGATGAGGTAGCCGCAGCAGATACCTGCCAGAATCCCGCAGGCATAAATCGCCATGTGCGCCGGCGTCCAGAATGTGTCGCGTCCGATCGAGCGATGCCACGATACATCCCAGTGGGCGCCAATGGTGACCGAGGTGACGGCCAGGGCGGCGCACCAGAGGTACCAGGGTACATTCTGATTGCTGCCTTCTGGAGCGGCAAATGCAGAATTTACTGTCGTTGTAGCGGCCATAGATTTTTATCGAAACACACCGTTTCTGCGCTCAGAATATCCCAATGCGCATGGATTTTGCGTCAAATTGATATCCATAAAAGGAGTTCGATTTGACAAAACTAAACTAAACCGTTCAGTATTATTACTGTACAGGAAGGCTTTCAATGATCCGTGTCGACAATCTGGTGAAGACATTCGGCGACTTTACCGCCGTGCGCGGTATTTCCTTCGATGTCCAGCAAGGCGAAATCTTCGCGTTTCTCGGCCCGAATGGCGCGGGGAAAACAACCACCATCAAGATGCTGACGACGCTGTTGAAGCCGACGAGCGGAACGATTGAATTGGACGGCTTGAATCCGATGCTGAAGCAGAAAGAAGCTCGCCAGCGATTCGGTATTGTTTTTCAAGATCCCAGTCTCGACGGCGAGCAGACGGCATACGAAAATATGGAGCTGCACGGTGTTCTCTATCATGTGCCGCGCAAGGTGCGCACCGAACGAATCGAAAATCTGCTGAAAACCTTCGAGCTGTGGGATCGGCGCGATGACTATGTAAAGCAGTTTTCCGGCGGCATGAAGCGCCGTCTTGAAATTGCTCGCGGCTTTCTGCACACGCCTAAGATTCTGTTTCTCGACGAACCGACGCTGGGACTCGATCCGCAGAGCCGAAACCAGCTTTGGACCCATGTAAAGCGGCTGAACGAGACGGAGAAGACGACCGTTTTTCTTACCACGCATTACATGGACGAAGCGGACCGTGTGGCGCATCGGATTGCGATTATCGATCATGGGCAGATCATTGCGCAGGGAACCTCGGCCGAATTGAAGGCGAGCACGAACAGCGATTCGCTCGAAGACGCGTTTCTGACACTCACCGGAGAATCGATACGCGACGAGAGCGCCAGTTCAGCGGACCAGATGCGCCAGATGGCGAAGATGTGGAGGAGGTAGGATGAGCGCGATTTATATACTTTGGCTGCGCGAACTGAAGCGCTACATGCGTTCACGCGTGCAGATGATCGCTTCGCTTGGCCAACCTGTACTATACCTGCTGGCGCTGGGCTTCGGACTTGGCCCGGTCTTTCAGCGCGCCGGAAATGGAAGCTACGTGCAGTTCATCGCTCCCGGCGTGATCGGCATGTCGATTCTGTTCATGTGCGTATTTTCCGGCATCTCGATTCTGTGGGATAGGCAGTTTGGATTTCTAAAAGAGACATTGGTGGCTCCGGTGCCACGCATGTCGATTATGCTGGGGCGCACGCTAGGATCGGCCACGGTAGCCACGATTCAGGGTCTGCTGGTCTTCATCGTTTGTCTGATTGCAGGCTTCCGCCCGCATAGCTGGACTGCCTTTCCAATGGCATTCATCTTCATGGCCATGGTGGCGATTACCTTTGCCGCGCTGGGGACTGCGTTCGGATCGATCATCAAGGACATGCAGGGTTTTCCCATCATCATGAATTTCATGGTGCTGCCCATGTTCTTTTTGTCGGGCGCGTTGTACCCGCTCTCGCATCTGCCTGCAGTGCTCACGTTCATTACGCGCATCGATCCATTGACGTATGGTATCGATGGTCTTCGGGGCTCGCTGATCGGCACATGGCATTTCAACTTCACATTGGATATCGCCATCATGAGTGTGATTGCGGCTGGATTTCTCAGCCTGGGCGCATATCTATTCTCAAAGATTCAGATATAAGGAAATGGCAAGAACAAGAAGTGCAACAGCACACCGTGATGTATTAGAGGCTGCTCTCAATCTCTTTGCCGAGCGCGGCATCGATGCGACCAGCATGGATGCGATTGCCGAAGCCTCCGGCGTAAGCAAGGCGACAATTTACAAACATTGGCGCGATAAAGACCAGCTGTGCCTCGAAGTGCTGGGGTATCTGCACGGCGTGGATGAAAAAGCGCCGATCTTTGACTCGGGCGACCTTCACGCCGACCTGATTGCGCAGTTGAATTATCAGCCGGCGGCGCATCGCAGGGAGATGAAAGAGCGCATCATGCCGCACATGATTGCATACTCGGCGCGCAACCGCACGTTTGGTGAGCAATGGCGCGCGCGCGTACTGGAGCGGCCACGCACACAACTGCGCGATATATTGAAACGCGGCGTACAGCGCGGCAAGCTGATAAAGTCTCTCGATCCCGATGTCGGCATTGCCCTGCTCATTGGCCCGATGCTCTACAGAAACGTGTTTGGCAGCCATTTCGGCGGAAAGATGCCTGCCGACCTGGCAACACATGTGGCAGACGCGTTCATCGCTGCATTTGGCCTGAAGCCGGCCAGAAAGCCGGCTTCCCGGACCTGAACGACAACGCTACTGCACCTGCCCCATATACACGCCGAACGCCGGCAACTGGACGCTATCAAGTGACGAAGGATCGCTTGATCCCGGAGTCTTCATCAGCGTTTTCGCCTGCTTGCTGGTGATGCCCTGCGCGGAAAGATTGAAGCTCACCTTCTGCGGCTGTGCGGTAAAGTTGCAGGCAACAACGACGGCCGGTTGCCCCGGCGCCAGGCGCAGCCACGAAAGCACGTTGTTGTCATTCGTATTCAGCATGATGTTCTTGCCATCGTGCAAAGCTGGTATGGAGCGACGGAATTCGATGAGCTGTTTGTACCAGTTCAACATCGAGTTGAAATCCATCACCTGGTTCTTCACATTGACAGTGCGGTAGCTCGGTGGAATCGGCAGCCACGGCGTCACGTTCGGCCCGGTAAAGCCGGCATTCGGGCTGTCGTCCCACTGCATGGGCGTGCGCGTCCCGTCACGCCCTTTATTCTTCGGCCAGCCGGTTATGCCGACGGGATCCTTCACATCTTCCTTGCGCGTGGGTGGGGTAGTAACCATGCCGATCTCATCCCCGTAATAGAAAAGCGCTGTGCCGCGTGTCGCAAAGAGGACGGTGGCAATGACTCGGCCGATGTCCTGATTATGTACTCCATCGCCGTAGCGGTCCCAGCGCGGGTTATCGTGATTGTCAAAGACAATCAGCGGTTCGTTGTCGCCTACGTTATTCTGCACTTCATCGATGCGCTGGCGGAAGAGGCTCGCGTCAAGTTTGTTGATGAAGCCGATCTGCATGTCCATGGGCAGTTGCAGCTCGTCATTCTTCTCCCCGTACATTTTTTTCAGATCGCTGATGCTCTTCAGATAGGTCTCGCCCATCAGAACGATATTACGGCCCTTATAGCTGTCCGCAACCTGCCGCAGTTCGCGCAAAACATCATGCACTTGGGGTAGGTTATTCGTCATTGCGTCGTCAAGGGACTCATCGCCGAACTCATTGATGACAGGCTTGCCGCTCGCGTCCTTAATTGTGGCGTCATCGCGCCACTGCGGATCTTCAAAGAGCGTGGTGATGGCGTCAAGACGGAAGCCGGCGACCCCGCGGTTGATCCAGAAACGCACAACGTCATACATGGCTTTGCGTACCTGGGGATTGTCCCAGTTAAGGTCCGGCTGCTGAATGTAGAACTTGTGGTAATAGTACTGGTTCGTTTTTGGATCGAACTGCCACGCCGAGTGCCCAAAATCAGACTGCCAGTTGTTGGGCGGCTGGCCCGGCCCCTTGCCGTCGCGCCACACATACCAGTCGCGTTTGGGATCGGTCTTTGAACTGCGCGAGGCGATGAACCATGGATGCTTGTCTGATGTATGGTTCAGCACCAGGTCCATCATGATGCGAATGTTGCGCTTCTTGGCTTCGGCCACGAGACGATCGAAGTCTTTCAGCGTCCCGTATTGCGGATCGATGGCCACGTAGTTTGAGATGTCGTAGCCAAAATCAACCTGCGGCGACGGATAGATGGGAGAGAGCCAGATCGCGTCGACACCCAGCGTTTTCAGGTAATCCAGGCGCTTGGTGATCCCGTTCAGATCGCCGATACCGTCGTCATTGGTGTCTTGAAAGCTGCGCGGATAAATTTCGTAAATGACCGCCCCTTTCCACCATGGTTGCGCTGTTGATGTTGTCGCATCCTGATGGGTGTTGGCGGTCTGTGCCCAAAGGCAACTACTGAGCGCCAGGGCGCCAAGCGCGCTGAGGCTTTTTATCCAGATACTCTTCATATATGTCTCTCCCAGGAAAAGTGATTGCCGCACGCTGTCATTCTTTGCTGCGATGACATTTCACCTTCCAGAGAAGCTAACACATTGAAGGGCACGCTCGCTCATCGCTGCGAGCATTCGTCTAGGCCAATTAATTCTTGTTCTCGTCGTGCGCACTCTTGTCGTCCCCGTCTTTATGCTTGAAATCGAGGCCGAATTTCGGCTCAGAGCGAGTGCCGGTTACTTTGATAGGAACCTCGGTTCCGGCTCCGTGCTTGGAGAAAAACGGATCGACAGGCTTTAACAAAACGGACTTCCAACCCGTCATCATCTGCGAAACCTTGGCATCCATGCGGGCCGTCCCATGGAAGTCGAACTGATTTCCATCGAGACTGTAAACACCGGTCAAATGAATGTTCGCCCCTGGCAGCTGATATTCAAGCGCGGAAAAGGTCAGCTTGCTGTCGCGAAGTTCAAATGTACCTCGCATATCAGACTGGATCGGGAGCGGATCCTGCGCATTGATCTTCTTAGCTTCTCCTGCCTTACCCTGACTGCGAAGGCTTAACTCATCCACCTTTGCCTGCACTTTGTCATTCGAAAAGGTCGCGTCAAGCACCTGAAAGGTTCCCTTCAAACGCATTTTTTGAGTCACAGAAACTTTGCCTGGAGGAAGCTCGAGCTTGGTTTTGAGTTGCAACGCTCCGTTCATGATGGGCGGTATTGTCTTCACGCCGAGCCGCAGCATGTCTTCGATACGGCCTGGCTTTACCACCACATCCAGCGCAATATCGTGACCTTGTCCGCGGACGAGCACTACCTTTCCTGTCGCTACGATATGCGAATTGCCAAGATGGGCGTCGACCGGTTGAAGATAAGTATCGCCGTCCGTGCCATCCACGATGGCGTGGAATTTTGTGTGCAGAGGCATAGGGTGAGCGCCTGTATCGACCTGGAAATCCGGTGTATCCGTCTCTCCATCCACCACGATATGGTTCAAAGCTCCCGCGTATTTCCCCTCGGACGATAGGATACCGCCAATGCCTTTCAACGAATCCAGATCGGCGTGACTAAAACTGTATTGTCCATCGACCGGCGTATCTCCCGGGCTCTCCACATTGAAGGGGCCAAAGTGTCCTGTTGAGTCGATGTCACCTACAGGTTTGGGATTCGTGAGGATAGCGTGAAACGCCAAAGGCTGGCCCGCGCCCACTGATGTCAGCTTTAGATCGCTGATGTCCCATTCAAGCGGGACTTTGTCTGGATTGTTTGTCTGGAGCACCAGACTGGCGTTCTTCACAAGCATTTTGTCGACGTAAATCTGAATCTTGCCGTTCCCATGCCCCTGCTCTAACTTCGGAATGTTGTGGCGATCATCTTTTGGAGGCATATTCAGCGAGAGACCTTCCAGGTTTACCTGCCCGATGTGCATAGGCGTGCGCAGCAGGGATCTCCAGCCGGTTTTAAAAGAGAATTTTTGCACCGCAAACAATGGCGCTTGCATGTCGAGATTGTTGGGATACAGGCGTAAATCTCCGCCGGTTACCTCAAGTCCATCCAGAACGTACACGTGAAAATGGCCAAGTTCCACCCGGCTGTCGAAGCGCGTACTGAGAGTCTCAATCACACGCCCTCGCAAAATCGGCTCGGCACGACGCAACAGGATGCGCACCGCGATGATGCTTACTGCCGCCGCAATGAAAAAAACCACAGCTATCCATAGCAAGATGCGTTGCGAGCGGCTATGCTTTCTTGTTGTTCCCACAGGACTTTCAGAAGACGATCGGTCGTGCACGCTTAGGGCCTTTCAATACCTTACGGAGCTCTATGAACTTAGAGGCAAATTCTAACTCGTACGTTGGTTCAAAAAGTAATCGATCTGGGTTGAAGCACGTATATCGTGTCCTGGCATGTCTGGTCGTGTGCCAATGCATGGCGTTAGGGCAGGCGACGTCTGCGGCCAATCCTCCATCTGCGCCGGCCGCAACAAACATTGATAGTTACATACACGAGGCATGGAGCACGCTTTCACGCTCCATGACGGACTGCAATTCACTCATAGATACGAAGCTTAAAGCGGCTCCGGTGCTGTATCTTCCTCAGGAAATTGCGGAACCACCCGAGGTTGCCGCTCTGCAATCGCATTGCAACGTCGATATTGAGCGCCTTCCTCGCCGTATCACGCGCATCGGTGATATCGATCCGAGGTCGCTTCAAACTGAAGGGCTACTCTATTTGCCGAACAAGTACATCGTTCCCGGCGGCCGCTTCAACGAGATGTATGGCTGGGACAGTTACTTTATCCTGCTCGGCCTGCTCCACGACGGCCACATCGATACCGCTCGCGGCATGGTGGAGAATTTCTTCTTCGAGATCGAGCACTATGGAAGCATTCTTAACGCGAACCGCACGTACTACCTGACGCGCTCCCAGCCTCCCTTCCTTTCTTCGATGATCCGCGATGTATACGAGGCTCAACATTCTGCAAATGCAAGCGAACAAAAACAAGCAGATGCATGGCTCGCCAAAGCCTATGGCTATGCCGTGCGCGATCACAATCTCTGGCTCAGCGATTTTCATCGCGCGGGCGATACGGGTCTGGCGCGCTACTTCGACCTCGGCGAAGGTCCCGTTCCGGAACAAGAAGACGATACGACTTACTACTCGGATGTCATTCGCTGGCTGCTGGCGCATCCTGACGTGCACACAGATTATCTGGTGAAAGCACCGGACCAGCCCGATGCAGACGAACAGGCCAAACTCGCCACGTTGAGCTGTGACCCGCGTGTTTCCAAAGTATGCGCGCGGGCTCATGTTGATGGCCACTGGCTCTCTGCGGACTTTTATCGCGGTGACCGTGCCATGCGCGAATCCGGCTATGACCCGAGCTTTCGTTTCGGGCCATTCAGCGGATCGACACACCATTACGCGCCGGTCTGCCTGAATAGTCTTCTCTACAAATATGAGCGCGATCTGGCGTGGATGGCAACCAAACTTGATAAGCAATCCGAAGCAAAGCAGTGGAATGAGCAGGCTGAGGCGCGCAAGGCCGCGATCAACAAGTATCTATGGAATGCTGCCGAGGGCATGTACTTCGATTACAACTATGTGCAACAAAAACAGTCGACGTATCGCTATCTGACGACCTTCTATCCGTTATGGGCTGGCCATGCCGACGAGCAGCAAACGAAAGGCCTGATCCAGGCGCTCCATTGGTTCGAACAGCAGGGTGGTTTGGCAATGAGCACGACTGAATCCGGCACGCAGTGGGATCTGCCGTACGGCTGGGCTCCGCCTTCATGGATTGCCATTGCCGGCATGCAGAAGGCAGGTGACATACGGGATGCGCGCCGCATCTCGGAAAAATTCAGCCATACCATCGCAACCAACTTCGATCGCGACCATACCATCCGCGAGAAATACGACGTGGTCCATGGGTCTTCTGAATTGAATGTTGCAACCGGTTATAAGACGAATGTCGTAGGTTTCGGCTGGACAAATGCAGCTTATCTGAAAATGCAGCAGTTGCTCGCTGACACTGGAGGCAAGCAGTGAGCGTCGGACAAAAGCTCATCGTTGGCCTTGGTGAGTTGCTCTGGGACTTGCTTCCTGGCGGGAAACAATTAGGTGGAGCACCCGCAAATTTCACGGTGATGTCCGCGCGTCTTGGAAACGATGCCGTCATCGCCAGCCGTACCGGCTCTGACCTGCTAGGCAAAGAAGCGCAGGCATATCTCGCCCCACTGCCTGCCGACGCAACTTACTTACAGCTCGATCCCGAACATGCAACGGGCAGCGTGTCCGTGTCGCTGCGCGACGGTCAGCCGGAGTATGTGATCCACCAGCCGGTAGCCTGGGACTTCATGCAATGGACGCCGGAATGGCAGGCTTTAGCGCATCGCGCCGACGCTGTCTGCTTTGGCACGCTGGCGCAGCGGGACCCTGTCTCACGCGCGACAATTCATTCCTTCCTGGCGGCTACATCTGATGCCTGCCTGCGCGTCTTTGATGTGAATCTGCGCGAACCGTTCTATGACGCGCATGTCCTTGAGAGTTCGCTGCAACGGGCTTCACTACTGAAGCTGAATGAAATTGAGATGCCGGTCGTCTTATCCCTGCTCAGCCTCGTGGAAAACTCCGGCGCGGACGAGGAGTCGCTTCTAAAAGGAGCGCGTATGCTGCTCGACCGCTTTCCTCTGCTGCTGGTCTGCATCACGATGGGATCGCAGGGCAGCCTGCTGGTCACACGAGATGCGCATCACCGCCATCATGGCACCCCAACGAAGGTGGCCGACACAGTGGGAGCGGGGGATGCCTTCACGGCTGCGCTTGTGCGCTTCTATCTGATGGGTGCGTCATTGGCTGTTTTGAACGAGGCTGGGAATCGCTGGGGTTCGTGGGTTGCATCGCAACATGGCGCGATGCCGGCATTGTCCGCAGAGACCTATCAGGAGATTGAGGCCCAGATTCAGCAGGCAACCGTACAATAGGTGCACACAAGCAGGTGAACATGGCAGAACTATCGACATCGCAGGAAAGGCGCGCGATGGGCCAGTCCCGGCGCAAACAATTGCGGCGGCAGGATCACAGTCAGTGGCAATCGCAGCACAGGCGGCACAACCCAATCGCGTTACTCGAAGAGTCGATGCGGGGGCGTGTACCTTCGCTGATCGCAATTAAATATGAGCGCATGGCCATGTCGCCCTTCGGATTCTTTCGCGGCGCGGTTCCCATCATGGCCTCGGATTTCTCATTGCTCCCGCATACGGGTATCGTGAACCAGATCTGTGGGGACGCGCATGTGCGCAATCTGGGCGCTTATGCCGCGCCCGACGGACGACTCGTCTTCGACATTAACGATTTTGACGAGACCATTCGCGGCCCTTTCGAGTGGGACCTGAAGCGGCTGGCAACCAGCCTGGTGCTTGCCGGGCGTGAAGTCGGCACCAAGCGCGCCCAGTGCGAAGAAGCCGTGCATAGCCTTATCGCCCGTTATCGCAGGTACGTAGAGATGTTTTCCCGGATGCCGGTGATCGAGATGGCACGCTATCAAATCCATCGCCTGCAGCGCATTACTCCGGTTTCAACGGTACTTTTGAAAGCCGAACGCTCCACCCCGATGCATACGCTGGAGCAGCTTACGGTTCCGGCAACAAACCGAGGCGTCGAGACAGGCAGGCGAATATTTAAAGAGAACAAGCCATTGCTGACGCGCCTATCTTCGGCTCAGGCGCGCGCGGTTCTGGCTTCGCTACACGAGTACAGGAAAGATCTACTGCCGGAGCGCCAGCACTTCTTCGCGCAGTACCGGCCTATTGACGTGGGATTTAAGGTTGTGGGCACAGGATCTGTAGGGCTGCGCGATTATCTCGTGTACTTTGAGGGCAATGGCCGAGGTGATCCGCTCTTTCTTCAGATCAAGGAAGAGCCGGCTTCCGCTTATGCGAAATACCTCGAGTATCACGGGCCGCAGCACCAGGGGCGGCGCGTTGCCGATGGACAACGGGCTATGCAGTTCCTTTCCGATCCATTTTTAGGCTGGACCACGATTGCGAATCGCCAGTATCTGGTGCGGCAGTTGAACGATCACAAAGCAGGTATCGAAGTCGAAGACCTGAAAGGTCTTGGACTGCTTGAATACGCCGAGATGTGTGGTGAATTGCTCGCACGCGGGCACGCACGTTCGGGCGATGCATGCATATTGGCCGGTTACATCGGCAGCGGCAGACGGTTTGCCGAGGCAATTATGAAATTCGCCGAATCCTATGCGGATCAGACAGAGCGCGACTGGCAAATGTTGCGCAAGTCGCGTCACGCGCCAAAGAAGGCAGCTACGCCCAGCTAGAATGGAAGTATGCTTCAACTTGCCGACGCCGGCAAACGATTCGGCCAAAAACTTCTCTTTGAACACGCCAACTGGCTCATCACCGCGGGCGAGCGCACTGCTTTGGTAGGCGCAAACGGCACCGGCAAATCCACTTTGATGAAGGCTCTTGCGGGCCTCGATTCGCTCGATTACGGCAACCTGCAGCGCACGCGTGGCATGAGCATCGGCTACCTGCCGCAAGATGGGCTGGCGCTTTCCGGGCGTACGGTCTTCGACGAGTGCTTGTCAGTCTTCGACGAGCTTCGGGGCATAGAGCAGGAGCTAGAAGTGCTCGCTACCTCGCTCTCCGAGCTTGACACAGCGAGCAGCGCCTATGCCGCGGCGGCGGAACGTTATTCGAATCTCGGCGCGCGCTTCCATGCGCATGATGGGTATGCTCTCGATGCACAGGTTGGCTCAGTGCTGACCGGACTTGGCTTTAGTAAAGACGACTGGGCACGTCGAACGGAAGAGTTTTCCGGCGGCTGGCAGATGCGTATTGCGCTGGCGAAACTGCTGTTGCAGAGACCGAACCTGCTGCTGCTCGACGAACCAACGAACCATCTCGATCTGGAAACTCGCAACTGGCTGGAAGAGTATCTGCGCAGCTATCCCAACGGCTTCATCCTGATCTCGCACGACCGCTATTTTCTCGATGTGACTGTGAACAAGATTGTCGAGATATGGAACAAGGGTCTGCACTTCTATTCCGGAAACTACGAGAAATATCTACAGCAGAAAGAAGAACGGCGCACGCAGCTTGAGGCCGCCTACCGCAGGCAGCGCGAGCACATCGAGCATCTTGAGACCTTCATCAGCCGCTTCCGCTACCAGGCAACAAAGGCCAAGCAGGTGCAGAGTCGCATCAAAGAGCTCGAAAGAATCGAGCGCATTGAGATTCCGCAGGAAGAGCAGGCCATTCACTTCACCTTCCCGCAACCACCGGCATCGGGGCGAACGGTAGTTGAAATTTCAGACCTGAGCAAGAGCTACGGCGAAAAGCAGGTGCTCAACCATGTAAGCTTTACCATCGAGCGCGGCGACCGCATCGCGCTTGTCGGTGCAAACGGAGCAGGTAAATCAACCCTCATTCGCATGCTCTCTGGGCAGGAGGCTCCTACATCAGGCCTTCTGCGATTGGGGCACAATGTTTTGCCTGACTATTTCGCGCAGGACCAGTACATGGTGCTCGATCCGGCAGCACGCATGCTCGACGATATCGGCCGCATCGCACCACGCGTGCCTGAGGCAGATCTGCGCAGCTTGCTCGGATGTTTCCTCTTCTCCGGAGATGACGTTTTCAAGCCTCTTGGCGTGCTTTCCGGCGGCGAGCGCAACCGCTACGCACTGGCGCGTATTCTGGTAAGCCCGGCAAACTTCCTGCTCCTCGATGAACCGACCAATCACCTGGATCTGCGCGCAAAAGACGTATTGCTGGATGCGGTCAATAAATTTACCGGCACGGTAATTTTCGTCTCGCATGACCGTTATTTTATTGACCGGCTGGCCACGCGTGTCCTCGAGGTGGAAAGCGGCCACGTGCACGTCTATCCCGGCAACTACGAAGATTATTTGTGGCGCAAGCAGGGTGGTGGCGAGGTCGCCACCGCGTCCCCAGCGGCGATTCCCGTCGCTCCGGTTGAGACGTCTACAACAACGGTCTCGATTTCCTCTGTTGAGAAAGACAAAGTCCGCCGCCTCAATCCAATTCGTCTGCGGCAGATGCAGGACCGACTTGCCTTCGTCGAGGAGGAGATTCCGCGGATTGAAGCATCGATTGCCCATACAGAACAGTCGCTCGGAGTCTTTATAAGCGTAGAAGAAACGGAGCGGTTGACTCGTCTGCTTGACGGATTACGCGAACAGCACGAGGCACTCACTGCGGAATGGGAAGAGTTGATGCTACAACTGGACGAGCAGCAGGTGAGCACCTAGGCGGCGTGGACGAATTGGTTGACGGGTTAAGGAGAGGTTTGTGTTCACTCTTCAATCCGGCATAATGCAACCAACTCGTTACTCGGGAGACGCCGACGCATGAATACGCCACCATCGCCACCTGGAGCAGAACGGACTGACGCATCAGCCGTCCGGATCGGCGCTCTGGTTCCGCTCACTCGGCCCGGCTGGGTCGAGGCAGGCCAAAACTTGCTCGCTGGACTCGAGTTGGCCGTTTACGAAGTGAATGACGCTGGCGGAATCGCCGGAAGACCACTCGAGCTGGTGGTCCGAGACACCGCCGCTGATCCGCAGAGGGCCGCGGCGGCCGTAGATGAATTGGCTCGCCTGGGCGTGGCTGCGTTAGCGGGGGAGTATCACAGCGTCGTCGCTCGCGCCGCTGCTGCCAGGGCCGACGCCCTCGGCCTACCATTCCTCTGCTCGTCGGCGGTTCTCGACACGCTCACCGAACAGCCAACGCAATGGGTCGCGCGCCTCGCGCCCGCGCAGTCCCATGGCTGGCAGATCTATGCAGAGTTTCTCCTCAGCGCGGGCCACAGTCGAATCGCCGTAGCAGCCGAGTCGAGTGTCTACTGGGCATCTGGAGCCCGCATTCTGCGGGATTACCTCGCTCCACGCGGGGGCACCGTCATCGAACTCGACATGCGCTCGCTCGCTCCTACGGCGCTGTGCGATGAACTCGTCGACAATCGCGCGACAGCCCTCCTTCTTCTGGTCGGTTACCCGGACCCGGCAGTGTCGATCGTCAAGTCCGTCCGCCGCGACCAGCGCCTTGCCGAGATCATGATTGGTGCTCCAGCCGGGCAACCGGAGTTCGCCGAATGGGCGAGGTTGCTGGGCGATGAGAGCGCCGCGATCCCGTTCTTGCGCTATCTGCCCGAGCGCCTCAGCCCACTCGGTGCACGAGTCGAGTCGGCCCTCCGTGAGCAGCTAGCCACAGCGCCCTCCTTCGTCGCCTTCGAGGGCTACGACACGGTCGCCATCCTCGCCGACGTGCTGCGTTCTCACTGCGTGGACCGGGCGCGCATTGCCGCATCCTGGCCGCGCGTCGCAGTTGAAGGGACCCGCGGGCTGA